>CABECO010000457.1_pt1 | contig 27970 bp, 27 predicted proteins | sample 3422431 | NCBI WGS metagenome assembly CABECO01 (sample SAMEA5534327, study PRJEB31848) | metagenome | biome: tundra; feature: field; material: soil | place: USA | collected 2013-05 | depth 0.15 m
GAGATGTGAATGATGGATTCCTTCACGATCTCAAATTTGCCGGAGATGAGCGTCATATTGTAGAGAAAGATGGCCCCGATAATGATCCAGATGATCGCCAGGAACCCGGACAAGCACCCGAGGCCAAAGGCCGAGAAGGCCGACCCGAGCGGCATCCCGAACGCCACGCAGGCGACCAGGAACGCCGCGATGACCCCGTAGAACGCCGCATACGGAGCATTGATGCCGAGATGCCTGACGCCCTGTTTGTCGCGATGGGGGTGGAGAGCGATGAAATACAGCAAGGTGCAAATAGGAATGGCCGCTACAAGCGTAGAGATTAGGGCGTTGCCGAAGGGGTTATAGACCTGGTGCCAGACCGTCACAATTTCCTCCTGGGACCTCGTGGGAGGAATTACAACATGTAGAAAGGAAAGTCAACATAAAACGGACGGCCGGCTATAGCAAAGCAACCAGCAGATAGTCATCATCCCCGCGAAGTTCCGTGTACCTGCGGTACTCGTGGCGGCGATGTGATTTCTCCTTGGCATTCTTTTTTCAACAAGCACGCCTGATTTCGTCAGCTATGCTTTCCGGCTGAGGCTTGGGACCGAGATCACGACTCCCAGATGATGGCGGCTTTTCGGGGTGGACAAGTTGCAGCTGCCAGAGCTACCAACTCCGGCCACAACACTGAATGAACCACTCACGCTGCGGGGAGACAAACAAGGCTATACGGAAACACGAGGGTTGAAACTTCCGAAACAGAACTGTCCCTTCACTGCATTGACCTCACTTCGGACACAGAGCACGGTCAAGCCGCCTTGTCCTCTTCAACTTCTTCGGCCCTCCTAACTATCCTGATCACCTGCGATTGTCTGATAAACGTGATCGATCAGTTCGAGACTGATCGAGCGTTCGTAATAAGACTCAGCCCACAATTTGTTACTTGTGCGGGTCGCCGTCGAGAATAGACAACTTGGGTCGCTTGATCCGATCCGCCCCGCTGGGGAAGCAGAGGACTTGAAGGGCGGGATCATTCGATGCAATCAGATTCAATCCAGCATCTAGCAGCAAGAAGCCGTCGTTGCTCGGAGCCATGGACATTGGCGTCCTCCTGTGGCCGGAACCCTCTCGGTCGAAACTGTGATCAGGTAGATATGTCTAGATTGAATTCCAGCTTTAGGGGGAGGGAGTGGCGTTCGACAGTCACCTTACTAATGGTCGGAACCACTCGCAGACAGTATGTGGCGCTGAACGCGCCTTGTCAATAACACTCGCGGGTCTGCGATTGCAGGATTCACAGTGCATTCATTTTCACATGGACGGTCTCCCTTGGGTGACCCATCAGGGAGCCGATTTGCGACCATTTGGCTGCCGGGCGGGGTTCTAGCCGGCTCCAGCATTTTCAGAGGTCATTGCAGCCTTTTTGGGCCAGTCTGGCTGGCAGTCTGGGCGTGGTCGCGGCTCTCAGTTCAGGGCATCTTTTAGGGTGCGCCAAGAAAAGCGCATCCGTCTCCGTTGGCTTCAAGCAACCTTCTTCTGCTGCTGCGCCAGCGAAATAGGCGGACTTGCTAAAACTTCTGCGGGCTTGGAATCGAAGCCCCCCACTGCCCCTCCATGATCCCCATTGTTGAGCGAATGCGGCTGCGTCCGCCAGTTCAACTCTTCGAGCCGCCTTCGCATCTCCTCTCCGTACTTTTCACGAGCATTGCAAAGTTCACAGTCCGGATGCTGCATTCTCAGGAGGGACAACACGTAGCACTTCCAACGTAGCTGGTTCACGACCCACCTCGCAGGGGGATTCAGTCCATTCGCACCACGGGATGTTGCGTCCCACGGCGGGAATTGATCTTTGAAGCGGCGACCTATTATGCCACACGACGAGGGTGTGGTTTCGATGAAGTTGGTTAAATCTCGATGCGTGGAGATCGCGGAGCGGATCATGCGGGAGATTTGGCTGAGTGTCCGGGAAAGCGGCGAGAATTGGGACATTGCGACCCGATAGGCGCTATCAGCAGCTTGGAGAAGTCCATCGAGCAAATCAAACCACCATCTGTAGCAGACCTCACCGCCAGAATCCCGTTTCTTTGAGGAAATAGTCATAACACATCTGTCCCTTCGCCGCCCGGCTGTCGATTCCTCTTCGAGATTGCAGGTGCGGTCCTCGGTGTCGTCTGCTTGGGAGCGATTGCAAAAGGAATCTTTGCCGTCAGGGATGGACAGGTATGATTTGATCACAAATAGAAAAACCACGGATTCGCGGTCGGGGTTTGTGGGTCTGACTTGGCTCTGTGAGTCCTGCTCTGCTTGACACTCGTTGCCGCTGGACAGAAGTATGTGGATCGGAATCGAGTTCGCGCCACGAAAGGCAAGCGGCGATAAATAAACCCCGGTTTGCTATGGGATTGGCGACCGACACCCATTTGTGAATCCGTGGGACGAGAGGATTTGCACTTTCCCGGCGTAGCGAGGATGATGCTAGTCGCAAGACTACGAGGTAAAACCACGATGGGCTTCAAAATCAAATTGCTCCTCGGGATAGTCACGGCGTTGGCTATGTTGGGGCTTACGTTTTTGGTTCCAAGAGGAAGTGCGCTGCGAGACGCACAATTGGTTCAGTTCCCGGTAACCGTGGGGGTGTGGGCGATTTTCGTCTTGTTATTCGTGAAATTGAAATAGCGTGTCTCTGACCTTCCGACTTCCGCTTGATCCTGAGAGACCTAGTGCGCTGGCGTTCCAAAAGCACAACGCGAAGAAAACTGGGCACCAGAATGAATGTCGCTCCTGCAAGAAAATGGCGAATAAACAATGAGTTCAATCCCAAGAGGATAACAACAGGGGCGCTTACGCGCTACGGCGTATGGAGGGCAATACCGCACATTTTCTGATGATCACGTTCTGGGAGTACGTGGAGGCGATCCGCGCCTTTGCCGGAGACGATATCAGCGTGGCGATATACTACGATTTCGACAAGGACTTCCTGCTAGAGCTAGAGCCGTGCTCACGCATTACGAGATGTACGACAGGTAAACCAGAGCCGATCTTGATTTAGGACGCAACACCGTTTGGGTGAGAAGTTGAAAGCTGCATGAAGTCGTTCGCACCAATGATCCCGAGGACTATACGCACGAAAAGCGGGAATCGTCGCCGAGTGGGGTCATGGACGATGGTTGGTGCGGAGAGTAAATACAGCACGTGGCGAGTCTCAAGCTTGCACCCCCCAGCGGCTACTACATTCTTGACCCACTCGCTTTCCCGTCCGTAGGTGAGCGCAATCAGGAATCCCTCCGGCGCTCGAAAAACATTCACTGGCGTGCGGCGGAGCCTGCCTGACTTTCGACCTACGTGTGTAAGGATGCCGAAGCCCGGTAATCGGGCGGCGAACCGACTCGTGATTCGGTTCGTAACGGCTAGGTTGAAGGCTGCTACCCACCTTTTGCGGAACCGGATCAGAAAGATGGGAGCGAGCAAGAGCACCAGAAGCGAGATAACCCATGCGGTGATTACCACGGTTGCCGTAGACCTCATTGCAGCTTCGCGTACTCCGCTTTGGCTTCCTTCAGGATGGGGATGTCGGGGTCGGCGTCTTTCCAGATCAGAAAGAAGTCTTGGTATGCACTCTTTGCTTTGGCGGTGTCGCCTGCCATGGAGTAAGCACGAGCAAGACCGAGATGGGCGAGTGCTCCCAGTGGGAAGTTGATAACGATGCCTCGGTGATCGAGAAACTTCTGGAACTCGGCGGCTGCGGCAGTGCCGTTGTGGGCTGCCAGATAGGCTTGGCCGCGAATGTACGCTGGATACAGAGTCCCAAGCTGGAATTGTGACGGTCCGCCCAACTCATAGGGAGCAGCGGCTTCCAAAGATACGAGGGCCAGCGCGGAATTGTTAGCGTCCAGTTCGATGGCTGCCTTAATGGTCGGCAACCAGTAGACCTTCAGTATCGTTTGCGATGGGTAGCTCTTCTCCAGTTCTCCTGCAATTGCCTTTGCCCGCCCGGCCTCGCCGCATCGTGCTAGCGTCAGGGCAGAAAGCAGTTTTACATCTCGGCCCGGAGCCAGCGCCAACGCGGCCGCAACATCCTGCTTCGCAGTTGCGGTGTTGCCGAATTCCGCTTCCCGCAACGCAGCATTCACCTGCCACATTGCAGCCGCCTCTTTCGAGTCGGAGCGCACTGCGGCATCCACTGCACGCCGGGAGAAGTCCCGTGCTTTACCTAGCTGGCCGTGGTATGCCTCGGTGTCGGATTGGGACGAGAGCAGTTGGTCTTCAGTTCCGGGCTTGCCTGCGGCCCAAGCTACTTGCCTGTCCATTTCTGCCGTATCGCTCCCGATGAAAGCTAGCTGATAGATCGTGGAATGTAAGACATCGCCCTCGAACTTGCGCTCTTGGGCCTGCTCAATCATCTTCTTAGCGTCGTCCGTCCGGTTGAGAGCGAGGTAGATGCTCGCGAGGTTGGTATAGCCAATAAGGTTCGTTTCCAGATGCTGGCTCTCTTGGGTTTCAGTCAAAGCCTTCTCGTACTGCCCTAGTTGGGAGTAAATGAATCCCAAGTTGTTGTGCGGCACCGCATCCTGTGGATAACTCTTGGCCCATAATTCGTATGCTTGACTGGACTGTTCCAATTCCCCGGTTACGTAGGAGTAATACAGGGCAGCGATGCGGTATCTTTCTCGTTCGCTCACCCGATCCCTCAGAGCGTAGGCTTTCTTGATGTTCTCCGCAGCCAGACTTGCCTGTCCCAGATTGGCGTATACGAGACCGAGACTGGCATAGGCCACAGCGAAATTGGGGTCAAGTTCGAGGGCGCGTCGGTAGAACGCAATAGCCTCGGCATTTCCTTTCGCACGGAAGGTCGTTATGCCCATGCTGAAGGCCTTCAGCGCCTCCAGCGATGTTGTCGTCGCTTCCACCGGAACGTCGAATTTCTGGACGGAGGCGAGAGATTCCCCGAGTCTAGCTCGCAGGCTGACCGCCGCCTTACCCAGTGCTTTCAGCACATCCTGCTTGCCCGCAGCCTCTTCCTGTTCCTTGGCCAGCGTGTCGCCGCTGTTGCAACCGACTGCATCGACACCAATCACATACTGACTACCTAAGTTGGAGATTGTCCCCAATATGATTGCCTTGCTGCCTGTACGAATGCAGAGTTCCCGCGCAATGTCACGCGTAATACGCTCGTTCGACTTTTGACCCATAAGGTGCAGCGTTTCTTCCGCCCTGCGGTCCGAGAGAATATTGAGGAAAGGAGATTGCCCAAGTTCCACGGCCAAAGCCTGCTTCAGTGCATCGTCAAAGACGGCATCCCCGGTCTTGTTGTCGAAGTCGGCGAGCACCACTGTGTCTTTCTCCGTGAGCGGCGTAGCCTTGGCTACGGGCGTTGCGGAACGCGAACGCAGGTAGAGGCCAACGGTAACGAGTCCCGCGATGATTACGACAACCGCCGGGACAAGAACTTTCCAAAGTCTGCTCCGCCCGGCTGCCGGAATGGCGGTTATCTGAGCGGCAGCCGATGAAGATGACGAAACCGCAGCAGGAGCCGAGCCAGAGTCTGGGGCTGCTGGCGATGTTACTGTCTGAGACCCGCTTTCCTGCGCCACTGGCACCGTCCCAGAACTCGCCGCTGGCACACGCCCTGTCTCCGTGTCCCGCTTCAGTCGCATCAACTCGGAACGCATCTCCTTCGCGCTTTGATAACGTAGTTCTCGGTCTTTCTCCAGCGCCCGATTGATGATGTCTTCGAGCTTGGGCGGAATGTTGCGATTGAAACGAATCGGGGCGGGTGGAACAGAATCGAGTATTGCTTTGAAGATGACCGCAGAACTTTCGCCATGAAAGGGCATTACTCCCGTCGCCATCTCATACAGTACCGCGCCGAAGGAGAACAGATCGGTGCGGGCATCCAGTTCCTTGGCACGCGCCTGCTCCGGCGACATGTAGGCCACCGTCCCCACTGCCGCACCGGGACTCGTGAGATTTGGATCGGCTGTACCCGTCGCGGTTGCTTCGCCCACCGCTCTGGCCGCGGTCACCTTCGCCAGCCCAAAGTCCAGAATCTTGGCGTGGCCACGCTCCGTTACAAAGATGTTCGCAGGCTTAATATCTCGGTGGACGATCCCCTTGGCGTGGGCGGCATCGAGGGCATCAGCAATTTCGATGGCCAACGAGAGAATCTCCTCGGTTTCCATCGGACGCCCACCGATCTTGTGCTTCAGCGTCATGCCATCCAGAAACTCCATGGCGATGAACGCCTGCCCGTCCTGTTCGCCAATGTCATAAATCGTGCAAATGTTGGGGTGATTCAGCGCGGACGCCGCCTGCGCTTCTCGTTGGAAGCGGCTCAGGGCTTGAGGATCGCGGGCAACCTCATCGGGCAGGAACTTCAGGGCGACAAAACGGTGCAGCCGCGTATCTTCTGCCTTGAAGACGACGCCCATACCGCCGCCCCCAAGTTTCTCGACGACACGGTAGTGCGAGATGGTCTGGCCGATCATGAGCGGGCGCTGGGACTCAGGCTGCAATGTTAGGGATGCTGCGATGGGAAGTCAACGAGGCGCACACCGCTGGAAGCAGGAAAGGGCAAATCCCGTGATTTCAGGCTCTCCCCAAGCCCTTGCCACCCCAGTGGTCAAAAAGGGTGTTTTTCACAGAGCCGCAAGTGAATGAATCTACTGACCCGGAAATTTGCGACTTTACTCGTCCGCCCGGTATACCTTCGGGCCACTTTCTATTCAAACACTCACTGCGGAAGTCCCATCCGGCGTAGCAGGTCGGCGTAGCGTGTGCTCATTGCAGCTTCGCGTACTCTGCCTTAGCTTGTTTCAGGATGGGGATATCAGGATCGGCGTCTTTCCAGAGCGTGAGGAAATCTTTGTAGGCGGCACGGGCTTTCGTGGAGTCGCCCTCCATGGCGTAGGCTCTGCCGAGTTGGAGATGCGCGAGTGCGCCGATGGGATCGTTTAGCACAATCCCGCGATTGTCGAGGATTTTCTGAAACTCGGCGGCAGCTTCGTTGCCCTGATGCGCCGCCAGATAGGCTTCGCCACGCACATAGATGGGATACAAGGCCACGCCCCAATGGTTACTCCCACTGACCTTACCTAATTCATACGGGGTGGCGACTCTGAGACTCTCAATAGCCTCAGAGGCATTTCCCCGGCTGACCGCAAGCTTTGCGCGGAGGGTCGGCAGGTAGTTGAACTGCACGATTGTGGCTTCCGGAAACCTCGTGCCCAAATCGCCGGTCAGTGCTTGCAGCCTCCTATCGTCACCCGTATACGCCAAGGCGAGCGCAGTGCTGTACTCCATATCGCGGCCTGTCGTGTGCCCCAATTCGGAAGTGACATGCCGTCGTGCTTCGTCTCCGTTGCCGAACATCGCTTCCCTCAGAGCGGACAGGGCAGAGTACGTTGCGGCAGTTTCCTTTTTGTCTGACCGTTCGGCGGAATCCACCGCCCGGCGGGAAAACTCCCGCGCCTCCCTAAGCCTCCCTGAATGAGCGGCGGTATTGGCTTCCAAGCCTAGCAGTTCGTCCTCTATTCCCGGCTTGCCCGCCGACCAAGCCACCTGTTGCGCCATCCCCGCCGCATCGTTCTGCAAAAAAGCAATCGCATACAGGCTCGTATGGTAGAAAGGGCGGTTAAGCTTGCGTCCCAGAGCTTGCCCATAGGCGGCCTTCGCCTCATCGAGGCGATTAAGGGCGATGTAGCTCAACATGAGGATGGAGTAGGAGATGGAATTGTCCGGATTCAAACGCACTGCTTCGATGGCTTCTTCAACCGCTTTCTCATATTGTCCCGAGATCGGGTAAATCAACCCCGACAAGAACATGTGCGGCCCCGGAGAGCGTGGATAAGCCTGTGCCCAAAGCTCGCAGCTTTGTTCGGCCTTTTCCATGTTCCCCGTGACCACTATATTGAAGGAAGCAGAGATAAAATACTTCTCCGGCTCACTCGTTCGGTCGCGGAGTTCGTAAGCCTTTCGGGTGTAGTCGGCAGAGATGCCATATTCTTTAATGTCCCCATATAAGCGGCCCGCGAATGCATACGCGAGCGCAAACTTTGGGTCGAGTTCGATAGCATGCTTGAAAAACGGAATAGCTGCGGCCGACCCTGTTGTACCCAAAACCTGTTCGCCTGAGCTGAAAGCTTTAAGGGCTTCAAGCGACGGCGTAGTGGCTTGTTCAAGAGGGGTATCAAACTTCTGCACGGTGCTCAGCGACTCGCCCAATTTGTTCCGAATTTCCGAAGCTGTCTTTCCCAGAGCATCAAGCACATGATTTTTGTCGCTCGCCTGAGCTTCCGTGCTCGCCAACGATTCGCCACTTACACAGTTGACCCCTTTGACGGTTAGAAGGTACTGCGTGCCAATCTGCGCTATTGAACCGTCGAGGACAGCGGTGCTCCCCGTCCGCTGGCAGAGTTCCCGCGAAATCTCCGGCGTGAGCTTCGCATCAGGCTTCTGGCCCATCATCTGTAGAGTCTGCTGGATTTGCTGGTCAGAGACAATGCTCAGGAAGGGTGACTGCTCCAGTTGTACGGAAAGCCCCTGCCGCAGCGTGCCGTCGAAGACCGAATCGCCCGTCGTGTTAGTGAAATCAGCGAGGACGATGGTGTCTCTATCCGTGAGTTTTGGCGTGCGGTGAAAATAGAAGTAACTGCCGACTGACAACGCCAGTACGGCCACGGCAGCAGGAACAATCACCTTCCAGCGTTTTCCGATGCCACTTTCGGCTCCGGCCCTCGCACTTATTGTCACCCGTGCCGACTCCGTGTCCCGCTTCAGTCGTTGCACGTCGGTACGAATGTCTGAAGCATGCTGATACCGCAGGCTTCGGTCTTTCTCCAAACACTTGCTGATGACCTCCTCCAGCTTCGGCGGGGTGTCTGGGTTGATTCGAACTAGCGGTGCAGGTGCTCGATTCAAGATCGAATCAAACGTCGCCCCTGTAGTGTCCCCTCGAAACGGAAGCATGCCCGTACACATCTCGTACAACACCGCTCCAAAGGAGAACAAATCGGTGCGAGCGTCGAGTTCCTTCCCTCGAACTTGTTCCGGCGACATATAGGCGACAGTTCCCAATGCACTGCCGGGACTCGTCAGATGTTCCTCTGACTCGATGGTCGGGGCGCTCAGGGCAACGCTCTCCGGCTTGAGCGGGACCTTGGCCAGCCCGAAATCGAGAATCTTCGCCTGACCTCGATTCGTCACGAAGATATTCGCGGGCTTGATGTCCCGGTGGACGATACCTTTAGAGTGTGCCGCATCCAGCGCGTCGGCAATCTGGATGCCCAGATCGAGCACCGTTTCGATCTCCAGCGGCTTGCCAGCGATCCGGTGCCGGAGCGTCTGCCCCTCCAGCAGTTCCATGGCGATGAAGCTTCGCCCATCGAACTCGTCAATCTCGTAGATGGTGCAGATGCTCGGGTGGTTCAACGAGGACGCTGCTTTGGCTTCCCGCTGAAAGCGGCTGAGAGCCTGTGCGTCGTGGGCGAGTTCGTCAGGAAGAAACTTCAGGGCGACGTGGCGACCGAGCTTCAGGTCTTCCGCCTCATACACCACACCCATGCCCCCGCCGCCGATCTTGCGGAGGATGCGGTAATGGGAAACCGTCTGACCCACGGACTGGGAGGGCGTAGCCACTGCGTAGACATGTTAGGTGTGGGCGAGGGGAAGGTCAACGTTGCGGGTACCGATGACATACAGAAGTGGCACGCCATCGGAGCTTGTCACGTTCCCGGTTGAAGGCGTGGACGGCGGCTCGATTTCAATGCTCGCGGTGCAGGTGGGTTAATGCCAAAGCACGGTCATTCTTTTTCTTTGTACTCATCCCCTTGCTGAGGGAAAGGCGCACCCCAGACCTGCTTTCCCGGCTCCAAGCACTCAGCCCCGATTTGCTTCTCCGAGGAGCCCTCGCGAGCAGCGATCCATGTGACTCGGAATTGTGCTTGCTTACGGCGGTATTGAATTACAATCTCATCTCCAACCTTCATCTCGCCTCGATAACCACCCAACTGCACACCATGGTTGCTCACATCGAGAGTATGCGCAAGATGGCTATCTTCACTCCCGGCGATCCAGAATCGCACTGGTACAACCGATTTGGTTCTCTTCGACCGCCGTTTGCCTATGCGAAATCGAGGCATGTTGCCCCCCCGCTCACTCCGAGTATCCGTCGTCGTGGGTTTCGTTGTCATCATCGTCGTTTTCTTTTTCTTTCTTGCGGTCGTCTTCGTCTTCCTCTTCGTCCTCTTCCTCGTCCGGCTCTTGGCGAAAAAGGAGATCGGCAGCCATTGAGCGATCAAAAGGGTCTGAGCCGGGGCATTCTGGATGTATTCTCCGCATGTCCGATGGTACGCCCAATGATTGAGGTGGCACGACGGAATCCGTGCCAAGCGGCGACATCTTTGGAGCCGGAGTTCTTTTCCGGACACGTTAGCCGGCAAGATAAGGATGTTGTATCCGTGCGGCGGTCTTTTCGAAGCTAGCCAACAATCAGCAACATTCGCAACAGTGCGACTACCACGACCACCAATACGGAGAGCATGACGCTGTATTCACTGAAGTCACGAATCCTGTTTGGCCAAGTTTTGCTGATGAAATGATCCATCTTGTCCCCCATTCCCAACATTATCTAGCTTGCAGCGACACGCCAGTTCGCACAATGGCTCGTGCGTGGCGCTGACGACAGTAACTCTGTGTGGGATGACTGAAGTCATTGGCGTTTGCGTTATGCCACGTGGCGGCTATTGCGGGCACCGCATTGGCGCACCTTGGTTAGCTGTTCATCGGCTGAACCGCGAGATGTATCCTTTCACTCATGCCCTCCACGGCGACGTTTCATGAGTCCCGACGAAGTACTCGCGTCCCTCTAAAGGTGGTTATCACGGTTGAGGATGGCGCTGAGCGTGGGGCGTGCGATGGCGAGACCATCGTCGTCAACCTTCACGGAGCATTGATCGCAACCGCAATTCTGGTATCCGCTCCCGCATCTGGGAATTAGGAGAACTGATCGCATGATTAACGAGAACGCTCTGAGAGACACTTTGCTTGCTTTGGCAACGGACGGCCGCTCGAATCATGTAATGATTTCCTCTGTGTTGAAGGGGTTGTAGAAGAATCCCGAAGCCCACTCGAATCCAGTAATACGAGACATCTGGGGCAGGATTTCTATATGCCAGTGGAAGTCTTCCTCGATTGTGTTGCCGCCGGAAGTCGCCGCTCGTTACCTTTCGAGCGGAGGCCAAGTCTGAACGGTGTTCCTTCTGGTGTTATCATCTCCCCCTGCGGGTGGGGTGACTGCGAGGTCCGAAATGTCGCTTACGGGCGTGTGGATGAATGAACTCAAGTCCATCCTATTACTGGACGAGGATGAGGACGGAACTCTGACGGGAAAATTTCGCTCTATCGTTGGCCGTGATCCCCACGTTCGGATTCTGACTGGGAGAGTGAGTCCTATAGAAAGCGGCAAGCAAATGTTGGGCTTTGCGGTGCAGTTCCAAATTGAAGAGCCCGGTTCGGGCTACGGTCACTATTCCGTTTGTACGTGGTGCGGTTGGGCAGGGGACAAAGCACCAAGCCAAACCATCACAACCCAATGGCTTTTGACAATCAGTCGCCTCAGCAAGGAAGACGAATGGTCGAGCACGACGACCGGATGCGACACTTTCGAAAAGGTTTTGGCTAGCCCCGAAGAGAAATATCTCTCAGCCGACCGACAAGCACTTGAGCAACTGCTCGCAAAATCGAGAATCAGGGCGGATTAGGGTGTGAAAAACGAAAGCGCCCAAGACTCAATGAGTCATTGGGACGCTCGTTCGAGCAGCCCTCCCCCGAAGTCTGCTCACGACTACTGTACGTTCTGGCCCTCGCTGTGGGAATGGCTCCGATGGGCTACTGCGGAAAATGTAAAAACCGTATGGGGCTCAGGCGATACCGGGGTTTGATTCAATTGAAGGGACGGCTTCTGGTTCCGGTCGAATGACGCACTCGACTGTCGCGAAGGGGTGGGAGGCGTCGTGGGCAGCAATGTGCTTCAGCATGTCCGTTGCCGATTGAAGGGGCTTCTCACAAATCTTGTTCATGCTGATCGCGTGCCCGCAGTCGTTGCATGTCATCAGAGTGCCGCCTGCGATGCTTGTCTAGTCTCGAAGCCCTCTCAAAAATGGCCAATTCTGATCAGGTACTCCCTTGACCGCAGTTTGTAATCCACGGGATAGCCAAGTCTCCTCGCATGTGGCAAGCTGGGCTCATGGCAAAGAGCAAACTGACTGCACGCGAGAAGTCCCGGCAGGAACGCGAACGGGCCAAATCCCTTGAAGACCGCTCCCGGCAGTTAATGAGGAAAGCGGCTCAACTCCAACAAAAGTCCCAGCACGACGATATCCGCCAAGCCGCTGCGGGGATCGCGAAACAAGTTGGCAAGGGGAAGTAGGACGGCGCTGACTGCGGAGATCGTCTGCCCAGACTTCCTGCCGATCACGCCGATTTTGATCTGGCGGTAGCGGCCTGGTTGAAATTCAATGTTTTTTTTGGCGCTCAGGGTATTGTCCGGGCATCAGGACCGTTCTCAAGTCGTGACGGACGCCATGAAGCAACTGGAAGCAAAAATCGCTCGTGCAGCAGTTGTGCAGCAGTCTTCGGTGAACTGATCCGTAAGCTTCTGAAAAGTTGGAGCCGACGATCGGACTTGAACCGATGACCTGCCGATTACGAATCGGCTGCTCTACCAACTGAGCTACGTCGGCTTCTGGTTTGCTTTGTTTAGTTTACCAAATTGCTTAGTGGTTTTTGCTGTGCAACTGCTGTCCTACGATCTGGCCTCAAGCTGCATCATGGCTGCGGTGAATGTAGAGACCGGCCACAACGGTGCAGAGCAGGTTAGGCCGCAGGTCGGCTCTGGTACCGTGCGGCACTCGGCACGCCCTTCGGCAGAACTGAAGCATACCTTTCACTGCCGGTGTGGGCGCCGCAGGCGAAGTCCTCACGTCCATGTTCGTTGACTTCCAGATAGTCGGCGATGTTTTCGCAGTTCGAACGATTACAGAGAATCAGTCGATCCGGTGGATGGTCTAGGCGAAAGTATTCCATGAAATCCTCCAGTGATATGAGTAGGTGAAGATTGGACAGGCAAAGTGTGAGCCCCCGAGCGGACGCCGCTTAGACTCGAACGAACGCCGGCCGTACTTGAATATGTACGGACACTATCTTCGGGCTGCACCGCGAAGTTTGGATAGACTTGACAGCGTCTTCGGCTGTGAACCTTCCCATGATCAGTGCCCGCTTGCGGTTGAGTGTCATTTGGATGGGAGTCCGATCAATCCGCTGCACGTATTCAGGGCCGCGAGTGCGGTTCACTTGCACAACAAATTTGGTGGTTTTCAGTAGGTTCTCCTCTCGCTCGGGATGACAACCAATAAGGGGAGGCGCTATCGGGCCGCCTCCAATTTCTCTCACTGACTACTGGTCTTACGCGGCCTTGCCGTGACCCTTGGCTTCGAGGGTCTTCTCGCTGCCAACAGTCACCTTAATAGTGTCATGACGCAGCTCCTCTTTCAGAAGGTAGCTAAGAGGGGGAAACTTCAGATGGGCTGACTTAGTTCAGAGAACCTGAACGAGTAAGAAAGAGGTAGCTTGCTCAATTAGAATGCTAGGCTTGTGCGCCGCCGTTGTCAATGGCCAGTATCAAACTCTAGGCTTCGAAAAACTGGTCAGAATCGATCCTCGCATAAATCAGGAGTTAGGCCACGACCGGAATGACGCATGCAGTTGAAAACAGCCCTTCGCTAGCGAACCGCCACGATTGCAAAATAAGCAGCCTATGGACGTTTGGCACGCTAACGTTGCTTAAGACCCACGCCTGATTTCCCGCTCGCGCAACCATGTGAAGATGACCGGAGTGACGATAAGCACGTGCAGCAGAGAACTCACCATGCCGCCGAGCACGGGCGTAGCGAGTGGTTTCATGACCTCCGCTCCGGTGCGGGTTGACCACATGATGGGCAGCAATCCGGCCACGATGGTCGAAACTGTCATTACCTTGGGTCGGAGACGCAACAGGGCTCCCTCCATCACGGCTTCGCGGAGGCTTGCCACAGTTAGCATTCCCTCCGCCGTCTTCTTGCGAGCTACCGCCTCCTCTAGATAAATCACCATCACCACACCCGTTTGTACGGCCGTGCCGAACAGGGCGATGAACCCCACCCACACGGCCACCGAGAAGTTGTAGCCCAGCATCTTGAGCAGGAAGACCCCGCCGCTCAGCGCAAACGGCACCGCCAGAATTACGTGGGAAGCTTCCCGGAACGAGTTGTAGGTCTTGTAGAGCAGCAAGAAGATAATCAGAAACACAATCGGGATGACGAGTTGCAGGCGTTTCCGGGCGCTGATCTCGTTCTCATATTGTCCGCTCCACTCGATGTAGTATCCCTGCGGCATTTTGACTTGGCGGGCCACCGCGCGTTGGGCATCGGCAACGAAGCCCCCCACGTCACGCCCCCTCACGTTCATGAGCACGGTGCCGCGAAGGAGCCCGTTTTCACTGGAAATCATGGTTGGCCCCATAACCAGCCGGATGTCGGCTACCTCACCCAATGGAATCTGGGCACCGTTTGACGCCGTGACTAGCACCCTCCGCAGAGTTTCGGGGTCTTCCCTGAAGTCGCGAGAGTAGCGCACCCTTACGGGGAGGCGCTGGCGGCCATCAATCACCGTGGTGAGATTTTTCCCGCCAATGGCCGTCTCGATCACATCCTGCACCTCGCCCACGTTGATACCGTAGCGGGCGGCAGCCTCGCGATTCGTCTTGATTTCAAGATAGGGAGCCCCGGTGATCCGTTCCGCATAGAGGTCTACCGCTCCCGGAATCTGATGCAAAACTTTCTCGATCTCCCCAGCCTTCTGCTCGATGGTGGCGAGATCGCTTCCGAAGACCTTGACTCCAACCTGGGTGCGGATGCCGGTGGAGAGCATGTCGATGCGGTTTCGGATGGGCTGCGTCCAGATGTTAGTCACGCCCGGCATTCGCAGCTTTTCATCGAGGCGTTGCAGGATCGTCTCTTTGGTAGTCCCCGAGGGCCATTGATCCTTGGGCTTGAACACGATAACTGTCTCTGTCATGTTGACGGGTGCGGGGTCAATTGCGCTTTCCGCCCGTCCGACCTTCCCCACCACGTTCTCCACTAAGGGGTCTTGCGCGATGACCTTGTCCTGCCAGCGGAGAATTTCCGCAGCCTTCGTTAACGAGATGCTCGGGTCAGTGATCGGCATGAAAAGCGCAGTCTCTTCGTTCAGAGGCGGCATGAACTCGGAGCCGATTGTCGTTGCCAACAGCACCGCGACAGCGAAGATCACTACGGCTGTGCACAGAGTTATGATTCGGTGCCGCAGGGCCCAGTTCAGAGTCGGCTTGTAGAGCGCACGAAGTCCACGCATGAGAGGGTTATCCTCTTCACGGTGGAGCTTGCCTCGAATAAGGAACGTGCACAGGACAGGCACGAGGGTGACAGCGATAATGGTCGAACCTGCCATCGCAAACGTCTTGGTGAAGGCCAACGGATGAAACATCTTTCCTTCCATCCCGGTCAGCGCGAACACAGGCACAAAAGCCAAAATGATGATTGCCATCGCGAAGAATATGGGACGGCCAACCAACTTGGCTGCTTCTAACGTGATCTGCTCGATGGCTGAACTATATTCACCGTGCGCTTCGTAGTATTGTTCGGCTCGCCGGAGGACGTTTTCCGTCATCACAATGCCTGCATCCACCAGCACTCCGATGGCAATGGCAATTCCGCCAAGCGACATGATGTTCGATGAAATGCCGGCATAGTGCATGAACAGGAAGGAGCAAAGCACGGCCAGCGGCAAGGGCAGTGTGACGATCAGAATGCTGCGGAAGTGCCACAGGAACAGGACGTGCGCGAGAGTGACAAGGACGATCTCCTCGATCAGTGCCGTCTTGAGCGTATCGACGGAATGCAGAATCAGAGTGCTGCGATCGTAGAAGGGAACGATGTGGACGCCTTTCGGGAGTCCGGGTTCTAGGGCTTTGATTTTCTGCTTAACGGTCTCGATCACTTCCAGCGCATTGGCTCCGCTGCGAATCACTACAACGCCGCCGACCGCCTCTCTCCCGGCTTTGTCCAGCACGCCTCGGCGAAACTCAGGGCCAAGATGCACGTCGGCGACATTGCGGACATAGACGGGAGTACCCCCGCTGGATGTGAGCACAATGTTGTTGATGTCATCGACGGACCGAATCAGCCCAACGCCACGTACAGCCTCTTCCGTGTCGTTGACCTCCAGAACCTTCGCGCCCACGTTGGTGTTGCTACGCTGCACTGCTCCCACCAGCATGCTCAGCGGGATGTTGTAGCCCCGGAGTTTGGTTGGGTCTACATCAATTTGGTATTGGCGTACCCATCCCCCAATGCTGGCGACTTCGGCCACGCCGGCAACTGAATTGAGTTGATACTTGATGAACCAGTCCTGAAGTGAATGCAGGGTGCCACCGTCGTAGGGGCCTTCAACCGTGTACCAGAACACCTGCCCGACGCCCGTGGCGTCAGGCCCGAGCACGGGGACGACTCCTTCCGGGAGAAAACTCGAAGCGAGGTTCATCCGCTCCAACACTCGGGTGCGGGCGAAATAGAGGTCAACGTCGTCCTGAAAGATGACGCTTATCATCGAAAAGCCAAACGCGGAGGAGGAGCGAACGTCCTTCACTCCAGCCAGCCCTTGCAGGTTGACGGTGAGCGGATAGGTGATTTGATCCTCCACTTCCTGCGGACTCCGTCCCGACCAATCCGTGTAGACGATGACTTGGTTCTCGCTGAGATCGGGGATCGCGTCGATTGGCGTCTTCAGCAAGGCCCAATAGCCCCACGCTCCCAAGATCAGGTAGGCGATGAGGATGAGGGGGCGATTCTTGAGTGAAAATTCAATTAGCCGGTTAATCATCGCAGTATCTCCTCATTGCGCTGCCAAGCGCGAGTGATAGGTTCCGAGTCGCTGCCCGTTTCGTCGCGCCTCGATTTCTACGTTCCATGAACCTGAGGACGGAACCTTTAAGGTGCCCGCATAGTCAGACCCGTTCCATGCAAGGTCAGCCGGAGAGCGCATCTCAGGCATATTCATGGCGGGCATGGCAGGCATCACCAGAGCGACCTTTACTTCCGCGTCGGTTATGGGTTTCCCGGATGCATCCAGCACCGTTACATGAACGGTTGTATTGCTCCCGCCTTTGGGCGCGGCGGGGTCGGCTCGGAAGGCGAAGCGGATTGTCGCCGAGGCCGCCTCTTGGCCAGACTCAAACTGCGTCGACCCTCCGAACAATCCCGTCATGCCTCCAGTAATCCTCGTCTGCGAGTCGATCAGGAAGTTTCCCTGCGTAACGACACGATCTCCCACCTTCAGTCCGGCAAGAATCGGGTAGTACTGGTCAGAAGGCGGACCGACGCGCACCTCGGTGCCCTCGAAAATCCCATTCTTTTTGGCGAGATAAACAATCTTGCGAGTACCCGTATCGACCACTGCCGATCTGGGCACAACGAGCACGCCGTCGCCTTCTGGCAGGGCAAAGTTGACTTGTACGAACATGCCGGGCCGCAAGCGCATTTGCTGGTTGGGAACCTGTATGCGTACTGAGGCAGTCCGTGTCTGCGGGTTAACCATGGGATCGATGAATGCAACGTGGCCGTGCACGCTTCCATTGGGCACGTCCCCGCTGATCGCTGCGACTTGGCCAACATGAATCGAAGCCACATCCGGCTGATATAACTCCGCCTTTACCCACACGCTGCTTAGGTCGGAGAGCGTGTACAGCGATTCTCCCGCGCTCACATACTGCCCTTCAGTTACTTTTCTTTCGGTCACGACGCCGCTGGCGGGCGAATAGATCGGCAGGTCAATTTGCGGCTTCGAGGAACTGGCAATGCCTTCGATCTGCTGTGGGGTCACTCCCCAAAGTTCGAGCCGCCTGCGGCTGGCGGCGACAAGGTCTTCCGCGCCGGAGATTGCCTGTGACTCGGCGCCAGAGCCAAGGCGCTTGCGGTTTTCCAAGGCAAGCCTGTATTCCTCAGCCGTGCTGAAGATGTCCGGGCTGTAGATGAGGGCGATCTCCTGCCCCCGTTGCACTGCCTGCCCAGTGAAATCCACGAACAGCTTGTCAATGCGTCCACTGACGCGGGCGCTGATGGACGTGAGTCCCGTCTCCGGCTGCTCAACCTGAGCAACCGTGCTTAAAGTTCTTCGGAGATTCCGGCGCTGAGCCTCAACCGTCTGCACGCCGATCTGCTGCTGCTCCTGCCCGGTCAATTGCACAGCGGAAGCGGTCTCACTAACTCCGCTTTCGGCCACTTGGGAAGGTGGGTCAGGTTCGCTATCTCTTGCCTGAACAACCGTGACCGCATCAACTTTGCCTGCTGTGCCGCCATGCAAATGACGGCTGACCCCGTAGAACACGGCGGCCAAAAGCATTCCAAACAACATTCCAGTCATCACGAACTGCTTTTCACGCTTAGTCATCGCGGCACCTCCAAGGACAAATTTGAAGCATCAGATTTGGGCTCTGGTTTCGACGGCGAACCGGACTGCCGATTCAAGGGAACGCCCGTTGCGCGTTCAAGATCAGCCAGATTCGATTCCAAATCGGAAGCAAAGCGGTAGTAGTTCAGTTCCATGTCCAAAGTCGTATTCTGGCTGTCGAGAAGATTGAGAAAGTCCGTGCGATCTGCCTGATAGGCGCTCACCGCTGCCTTCAGGGAGGCTTCCGCCTGTGGACGCAACGTGTTTCGATAGAGGTCTGCGAGCCGCTTCGCGGACTGCGCCCGGATCAGAGCCTCTTGAATTTCTTGAAAGACGACCGACCGCCGGTAGTCGTATTCGGCTTGCTTCTCGGTTACGCTGGCTTGCGATTCGGCAATCTCAGCATCGTGACGGCCTCGGTTTAGCCATGGAAGTGTGACCGAGAGTTCCGCCATGTAGGTATTGCGGTATCGCGCACCGTCTGGCATAAGCATGTATCCCGCGCTGAGGTTGTAATCGGGCGAGTAGCCTTTTTCCGCGAGTTTCACCTGGGCCTCGCCCTGATGAATCGCCGAGGTCGCTGCCGCAAGTCCCGGTCGGTTGCTCAGGGCAAGCCGCTCAAGCTCCAAGAGTGATGGCAGAGTATTGGGAGGCGCGTATTGTCCTTCGACCGCGATGGGCGATGCGGGATCGCGTCCCAGAAGCGTATTGAGGCGCGAACTTGCCATGCTGCCTTCCTGCTGCAACATGACAAGGTGCTCAACCAGTTTCGTGAGGGCAATCTGTGCCTTGAGCACATCTTGTTGGGGCACTTTTCCAACCACATACTTGATGCGAGCTTCCTCTAGTGCTTGCTGTGCGAGTGCGGCCTGCTGGTCGTGGAGCAACAATTCGTCCTGATTGCGGAGCAGGTCGTAGAACGCCTTTCGTACCTGAGCGGCGACTTCGAGCTTCTCGTCTTCCAACTCTGCTTTCGCAATTTCGCTTTGTTCCCCGGCAACATCCGCCCGCAATGCCAGTTTGCCCGGGCCCGGCAGAGCTTGGTTGAACATGAACATGTGCTGGGTCTGGTTCAAATCCCACGGGCGCTGGAGGGGCGTGCCCCAGCCGCGATACATGAAAGCTGGGTCTTCACGCGACCCCGCAGTTCTAGCCTTCGCTTCAACAATCGCGATTCGGCGGGACATGAGACGGATTTCAGGATTGCCGGATAGAGCAGCCGATTCCAACTCCGCTAAGCTCATCGGCGGTGAGGAACTTCGAGCGTGCTGGTGCTCCTGCTTCAGCAGGTTGGCCATTCCTTCAAGAGGATCGGAACTGGAAGAATCCGCCGCATTCGCAAGCACGGACATCAGCAAACTCGATAAAAGGATAAGAACCTTGACCGTTTTCATTAACTCCTCCACAACAAGACAGACCTTCAGACGAAACCCTGTCGGACACGCATAGGCGCCCAGATCAAGACGAAGCTTGATCTTGGACAAGGCATTGAGTAGGGGCGGTGGAAGCGGTCTAGATTCTCAGAATGGAAATGGACGAGAACTGCGGGTCAGGTGGTGGAGAATGCAGGTCGATAGCCAACAGTGCTCGCGTTGTCACGGGGAGCGCAAGCGTTGCTTGGATTGTCGTGTGAGCAATCGCCACGCGCCGATTCGGAAGCGAAGAGCTTGCCTGAATCAGGGCATTATGGCGACCCTGAACTTGGCAGCACGAATGGTTCGCGGGCATTGCGCTCTGCCCGCAGTGCTGGGCCATGTGATGGCAGCATTCCCGCTCGGCGGGAGTAAGCGTGACTCCGGGGAGCACGCAGGCGACAGCAGGAGCCGCCACCCACAGCAGCACGATACCGACTAAAACAAGTGCTCGAACTCGGCTCACGCAGATCATTATAGCTTCCTATGATCCTATGTTCGATAGCCAAGGGTCTGTGACCAGAGTCACACCTTGCCGTGTCCGGTGCCGTGTCCGAGATGTGTTGGGGGCATGGGCATGAGTGGTCCGAAGGTATATCCGCAGGTGACAACACGCCCGCTGTTCCCTGCCGACGATTTTCGCTGGGTGGATATTGACTAGCGCCTCCTCTCCCCCAAGATTTGTTTCGTGGCTTTGAGCGCGGCAGTTTGGGCGAGCACAGTGCGACCGCGACGCTCCGCGCCCAGCCCAATGCGCCCGTGCTACGCGGCCTGCGCCAGCGCTTTGTACTCATCATCGGATCGCGTGGGGAGCAGCACCCAGAGCGTGTAGATGCCGAGTGCAGTGCCGATCGGAACGTTCAGCAGCGCCACGAAGCCCACCACCAGGGCAACGATTCGTGCCCACTCCTGCCGCTGCAGCAAGCCCCAACCGGCAATGAAGCCGGCCGCGGCTTTCGCCAGGATCAACCATCCGACAAAGGTTATAAGAGGCCGCAGCCAGACGGTGACTTCAGGCGGCGGGCCGTTGGGAATATGGCTCACGCGGCCGAAGATCGTCTGCGCGACAATGATCACCACCACTCCTGCAACCACGTGCAATGCCGAGTACGCCATCCAGAGAATGCCCACCAGTCGGACATGCTCGCGAACGCGGCTACGCCGAAGCTCGACGAGTCCAAGCACGGTTTTGCCGCAGCGTCCGCAGCGTGAATCGCCCGATTGCAACTGGGCACCACATTGATCGCAAAACATCGCTTGTCCTCCAATGGCTAGACAGATTCTGTCCAGTGGGTGATACGGATAGAAGCACTCAACAGTTGCAAGAGAACAGTTCTCAGTTGCCAGTTGTCAGTTCCCAGTTCTCAGTGAACAACGGACCTGTTGCTAGCCGACTGCGGACTGAGAACTGCCTGCAAACAAAAAGGCCACCCGGCAACTTGGGCGGCCTTTTCTTTCAAGGGAGAATAGTTCCAACGGAGGTTTCCATCCATCAGAGCTTTCTGCGGGAATCTTATGAGCCTCAAAAGCGCAGTGTCAAGCAAAATTTTCGGCTTAAATAGTCTTATTTTCAATAACTTACAAGATGCGTCCACAAGTCAGCAAACGGGATCAAAATGGGACAAAAAGCCTTCTTTTTGACGCTAACGACATTCGATTGAGTCACTTACCGCTCCCGAGGCAGCGGTCGGGGGGCGTCATCCAGGTGCAGCGAGATGATTTCCATCGCCTCCCGGCGATCGAAGACGGAGTCGGGAAAAAACCGTTTTACGAGCACTCGCAAGCCACCAAACGCAATCCCGGCCACCAGCGCCAGGCCGACCACAATTCCGCAGAGAAGAATCGCATTGAACAGAAAGTTTGCCAGATTGTCTTTCTTGGTGACGTAGGTGTTTTCATTCCACGTGACATCGGCCTCGTAGCTGATGGACGACATCAGCGATCGGGCTTCGCTTTTTGAAAGTGGGCCGGCCGCGATCACGAGGATAGGGCCAGTGCGCGTATCGAAGAACGGGCCCACATCAAGAATCGGCACAACCCCCGGTTGCTGCTGCGTAAGCTGGTGCGAGGCATCAATTTGGCGCAGCCGTTCCGCGGCAATCTGCGGCGTGGGATATTCGATCAGCATCAGGGTGGAATCGCCCGCGTTCACCGCATATTTGCCAATCACTACTTCCGCGCCCGACTTGAAATCCACCATCGAAGTGGGCAGCGGCGATCCGACCCGATCAAGCGTGACCGGACCCAGAATGTACTTCGTCGTGTTCTTCTCCAGATTCTTCTCGGAACTTCTGTCCGAACTACCGGCAAAAGTCCGCTTCGGAAGGTACGCGGGCAGCGAAGGCGGCTTGTTCTTGCCGCCCGCAGCTTGCGGCAGCAGCCCAGCCAGTTGCCGCAGTTGCGCCGCCGACATCACACTCATTCGGTCGAACACCGCATCCACCAGTACATTCCCCTGATAGAACAGCACGCGGTTATTCAGAAAAGCCGCCTGCCCGCCGATGGTTTCCTCCTCCATCTCGGGAGAATAATAGTAGGTGAAGGCGCCGTAAGCGCCGCTGGCATCTTCAAACACCGCGGCTCGAATCGTTAGATTGCGGCCGTCGTCGCGAGTGTAAGCCGCTTTCTCCAAACGCACGAAGCCATACTCCTTCAGAACCGGCGCATTCACCGCATCAGCGGACGCGGGATCGTCGCTCCTGGCAACCACGCCTTTCAGCTGCCAGCCGGCAAACTCGGGAGGAAGGACAGGGGACGAAGAAACAGCGGCTGGGGACGCTGCATCCGGCGCAGGCGGCTCGGCCGCAAGGGGCTCAGCACAAAAAAGGCAACCAAAAAGAAAGATAAAGACTACGGAGAGCTGGAGCGGGAATTTCATTCGAAAAGAGGCGCACCTGTGCTAGGAGATTAGACTACCGGCAGCCCAGGAAAGTTTCCACCCGCCCTCAGGCCGCCCCAGTTTTTGCCAAAAATGTCTATTTTCGACCCGGTTTTCCTGCGGTGTCCGCTTACGTCCACAGGCGGCAAGAGTGCATAATACAGGTATTAGCGTAGCGACGTTATCGGCGGGAAGTTTTGAACGCTGTGAAATGGCGATCCCACAACCAGCGACTGGTGGGCACTACCTCAGGGAAGCACAGAGAAATTAGTCGTATCCGAAGTTTTAGGAAAATCCGGTCTAATTTCAGCATAATCTGCACGCTGTCTGCACATTGGGGAGGGAGCATGAAAGCAACGGATCTGGCGAGAAAATTGTGGCGAAGCGAGGAGGGTCAGGACATCGCCGAGTATGCGGTGATGCTCGCGGTGATCCTGGTGATCGTCATTGGAACCGTCCGTCTGATCGGCGGGAATGCGAATAATGTGTTCTCCTCGGTTGCCAGCAGCATCACGCAATAAGCGGAGGTGCCCTTTGCCCTATCAAGCAGTTTAGCGGAGCTGTCGACTCAGTTAAATGGGGCGACACGTAACGCCCCCACAGGTCATTTCGCCGGACGACTGTCGAACCGGCGATTTCACTAACGATCCCGTTGTTGGTGACATTGCCCGGAGCACGCCCCGACATCCCAATCCTGAACGTTATGGCGTTGCGTGCGTAGATAGACGACCATGACGACGATGGAGGATAATCTGACGCTGGAGGATAATTTAATGAACGGACTTAGAATCCTTGCGTTAGCTGCTGTTGCTGGAATCTGCTTCATGGCAACTACTCCCAAAACACAGGCTCAGGTGGGCGTCGAGATCGGAGTTGCGCCTGTGTGTCCCTACGGGTACTACGATGTCCCGCCGTACGACTGCGCCCCCTACGGCTACTACCACCCGGAATGGTTTACGGGTGGCGTCTTCATTGGTGCTGGCCCGTGGTTTCATGGCGCTGACAACTTCCGAGGCCACGTAAATAACCGTTTCCATCCTGAGCACGGCTATAGCGGCCCAAGGCCGGCCCGTGGCGACAAACCCGAGCCGGGAAAGCGTCTCGATAAGGTTGCCCACTTCAAAGGAAATGAAGTGCGCGATGGACGCGGCCACACAGTAGGCAAACGCTAATTGATGCGAGCCCGGGGCCCACTAGTTCGTCCTTTGCGAACGTGTGGGCCCTTGACCGCTCCGCGCTCCCAATCGCCAATTACAAATCTTCGGCGCCCACCGCGTCTCGGATGCGAAAAGCTCGACTCTGCATCACCAAATACTTAGCCCCCGGGATAGCACCACAATCGCCGAAGTGCTCTGCTCCGGCTCCAGCAAGAATCCCGAAGTCAGCCGCCCGCCCATGAACCTTCTCAGAATTCTCCTGCGTCAGCTCACTGGGGTCGCGACATCGACATCGCCTTCTGGAAATCGTCTGCGGTGGTGCGATAACAGGGCAGCACTGCGCTGAGGTCGGCGGAACGCAACGCTGCTGGGAGCTTTGGGTACTGTGTGGCTGGAAGAGCGGGGTCGGTGTGAGACTGTATCACCTGCCCCAAGGACTCGTCACAGCTCGGATCTGGGGTTACGCGCAGCTTGATTACCCGCGGCGGCAGGTTATTGAGATCATATTCAGACAGCCGCCGTTGATAGGGAAGAAATTCATAAACCAGCTTTATGAGTTGCAGTTGGTCCTTGCCGACCCGTCGCCTGGCGACGAAGACTTCGAAATTGGAAAAGAAGGAGGTACCTGGCGCGGCAAACACCACGCCAAGAAAACCGAGAGGCAACTCTTCGACGGTAGGATTGTTGACGGCCGGGGGGTCCGAAGAGGCGTCCATCGGCAGGGGATCCATTGGTTCTAAAATTTTTCTCGCGCCCGAGTTGCCCGCACCCTCAACGGATGAAGGAGGCGACACGATCGGAGAGCCATCTCCGGACCCTAAGCGTCCCCGCGCGCCCGAGCGGCCCGCACCCTCAACGGATGGAGGAGGCGGCACGACTTCCGAGCCCGCGCCGGAAAGCGAGGCCAACCTCGTACTTCCAGCAGGGACGCCTGAACCCTGGACTGAAGGGGGAGGCGGCACGATCTGTGAGCCATTTCCGGACCCATTTCCCGACAATGAGCCTAAGCGTCCCCGCGCGCCCGAGTGGCCCGCACCCTCAACTGATGGAGGAGGCGGGACAACTTCCGATCCGGAAAGCGAGCCCAACCTCGTACCTCCAGCCGAGTTGCCTGCGTTCTGAACCGAAGGAGGCGGGGGTACTACTTGCGAACCCGCACCAGCCAGCGCACCCAACCGCGCATCTCCAGCAGCATTGGGCGCACTCTGAACCAGCGGGGGAGGGGGTACGACATTTGGCCCCGCGCCGGACAATGAATTCAACCCTGAACTCAACCGTCCGGCTCTCGCCGAGTTGCCTGCGTTCTGCACCGATGGAGGAGGCGGCACAACTCGCAAGCCACCCGTATTGGGCGCCTTCATAGCCCGTCCTGCGGAAGGCCCTCCAAGCTGGGGCGCGGGAGCAACCGCTGAAGCTTGAGGTAGTGCCAGCCGGCGAGCTTTAGCTTGGTCAACGTCTTTGTCAACCTCGGGCGGCGGAGCCACCACGCCAGACGGTCCCGTCAGCGCGTTCCGCCGCGGGCCCGCGGTGGCTGAGAACGGCACCATAGGTGTAACCGCATGGGAGCCCAAGAAACTCGGCAGCCTGGCCGTAGCCTGCTTGATGTCAGGTGGTGTGACGATGCTCGGTTTTTGCTGCGGCGTCACTGGCATCGCCTGATGTGGCGGTTTACGTGGCGACGCATGTTTCGGTCGCGACCGCGCCCCGACGCTCGTCACTCTGCTCTCAGCTGCCGGAAAGGACTGCCTAAGTGGGTAGTAGGTGATAGACCTGTGGACCGCATCTCGCTGCGGGAAAAGCTTTACCGGCGCCCATACTCTGGATTGGCCCCATACGAACAAAATCAGTAGCAGCAAGTGCCATAGCATTGACTCCAGGAACGCGGACCAGGGGGCGCCGGAAGGGACGAAAACGTCGTCCCAGAAAGGTGCGGGCCGTGAGGTGATCGGGATCTGCGAGACTCGCCGCGACAGGAACAGGTCCACCAGATTGCGGAAGAACACACGATGGCGAGGTTCCAGTTCGGTCAGCAGCCGGAGATGGGGTGCGGGCGCTGAGCGCTGAACTCTCTGAATTGCGATCAAAACCCCGGGGGCTTTGTCCATTAATACTCGCTGGAGGGGGGAGGAAAACTATTTCCGATTATAGCGCCATTTCACAGCAAGCGGCGGGTAACCACGGTCACTGCATGGCGGTGCGAAACCAAGGACGCATTGAGCACTCCAGGGCAGCACGCCAAAGGGCTCCTTAATGTATGTGGAATTGATCCAATGCAGTGGTCAAGGACGTTTCCACGTAAGGGCGGTTGGGCAAGCGCGTGACGGCGTCGAGAAAAGATCCTCGGACATTGCGTTCCACTGGATTGCTCGAAAACGAGTTTTCACCTGGACACTGAACCGCTGCGCCACCCTAAAACAAGCACAAGGCCGAGTTTTTCAGCACTCTGTAGAGCCGCCATTGATTTTGCTGCACTTACGGCGCGGCTGACGCCGCGCCCCTTCAAAACAAGAACAAAATCCGAGTTTTTCCGCAGCCTGCTAGAAAACGATCTTCACCGCAAACTGCGTTCCTCGCGGTCCACCGCCACCGAGGAACGGGTTGCCGATGCCCACATCGCCGGTGGCGGTGAGGACCAACGGACCCTGTCCTCGACCTGTCGTCGGGCTCACACCGGCGCTCGCTGGATCGGTAATGAAGTTCGGCAAAAATGGGTTCGAGTAATTCGGGTGATTGAGGACGTTAAAGAACTCGGCCCGGAACTGCAGCGTCACCCGCTCAGTTAGCAGCGTGTTCTTGAAGAGGGATATGTTAACTTCCTTGAACGCCGGCCCGCGCAGAGCGTTGCGGCCGAGGTCGCCAAAATGACGCGTGCCCGCCAGGCAATTGCTATCCCCCGTCGGTGTGATAGCGGTCGTGTTGCCAAACGTGCAAGGCACCTGGAATGACGTCAGGTCAAGGAAGTTGTATGGGGCTTTGCCGTACCGGATTGGACCGACTACATCGGGCCGGTCAAATCCCTCGCCTGAGCCCGAGTAGTCGCCTTCGAAGTTGTAGTTGAGTTGGAAGGGCTGGCCATCCTGAAGATTCAGGACGCCGTCCAAGCCCCAGCCGTTCTTGAGCTTCGCCATGCTTCCGCCCATCTTCGGAAGCTCGTACCCGAAATTCCAAGTGAGGCGGCGGCGGATATCAAAGTTGGAATTGGCACGTTCGAGATTCGACGCCTGGCTGTTATTGGGTTGCGCGGCGTTCGGGACGAAATCTTCGCTGTCACTGGCATTGTCAATTGAGTGGGACCAGACAAAATTCACAGACGAGCTCAGCCCACGCCAGTTGCTCATGCGCAGGCTGGTTTGCAAAGCGTTGTAGTTGGAACTCGCCGATGATTCTTCCTGGTTTATGTAAAAGTAGTTACTGTAAGGACGGGCTACATTGATGTTAATTCCGTCCGGTCCGTCGAATCCAGCGATTGGACAGTTCGGTGCGACGAGCCCGAAGCATTGCCCACCGGGCGCAGTCGACGTGTCGAAGGCAGTGATTTGCGCCTGGCTAGGCTGGTTGATGTCGCGGAAGCGAAAAAGTTTTGTGCCTATGGCACCGACGTATCCCACCTGAACCATAGCCTTGCCAAATTGCTGCTGAATGTTGAGGTTGAAATTCTGGGTATAGGGTGTGCGGATATTCTGGTCAGTGCCGAAGAAATTACCCAGCGGCGAAAGACCTGAGTAGACAGGCGAACCCGCCGCGAGTGGCCCGGGGTTAGCACTTGCCGAGCCGATCGCTCCGAGACCAATACCGGTATAAGCTGGCCCGGGACAAAACGAGCAATTATAAGGTGCATGGCCCAGGAAGATATCTTGGGAGAAAGAATCGTAGAATATGCCCCAACCGCCGCGGACGACGGTCTGGCCCTTGCCCGTCACGTCGTAAGCGAAACCGAAGCGGGGAGCAAAATTGTGGGGGTCTTTGTTGTAGAGCTGACCGGCGGGAACCACCGCTTGACTCGCCGGATCGAACCGGTAGAA
>CABECO010000532.1_pt1 | contig 26494 bp, 19 predicted proteins | sample 3422431 | NCBI WGS metagenome assembly CABECO01 (sample SAMEA5534327, study PRJEB31848) | metagenome | biome: tundra; feature: field; material: soil | place: USA | collected 2013-05 | depth 0.15 m
GGAGGAAATTTCGGAACGGCCAACGGCTACGCGTCTCTGGCGGGCGCCCACCGGCGCTTCGACTATAACTTCTTTGGCGACCAGTTCAACACCAACGGGCAGGGCGTGAACGACGCGTACTCGGATTCGCTGCAAGGCGCGAATATCGGCGTGGCGATTACCGGTCAAATTGCGCTGCGGCTCCGGGTCCGCCACTCCAACAGCTACACCGGCGTGCCCGGGGAGTGGAGGTTTAACGGCGATCCGCTTCTGCAGCCCGACCCCAGCGAATGGTCGCACCAGAACAATCTTCTAGGAAGCGTGGAACTCACCGTCAACGAGCCCTCCGGCTGGCAACACCGCTTCACCGGCTTCGACTACCTCTCCCGCTACACCGACGTAAACTTCAGCAGCAATTCTCTCAACTACGACGACTTTCCGGGTCACACGTACAACGACATCAATCACGCCGGATTTGAATACCAGGGCGATTATTCCGAGCGAACCTCTGAGCAAATCTCGACACACTCTACCTTCGGCGTTCGCATCGAAAACGAAAACGGATTTGTTGGAAGCTATGGCGCACAAACTCCCGGTCAACGTCTCGAGCAGGATGCCTACCTGCAACAGCAGCTCACACTAGGCAGGCTGTCCGTCATCGCGGGAGGGCGTTTTGTCCACAACAGCGCATTCGGCAATACGGGCGTGCCACGGGTTGCTCTAACTCTGCTGGCGTTGCGCGGCGGCGAAATTTTTTCCGGAACGCGTCTGCGTTTTTCCTATGCCACAGGGTTCATGGAACCCGCCCTCTATCAGACTTTCGCCAACCTTCCCTACTACGTCGCGAACCCTGGTCTGTTACCTGAGCGCACCCGAGCCTTCGAAGCCGGCTTCCAGCAAAATTTGTTTGCCGGCCGCTGGGCCTTGAACGCGACCTACTTCAATAACCTCTTCCATGATCAGATTGAATATGGAACCAATCAGGCGGGCCTGGGCCAGTTCTTCAATGTGCAGCGATCTCTCGCGCATGGCGCCGAAGTCGAGCTGCAAGCCAGGATTTGGAAAAGATTATCGCTGAACACGGCTTATACCTATCTCTCGACCCAGTATCTGCAAGCGCCGCTCTGCACCCCAGCGAATTTTTGCGATCCTGTATATGACACGGGAAATCCTTTGCTCCGTCGCCCCAAGCAGTCGGCAACCACGCTCCTCAGCTATCTAGGAAAGCGCTGGGGAGCAAATCTCGGAGGAAGCTTCGTGGGCCGCCGCCCGGATTCCGCTTTTGACGGCCTCAGTATCAACCACGCGGCCGGTTACGCGCGCGTCGATCTGGGCGGATGGTATGCGATCAATTCGCGAATCACGGCGTACGCAAACGCCCAAAACGCGCTCAACGATCACTACAACGAAGTGGTGGGATATCCTGCGCTGACGGCGAACTTTCGCGCCGGGGTGAGGTTGCGCATCGGAGGGGAGTAAGTCTGGTAGTCCGAGGTGCAAGCGCGGTTCGTATCAGGGCATCGCTTCAGCGATGCCATAAATGCTGGGTTATAAACGCGCCTTCAGGCGCTGCGGCCGCAGATGGAATTTCACCTCGGCTTCTATCGGCGGCTGCCGGCCGTCTCTTTCGGATCGGCGTCGGATTGCAGATCATCCGCTTGAAGATCATCCCCCGCAACTGGCCTGCGCGGCGCAGCCGCGGTTGCTCCGCCGTTGTAGCGGTGGCGCACTTCGTGCAGTTTCTCAACTTCCTTTTCACCCAGTGGTTGCGCGTTGCCGAGCAGGTGCGTGACCAGCGCGATCCTCGCGAAGTGCTCCACGGTTTCCATTTTCATGTAGGCACTTTCGAGCGACGATCCAAACGTAACCACCCCGTGATTCGCCATCAGAATGGCGTCATGGTGCGGAATCAACGGCTCGAGAGCGTCCGTCAGTTCCGGAGTGCCCGGGGTGCCATAGCGGGCCAGCGGAATCGAGCCCAGTCCGACCACGACCTCGCACACCAGCGGCCGGTTCAGATCGTAACCGGAAGCGGCAAACCCGGTGGCGGTCGGCGGGTGCGCGTGCACGATGCCATGCACGTCGGGGCGCAGGCGATAAATCAGCAGGTGCATGCCGATCTCGCTCGAAACTGTGCGGCTGCCGGCGAGGCGTTTTCCGTCCATGTCCACAATCACCAGGTCGGAAGCGCGCATCCTGCCCTTGCTAATGCAGGTGGGAGTCGCCAGCAGGCGTGTTTCGTCGAGACGGACGGACAGATTTCCGTCGGTGGCTGCAACAAATCTGTTTTGCTGCAGCAGCCGGCCGAACTGCACAATCGCGAGACGATGCTGGCGGTCGCTGGCCATTGCGCTCATGTTACAGCACGCCTCGGAAACCTTACAAGAACAAGCAGGTCAAAATCTGCAAAAGCTGGTGGAGAGCCCGGCGCCCCGCCCGGCCGCCGAACCGCAGGACGGCAAGACGCCCGTCGCCCCAGCGTACGGCCCTTGGAACCGGTCTTCAAACCTAAGTCAAACCCTATAATCTCCTCGATGCTCGTCTCTGCCTTCCAGTACGATCTGCCGCCTGAGCGTATTGCGCAGGAACCGTTGGCGGACCGCGCCGCATCGTGCCTGCTGCATCTAAATCGGCTGCCTGGGAGTTGGCAAGACCGGAAATTTCGCGAATTCCCCGACCTGCTGCGGCCCGACGACCTGCTAGTCGTGAACAACACGCGGGTGTTCCCCGCCCGTCTCTACGGCCATCGGAGCGGACAGCGGGCCCAGCCCCTGAGCCCGCACAACCCGGCGGCACGAGATTTTCTCCGCGGGCAAGTCGAAGTTCTGCTGACCCGCCAGGTGGCGGACGATCCGATCGAGTGGGAATGCCTGGTACGGCCCGGGCGAAAGATCGGGATCGGAGAGAAACTCTACTTTAGCGATCCCCCCGGCGCCCCACCCGAACTGGAAGCCGAGGTCACCGGGCGAGGCAGTTTCGGCGAGCGGCGCATCCGCTTCGTCCCAGTCGCCGATTTCTTCGCCCGCGTCGAGCGCATCGGACACGTGCCCCTTCCGCCCTATATCGACCGCGACGACCGCGCGTCCGACCGGGAGCGCTACCAGACCGTCTACGCCCAAACGCCGGGGTCAACGGCAAGATCGGTGGCAGCGCCCACTGCCGGCCTGCACTTCACGCCCGAGATTCTCCAGCAGATTCGCGCCCGCGGAATTGAAATTGCCGAGATCACATTGCACGTCGGACTGGGCACTTTCCAGCCAGTGCGAACAGGAAAAGTGGAAGATCACAAACTGCATCGGGAGCAGTACGAGATTCCAGGGGAAGCAGCACAAGCGATCAACCGGGCGAAAGCCCAAGGGCGGCGCGTGGTTGCCGTGGGCACAACCACCGTCCGCACATTAGAGTACGCTGCCGAGTTCGCGGCAAAGCACGCCGCAAAGCAAGCTGCGGAACGAACCGGCGAGAATCGCGTAGAAGCCGGACGAGGCGAAGCCGACGCGTTCATCTATCCCGGCTATCGCTTTCGCATCATAGACGCGCTGCTAACCAACTTTCATCTGCCCCAATCGACCCTGTTGATGCTGGTGTGCGCGCTCGGCGGTAAAGAGTTGGTGATGGCGGCATATCGGCACGCGGTCGAGGCAGGTTACCGCTTCTACTCCTATGGAGATTGCATGTTAGTGGAGTAACGTTCCAGCGCTGGTAACATAAGTACGATGCATGACCACTCATGGCTCGTGTGGGGATGGGCGCCCTGGCCCGTCCAGGCCGAGCGAAGCTCGGCAGCCGTCTGTGGTCGCAGCAACTCTGGATTCGCTATAGCGATGATTGCGCTCGTTTCTCTGGGCCTGTCCTTCGCAGCGCAGGCGCAAAGCAAGACTGCGCCAGTCGCTACGCCAGATGCCAAGCCCGCCGCCACGCGCAACGAAGACGCGCAGCTCTACCGCAACCCCACTTTCGCATTCCGCTATAACATTCCCTACGGCTGGGTCTATCGCACCAAAGAAATGCAAGAAGGAAACGAGGCCGGGAAAGGAGAAGTCCTGCTCGCGGTTTTCGAGCGTCCTCCCGAGGCCACCGGAGACACCATCAACTCCGCAGTCGTGATCGCCTCCGAGAACGCGGCGTCCTATCCCGGCCTAAAAAGAGCCGAAGACTACCTAGGCCCGCTCACGGAACTCGCGACCGCCAAAGGTTTCAAGGCCGAAGGCGAACCGTATGCGCTGGTGGTTGAAGGGCGGCAATTGCTGCGCGCCGATTTCGTCAAGCCGCGGAGCGACCAACTCACCATGCGCCAGTGCACGCTCGTCCTGCTCGCGAAGGGTCAGATCGTTTCGTTCACCTTCATCGCCGGCAGCGAAGATGAACTCGACAACCTGATGGACGGTCTCCACTTCGGCAACGCAAAACCGCCCGCACATTAAAGGTCGAAAAGCGACAAAGTTGGTGGAGCGACGGGCGTCCTCGCCCGTCCACGTTTGCGTAGGGATGGCCGCCGCGCCCGTCCAAGCCGAGCGCGGCCCGGCAGTTGCCAATGCCCATGGCAACTCCGATTCGCCATCGTGTTCCCACGCTCTCAGGGCGCCGCGCCACACTCCGAAACTACCTCCCTAAGAGCAACAAAAAGCGCCGTTTATGGTATCGATTCCGGCCCTCAAAATAAGCGCTCTTTGTGTTAAAATAACGCCAGCTCTGGTGACAGCTAAATAGCAGAAAATTCAATAAGTTGACCTCACCCGAGCAGTCCCGGAATCGTCCCTCCAGCCAGGCGTCCGATCCGGGCATTTTCCACGGAGCAGAATGGCCACGAAGGAATTGCAAGCCGAACTCCTCGACGCGAAGAACGACGACGCGAAGACCAAGAACGGCAAAACCACCAACGGAGACTACACCGCCGACTCCATCAAAGTCCTCGGCGGCATGGAAGCCGTGCGCAAACGTCCCGCCATGTACATCGGCTCGACCGGAGAACTCGGTCTGCATCACCTGGTCTATGAAGTAGTCGATAACTCGGTAGACGAGGCGTTAGCCGGCTACGCCGACAAAATCGAAGTCACCATCCACCTCGATAACTCCATCACCGTAGTCGATAACGGACGCGGCATTCCCGTCGACAATATGAAAGTCGGCGACGAAGAACTTCCCGCAGCGCAAGTGGTGATGACCACGCTGCACGCCGGCGGCAAATTCGACAGCAACTCCTACAAAGTTTCCGGAGGATTGCACGGCGTAGGCGTAAGTTGCGTAAACGCGCTCAGCGAAGAACTCGAGCTCGAAATCTGGCGCGACGGTTTCACCTGGGAGCAGACATACTCGAAAGGCGAGCCCACCAGCAAGCTGAGAAAGACCGGCGCCGCCAAAGTGAAGACAGGCACCAAGGTTCACTTCGTGCCCGACAAATCGATTTTCACCACCACCCTCGAGTACAACTTCGACACGCTCTCGCAGCGCCTGCGCGAATTAGCGTTCCTCAACAAGGGCCTCGTCATCACTCTCACCGACGAGCGCCAGACCGACTCGAAGACCAACGAAGCCAAGCGTACCGAGTTCAAATACAACGGCGGCATCGCCGAATTCATCAAGCACCTCAACCGCGGCAAGCAGACGCTCCACGACAAGCCCATCTACATGGAAGCCGACAAGGACGATGTGCACATCGAAATCGGCCTCCAGTACAACGACGCCTACTCGGAATCGGTTTTCAGTTTTGCCAACAACATCAACACCGTCGACGGAGGCACGCATCTCTCCGGCTTCCGCACCTCGCTGACCCGCACCATCAACTCCGCCGGACAGCAGATGGGCTTGTTCAAAGACGTAAAAGAAAATCTAACCGGAGACGACGTCCGCGAAGGCCTGGTAGCCGTAATCAGCGTAAAACTGTCGCAGCCCCAGTTCGAAGGCCAGACCAAAGGCAAGCTGAATTCCGACATAGCCGGCATCGTGCAAGCCGTAGTCAACGAAAAGCTGGGAGCGTTCTTCGAGCAGAACACCGCCGTAGCCAAAAAGATCATCAACAAAGCCATAGACGCCGCCAGAGCCAGAGAAGCCGCCCGCAAAGCAAGAGACCTGACCCGCCGCAAAGGCGCGCTCGATGGCGGAGGACTCCCCGGCAAGCTAGCCGACTGCTCCGAGCGCGATCCCAACCGCTGCGAGCTTTTTCTGGTAGAGGGAGAATCCGCAGGCGGCACCGCCAAACAGGGCCGTGACCGCCGATTTCAGGCCATCCTCCCGCTCAAGGGAAAAATTCTGAACGTGGAAAAAGCGCGCTACGACAAGATGCTGGCGCACGAAGAAATTCGCGCCATGATCACCGCGCTAGGCACCGGCATCTCAAAAGAAGATTTCGATCCGACGAAAGTCCGCTACGGCAAAATTATTCTGATGACCGACGCCGACGTAGACGGCTCGCACATTCGCACCCTGCTGCTGACTTTCTTCTTCCGCCACATGCAGGAGCTGATCAAGCGCAGCAACGTCTACATAGCGCAGCCCCCGCTCTTCGGCATCAAGAAGGGTAAGTCGCACCAGTATATAAAAAACGAACATGAATTCGTCAAGGTCATGGTGAAGCGCGCCTCCGAAGGCCTAATCATTCGCTACGGAGAAGGCGCCGCCAAGTTAGAAGGCGCGGCCCTGACCAAGTTCATCACCGTGCTGAACGAGTATCTAGGATTTCTGGACAAGTTAAACAAGCGCATACGCGAAGAGCAAATCACCGCACTACTGCCCAAGCTCGATCTCGCCAAGCGCGCCGACTTCGAAGGCGACAAGAATACTCCGCCCAAGAAAATCGAGAAACTAGAAAAAGAACTAAAGCGCCTGCAAAAAGACTTGAAACTAAAAAGCGTGGAAAAGCGCTTCGACGAAGAACATAATCTCTGGGCGCTGACCTTCGTGAATGCGCAGGGCGCCGAGCACCTCATCAACTGGGAACTCGCCTCGACCCCGGAATCCCGCCAGCTAATCGCCAAGTTCAAGCAGATCGAGCAGTACCTAGAGCCGCCCTTCGTGGTCGAAAGCGTGCCGAGACCCGCAAAGTCGGCAGCCAGCGCCACGGATAAGAACAAAGACGAAGAAGAAAATGAAGAAGCAGGCAATAGCGATAACGAAGACGAAGGCGAAAATCTGAGCGCCGCTGAAAGAGAAGAAGCCGAGAAAGCCCAAAAGAAATCCGGCAAGGCGCCGCAGGCGCGCCGCGCGAAAGAGCCCGAGATCGTCGAGAAAAATACTGCCCGCGAACTTTTCGATTACGTCCTGAACGAAGGCCGCAAAGAGTACATCGTCCAGCGCTACAAAGGCCTCGGAGAAATGACCGCCGAGCAGCTCTGGGAAACCACCATGGATCCCGAGCGCCGCACCCTCCTGCAAGTCCGCCTGGAAGACATAGCCGAGTGCGAAACCATCTTCACCACCCTGATGGGCGAAGACGTAGAAGCCCGAAGAAAATTCATAGAAGACAACGCGCTGGACGTGAAGAACCTGGACATCTAGTTGTGTAGGGGGGCGTCCTCGCCCGCCGCCGTTGATTTTGATTTTGACTGTGTGGGGACGGGGCCTCCGCCCCGTCCAAGCCGAGGAAAGTTCGGCAGTCCGGGAATAGGCCAGGCCACGTGCCACTGCGGGGAGTCTGGGCCCACGTCTTTCCTCGTTACCATGCTCCACCACACCGGCCCACCCGCCTCAGGATGGACAAAGTGCATGAGCGCGCCTTCGATGACCAGCACGGTGCCGCCCATGAGCAGATAAATCAGCCAGCGGGTTCCCGCATACATGCCGTCGGGTCCGGCGAAAACTTCGCGAAATGGCGATTCTCGGCGAACGTCTGCGAGCATCGATGGTCCGAGTATCGAGGGCGCGGGAGAAGCGAGCGGCGCAGAGTCGGAGACAGGCTGCGACGTCGACTGTTCACAGAGGGTGGAAGCGGATTGGTATCCATCGCTGTCGGGAACATGGTAAAACACTCGGTCTCCCTCTGTTACGCGAATGTTGCGACGATTTCTCCAATCCGATGCTTTCCGCGCCCCGCAATTTGCCGCGGCGGCGCTGCTGCTCGTCTATCTTCTGCAGTGCGTCTGGCTGGTCCGCGGGCAAACGTTGCATGGCCTGCTCCCCGATTCCGACCAGGCTCTGCGCATCTACCAGGGCCTCGAGCAGTGGAAGAGCGGCGTCATCGCAGGAACTCCCGAGTCGTTGCGCTCCGAAGCCGCCACCGGTGTGCCTTCTGCGGGCCGGTCCGGCCATCTCCGCGTGCGCGACGGTTACGATCAGGACCGCTCGCCCCTCTATTACCTCGTCCCTGCTGCACCGCTTCTGTTGCGCCCCGACTCGTGGTTGCCGGAATCATTCGGGCCCTTGCTGGCCGCGACCCCATACCTGTTCTTCGGCGTCATGCTCGGAGCCTCGCTCTGGTATGTCGCGCGCCGTCTCTACGGCAACTCTGGCGGATACATTGCCCTCGCGCTTTACTGCTTTTCGCCGGCCATGATCGTGAACGTCGCCGGCGCGCAGAGCGTGGGTGAAATGGGCGGCGTGTGGGGAGCGTTCGGAATCGTCTTCACCGCCATCGCCGTGGCGCACACTCTCTACGCCCCCCGCGAAGTTGTGCTCTGGAACTGGCGACGCATTCTGCTGCTCGGGTTGTCTCTGGCGCTCGGAGCGGGCAACCAGTTTTCGCTGGGGGTGTTGGCGCTGGTGATTTTGCCGCTCATGTTCTGGGTGGCGCCGGTCCGGCCACGCGCCGTGCTTGCGATCTGGACCACTGCAATGGCAGTCGCCGTGGTGCTGCTATTTGCCGCTTACTTTTTTGAGCCTGCGTTGTTCGGGCAAGGAATGCTGCACGCGCGCTGGATAGACTTCGAACCCGCCGCGTTTGGCATCTCCGTCTCCTACGGCAACGTATTGCAAACGATCTTCTCCAGCAGTCCGCCGCTAATGATTGCCATGCCCGTGGCGCTGATCGCATACCTTGGATGGAACCGTACCCGCTATTTCGGCAACACCGCGCCGCTTTTGATCGCGGTGCTGTTCCTCATTCTGGCCTTGGGCGCTCCCAATTTTCCGGGACAGGGCTTTCATCTGACCATGCTTGTGTTCCTCTTCGTCTTCGTTGCTGGGGTGTTCTCCGATTTGCTGGAAACTCAGCAAAGCCTGATCGTGACGGCTGGCCTGTGCGGATTGTTGGGCGCCTCCGCAGTCTGGAACCTGCTGCAGTTGTGGCGCGTCTGATTTCCCGTAGAGACGCGGCAAGCCCCGTCTCTACAGAATCACGCAGGTTAAAATAACTGCTTACAACATTGGCAAGGATCGACAAAGCAAGGATCAAGCATGAGCGCCACGACCCCGACTCCCATATCGAAGACCATCTATGTGACTCGCACCGGCCTCCCGCTCAGTTTTAAGCTCGAATGGCCTTTCCGCCATGCCACCTCCGGCGCCGACTTTGACGTCCTGCACACGGTGATCACGCTGGAAAATTCCGGAGGGCTGCGGGCGCTTGTAGCTGTGAACCTTTCCGCCACGCTGCGCGAAGTGCTACCTTCGCTCGAACCGAAAGACACGGAAGCTCCCCTCATCAACGCTCTGCGCCAGGAGGTCGACCACAAGCAGACGGAGTTCGTGAAATCCGGCAAGCTGGTGCCGCTGCCCTTGTCCAGCCGCCACTACAACTTCAAGCTCAAACAGTGGGTTTTCGGCAAGGCCACCGACGAAGAAATCGCCCGCATGATCGAGCGCAAAGTGTATTGGCAGACGCGTCTGGTCGGCGGAGATGTGTGGCTCGGCGACCCGACCGAGGCCCTCTACCTCGATACCTCCACCGATCACATCGCGGAAATCGCGGCCGGACTCGCGCATCAGGGACTCTTCACCATGGCCCGGCGCTACGCCACCGCGCTTCCCGCCCTGATGGATCAGAAAGACCGCTTCGAATCTGAGATGGCCGCAGCCCGTCAACAACTGGATGAAAAACACGCCTTTGAGCGAGGCTAGGATTCCGCAAACACCAACGGGGCAAATTCAGCCACTATCATCGGAATTCGAACCGCTCGACGGCTGACTCTGTGACTGCGTATGCTCGGTCTGCGGGCGTTCGCTCGCCGGAATCGTGCGCAAGACGTAGCTCCGATGATAGCAATGCTCACAGCGGACTGCTTGCAGTAACAACATCGGAAGCACGTATTTCTCAAAGAAGCCGCGAGGGCGGGAGCGATACGCTTCTTGTCCCCCACATCCCCGGCAGTGGAATTCCTCGAAAAACCGGCTCCCAGAGGGGCTGGCAATGGGAGTCACGGAATACACTCCTGGATACAAGTGTTCTAACCCTGTTCAAGATGCAAAGTTGCGGACAAACGTTGCTGATAAAAACGCGCCCTCCCGCTCACCGATTTCCCCAAGAGACCGCTGCACTTGTAAAGCTGCTTTTCGGCGTGCTAAGGTGCGCCGTCGCTGCTACTCTAAATCGGCAATGAAATTCCTGTTGGCCACGAGGATCCAATGAGCACTTTTGCGGCGAATACTGAAGCCCCCCGCAAGCATCGCCCCTATGTTCCGGAATCGATGGAGATGAAGGAGTTTACCTTCAGGGCCGTACTGATCGGGCTGTTCTTGACCGCCCTGCTAGGCTCGGCGAACGCGTACCTCGGGCTCAAGGCGGGGATGACGATTGCCGCGACCTATCCGGCAGCGGTCATCTCGATGGCACTGCTGCGGTTGATGAAGGGTTCGCTGCTGGAAGAGAACATCGCGCGAACCGTGGGCTCGATCGGCGAGTCGGTAGCGGCGGGCGCCATATTCACCATCCCTGCCTTCGTGATGGCTGGGATTTGGCCGGGGCTCAACAGAGACCAGTATTGGAAATCCGTAGCCTTAATGTTGATTGGAGGAACGCTAGGGATCCTGTTCGTGACCCTCCTGCGCCGGGTCATGGTGGAGGATCCCGATCTGCCGTTTCCCGAGTCCGTGGCCGCCTCCGAGATTCACAAGGCCGGACAGCAGGGAGCGAAAGCCGCGAAGATTTTGTTTGCCAACATGGGCTTCGGAGCGTTCATGTACCTGCTGGGAGCGGTCAATGTTTTCAATCCCAGCAACACTTTCCCGGTGAAGATCAGCGCTCTCGGAAAGAAGCTGCTGCTCCGCACCAGCACGAATCCCAACGTGGCCACGACCATTACCGGTGGCGCCACGCTGTTTACGGCGCCCGACATCAGCCCTGCCTATCTGGGCGTCGGATACATCATTGGCCCCAGACTGGCCGCCCTGAACTTCGCCGGAGGCTTGCTGGCATGGGGCCTGCTGGTACCACTCCTGACCTTCACCATCGGTCCGTACATTCAGGCATCGACGCCCCAGGGACAATCCATCGCATGGCCCCTGCTGGCGCAAGCTATCTATTTTTCGATTGTGCGGCCGATCGCCGTCGGCGGCATGCTCGTGGGCGCGTCTTACACGCTTTTCAAGATGCGCAAGCAATTGGCCCTCGGCATGGGCCGCGCCGTTTCCGATTTGAAAAAGTCGGCGGCTGCGCACGCCGCTGCCAATCGCACCGAGCGCGACCTGCCGGCCAAAGCCGTCTTTGCCGGAATCGCCGTGGTGTTCGTCGCCATGATCCTGCTGTATCACTTCTTTATCGGTGGCGCGGGGACGCTCTCCACCTCCAAGATCCTGTCGGGTTCGCTAGTCGCAGCCGGTGTAATGATCGTCGTCGGATTCTTCTTCGCTGCCGTTTCCGGCAACCTGGTCGGGATGATCGGATCGTCGAACAACCCCGTCTCGGGACTCACGCTTTGCACGCTGGTGATCGCAGCCCTGCTGATGGTCGCTCTGGGAGTATCGGGCACCGGCGGAGTCGCCGCCGTGCTCGGAGTTGCGGCCGTAGTCTGCGTCTCGTCGGCGGTCGCCGGAGAGATGCTGCAGGACCTGAAGGTCGGACACATCCTGGGTGGAACGCCCTCCAAGATGCAGATTGGGGATCTTTTCGGCATCGTCGTGGCATCGCTCGTCCTTTTCTTCCCCATAGCGATCCTCGATAGGGCGTACCACTTCGGCAGCCCCGCGCTCCCGGCCCCGCAGGCGGGGCTCATGGCCATGCTCTCCAAAGGAATCGTCGGTGGCGACATGGCGTGGCCGCTCGTGATCGTTGGCATCCTGCTGGGACTGGCGATGATCATGATCGAGGTGAAAAGCGTGATGCTTTTCGCGGTCGGCATGTATCTGCCGTTAGGCACAACTTTTGCCATTTTTATCGGAGGCGTGATTCGCTGGCTTACCGACAAATTGCGCGATCGCCGCGGCTTGAACGATGCGCAGAAGGCGCGCGTGGAAAACGCAGGCGTCCTGACGGCCTCGGGTCTGATCGCGGGCGAGGCGCTCTGCGGCCTGCTCGTCGCGGCCCTGGTGGGCTCTGGCCGCGACGTAACGCTGGTCCAGTGGACCCCGCCATTTCTTCTAGCGCTGGGTGCGCTTGCCGTGCTTGCGCTAGTGATGATCCGCGTTCCGCTGGCGAACGCCGGCAGGCCCGAGGATCCGGCCCCGCCGACGGCAATTATGTAACGCTCGTGGGGGATGCTCGTGTGGGGACGGGCGCCCTCGCCCGTCCAAGCCGAGCGCAGCTCGGCCCCACTGTGAGCAACCCAGGAATGTCGATTGCAGAAAATATCGCCCGAGTGCGGGAGCGGATCGCGGCAGCGGCGCGTCGCGCGGGCCGCAACTCGGACGAAATCACACTGATGGCTGTGAGCAAGACTTTTCCGGCGGAACGCATCCGCGAGGCGTACGCTGCCGGGCTGCGCGTTTTCGGCGAAAACAGGGTGCAGGAGTTCGTGGGAAAAGCAAATACTTTGCGTGACTTGAGTGACATCGAATGGCACCTGATCGGACATCTGCAAACAAATAAAGCCGCGAAGGCGGCGGAGTTGTTCGATGCGGTGGATTCAGTCGACTCCGTGCGGATGGCGCAGAAACTGAATACGTTAGCGGAAAGCGCGGGCAAGTCATTATCCGCCCTGATCGAGATCAACGTCGGTGGCGAGAAAGAAAAAAGTGGAGTCGCACCAGACTCTGACGAACTGGAGCAGATTCTGCAAGGCGCCCCGCGATGGGGAAATCTGAAGATTCACGGCTTGATGACCGTCCCGCCTTACACACAAGATCCGGAGGGCTCGCGCCTCTATTTCCGCCAACTCCGTCAGCTTCGAGACAGCATTGCCGCGCGTGAGCTGCCGACAATCGGCAGCGCAGTTCTTTCCATGGGCATGTCGCACGATTTCGAAGTAGCGATTGAAGAGGGAGCAACGTGCGTGCGAGTAGGCACGGCGATTTTCGGGGAGAGAGCTTAGATTCTCCTCTGCGTACCTCCGTGTGCCTCTGTGTCCTCTGCGTTTAAGGTTTTGCTTTGTTAATATCGCAGGGTTTCCCTATATACCTCTGTGCCCTCTGTGGTACAGCCTTTCGATGGCAGCGATAACAAACTCGCCCAACGGAGCCACCTTCGCGGTCAAAGTCCACCCCCGCGCGAAGCAGAATGCCATCACCGGCGAATTAGGCAACGCAGTGAAACTAGCCCTCACAGCCCCTCCCGTTGATGGCAAAGCCAACAAAGCCTGCATTGATTTTCTTGCAAAACTTTTGAACCTGCCGCGTTCCTCCGTTACTATTGCAGCCGGCCAGACCAGCCGGAATAAAGTGATCCGCGTGGCGGGCTTGTCGGCAGAAGAAGTCCGAAAGCGTTTGAAAATCTAAGGTCGTCATCAGGAGCCGCAGCATCAGGAGCAACGATTTTCAGGAGCAGGCTTGACCCTTTCCGAACGCTTCCACGAGATCCGCACCGGCTTCGAACGGCCCTTCTGGGTCGCGAACATCAGCGAGATCTTCGAACGTCTTTCCTACTACGGAGCCTTCGCTTCGCTTGCCCTTTATCTACAGGAGACGCTGAATTTCTCCGCCGAACAGACCGGGACTCTGACGGGCTTGTTCGGCGGCATGGTATGGTTTCTCGCCATCTTTGGGGGAGCCGCCGCCGACCGCCTGGGCTTTCGCCGCGCGCTTTCGATGGCCTACCTGATCCTGGCCGCCGCCTATTTCCTCATCGGATCGATTGGAGCGTCCTGGCTGGCGCCGGTGCGCAACGCGGTGCCGCTCGGCTTGTTTGTCGGCTGCATTCTCATCCTCCCTGCGCTCGGCATCTCGATGGTGAAACCCTGCGTGGTGGGTACCACGGCACGAGCCTCCAAGGAGAACGTTCGCTCCATCGGCTACTCGATCTATTACACGATGGTCAACATCGGCGGCGCGGCAGGGCCGTATTGTGCTTCCTGGGCCCATCGCCATCTGGGCGTCGAGAATGTCTACCGCGTCGCGGCGCTCAGCGTCTTCGCGATGTTCTTCGTGGTCATCATTTTTTTCCGGGAACCGCGCAAGGCTGGGGATGCGCCTCCGCCTTCGATCGCGACGGTTGCGCGGAACTTCTGCATCGTCGTGGGCAATTACCGCCTGGTTTTGCCGGTGTTGATGGTTGCGTTGTTGCTGCGCGTGAGTTTGTTCATCTTCCCCGCGCACAGCGCGCCTTGGTGGATCTGGGTCGGGCTCTTGGTTCTTGTGCTCGCTGGAATCAGCCGGTTTATGTGGTTCCTTGTGATTTTCACCGGGTACTGGGTGGTGTTCTGGCAGCAGTACATCAGTTTGCCTGGGTACATTCACGGGTATATCAATTCTCAGGCCGACGTTGAGAAGATTCTCGTGACCGATGGGCTGACTGTGATCTGCCTTACGCTCGCGGTCAATTACTTGACCCGCAGCATTCCGGCATTTCAGGCCGTGATTTTGGGCACGGTGATCACTTCTGTTTCGTGGGTGATCCTTGCGCTGCGGCCGACGCTCTGGGGCGCGGTGCTTTCCCTGTTTGTGCTGGCGCTCGGCGAAATCATTCTGTCTCCGCGTTACTACGAATACATTTCGCGGCTCGCGCCTCCCGGACAGCAGGGCACTTACATGGGCTTCGCGTTCCTGCCGATCGGAATTGGCTCGCTCATCGGTGGTTGGTTTGGCGGGACTCTGGTTCACCACTTCGGAGAAGTCACTCATCACCCGGAGCGCATCTGGTGGAGCGTGACGGCGGTCGGCCTGGCCACGGCAGGTGTGCTCTGGATTTATGACAAATGGCCCCTGGCTCACACCGATCACATTCAACAGTGACGCTAGGTCACAGCATCCACTTGAAACTCCTTTTATCCTGAGCATCTCTCCGTGCCCTGACCGGCGGAGACAGGCATCGCTACATCTTGAGGAGAACATGCCCGCACGGGAAATCACCCCTGACTACATTGCCGACCACATCCGGCGCGTGCTGAGGGATGGCGGGTCGGCGCCGCACTCGGAAGACGTGCAGCGCTTTTTCAAAGAAGAAATACAATCGCGCGGCTGGTACACGGCCGAACTGAAAAAATTTGCAGGGCGGTTCCGGCGCACCATCGCCCGCGAACGGGGAATGGATTTCCTGGTGCAGGTCGCCGACAAACTTTTCTCCGGTCGGATTCTTGAAGAAAAGGTGATGGCTGTTTTCCTGCTCGAAAAACAGACGAGGAATTTTGGCGACAAGGAATTCCGGCTTTTTGCCTCCTGGCTCGACCGCGTCACGAGCTGGGCCGATCACGACGCGCTGGCGCATTATCTGTTGGCGCCGATGGTGGCCGCCGACCCTGCCCGTTGCCGCCAGGTTTTCCTCTGGGCGAAATCGCGGAATCGTTGGCGGCGGCGCGCAGCGTGTGTGGCATTGATCCGGGGAGCGCGCGAGCGGCGGTTCTTTGAACAGATCGTGCGGCTCTCGAATCAATTGCTGCATAACAAAGACGAAGACGACATAGTGCAGAAGGGATTGGGCTGGCGATTGCGCGAGACGGCCAAGGCCGATCCGAAGCGCACCGTGCCCTACTTGATGAAGATCCGGAAGAAAGCACCGCGACTTGTGTTGCGAACGGCCTGCGAAACGCTCGCTGCGCCGCCAAGGAAGAAGGTGTTGATGTAGAGCGCCGCCCCGGTCGTGAATCGCAACTTGCGTGGATCCTAATTCAAGAGACACGACGGCTCAGAGCCCTTCTTCTTCCAGATATTTCTCCACTTCCAGCGCCGCCATGCAGCCGGAACCAGCGGCGGTGATGGCTTGGCGATAGCGGCGGTCCTGCACGTCCCCGCACGCGAACACGCCCGGGACTCGCGTGAATACGTTCTTCTGCGTAACCAGGTAACCGTCCGCATCGGTTTCGAGCTGGCCTTCAAAAATCTTGGCGTTCGGGATGTGGCCGATCCCAAGAAACATTGCGCTCGCAGGGAAATCCCAGCTTTCGCCGCTCTTCACGTTGCGCAGACGCAGGGCGGTGACTTCTTTCTTGCTGACATCGAGAACGTCGTCCACCACGGTGTCGGTGAGAAACGCGATCTTCGGATTAGCGCGGGCGCGATCGAGCATGATTTTCGAAGCGCGAAACTGCTCGCGACGGTGAATAAGTGTCACCTTGCTCGCGAAGCGCGTCAGAAATGTCGCTTCTTCCATGGCGGAGTCGCCGCCGCCGATCACCGCGATTTCCTTGCCCGAGAAAAAGAAGCCATCGCAAGTAGCGCAGGAAGAAACACCGTGGCCGATCAGCGCATGCTCGTTCGGCAGGCCGAGCCAGCGCGCGGACGCTCCGCTGGCGACGATGAGCGTGCGGGTCTGAATGGTCTCTTTGCCGACGCTCAACTCGAACGGATGTTTGTTCAAGTCGGCTTTGACCACGTGGCCCATGCGATATTCGGCGCCGAAGCGCGCCGCCTGCTTGCGCATGTTCTCGATCAGTTCCGGCCCCTGGATGCCTTCGGGAAAGCCGGGGAAATTTTCCACCAACGTGGTCAGCGACAATTGTCCGCCCGGTTCATGGCCTTCGATCACGAGCGGCTTGAGGTTCGCGCGGGCGCTGTAGAGGGCGGCGGTGTGACCGGCGCATCCGGAGCCCAGGACCACAACATTGCGTATGTCCATAGTGGTAAGAAACCGTGTTGAAGAAACGGTACTAGTAGATAGATTCTGAAAAATAGATTCCGCTTCAGACCGCTGGTGGAGCGCCGGGCGTTCGCCCGGCCGGACCCTTCGACTGCCCCCTCGGCTTCGCTCGGGGCTTCGGCGAAAACAGGGCAGGCTCGCGAGACGCCCGTCCCCCCATCGCATAAGTCATCACGCGTTCACGGTGCTACGGATTCTTCTTGCTGCCCGCGCCCGCCTTGGTCGTAGTCCTGACCGAGGTTCCCACGCCCAGGCGAGCCAGTTCCTCGGGCACCAATTTGCGCGCGCCCACAGCATCGCGATATCGCTCCATAATCGAAGAGGCGGCGTGAAAGATCGGTTCGTACGCGCTCTGATCCGTCGCCGGATTTCCCTCTTCGCCCGAGCACCGCGCCAACACCACCGACGATTTTCCAAAGCGCTCCAGCTTGACGCGCGAAACCAGCGTACTGGAAGACAACATCACGGTTGCGGAAACAACCGCGGAAGCGCTGTCCTCAATCGAAATCTGCATTAGATCTTTGGGCTCGCGCAGGCGCAGCACGAGCGTCTCCACCATATTCTTCGAGTCCACGCTGAACGAGTATTGGACATTGCTGAACAGGGTGGCGCCGGGGAACTCGCGCCGAACCCGGACCCAGTCGGCCGCCGCAACCGCACCGGGCGGTAAGGGTTGCATGCCGGGGATCGGAGTGCTCGGGTCGAGTATGGAGCGCCCGCGAGCCACTTCGAAGTCCGCGGCGAACGCCGGCTTGCCCGGTACTTTGGCCAGCGCCGACGATAATTCTTTCTGCTCGTCGGCCGTAGGTGCGCACACGTTGATGACGTTCACTTTCACCGGGGGCTGCTGGGCGAAAGCCACAGCGATCATGGCCATGCCCGCCGTCATGAGCAGAATTTTGTGAGGGAACACGGCGAAATTGTATCAGGCTCAAGCCCGTAGGCACGCCGCCTGCATTTCGCCCGGCCTCCTAGTCGGCTGACCCGGAGTCGGCCTCGATGGCGCCATGGCGGCGCAGCAACTGCGGCAGATTCTGCGAAAACGCGGAGCGCGGCAGCACCATGTCACATCCCGCTTCGTGCGCTTTCAGCTTCAAGTCGCCCTGCACGTGCGACAGAAACCCGATGATCGACGTCCCCTTCTTCAGCTTGCTTTTCAGTTTCGGGATGAGCGTCAAAGGCTTGGCATTGGCATTGTTCAAATCGAAGATAATCAGGGAAGGCTTTTCTTCGCCATTGCTCTTCATGCGCTCGGTGAGTTCCTTTTCGTTCTTCACGAACTCTACTTTCACATTCATCTTTTGGCCGGTGGCCTGAATCTTACTCAGGAAAAACAGGTCTTCGACAAACGCGAAGACGCGCGAAGCCGCATCCTCTCGCGGAGCGGGCAACGGATCGGGATCGCCCACCGGGTAAGACGCGGAAAAACCGGGCCGGCGCGGTCCTCGTCCCTGGTTGCCGTTGCCATTATCCGGACCCATATTGGCGCGGTAGGTGTGATCCATGGGAGCGGTAAAAATGCCCTGATGCTCCTGGCGGTCGCGGCCCATCGGGCCACCCGCGCCTCGTCTCGGCGGACGCCGTCCACGGCGCCGTTTGTGTTTCCCTCCTCCTGCGGAGGAATGTCCAGGTCCTGCATTCATATTTTTTCTCTTGTTAGTCTTCGGAGTTGATCCCCGAAGTTAATCCCCGGCCTGGATTGCAGGCCCGATTGTTTCGTCTTTCCTTGCGGTTAGTCGGCACTCTAAATGTGTGGCGCAACGCGTAGCTCACGGCGCGTGGCTCACTGCAAACCGGTTACCGGCAGACCAAACCCCACATCGGCTGGAAGCTATTCGAGAACGATGTTCAAACTATCTTTTAATCTAGGCGCCTGGAGTTTTATTGGCGCGAACGGCCAGGCTGGAAGCTTGGCCATTGGGAACACTTTAATGTTACTCATGAAACCGCCGACTGCGCAAGGGGGAAGTGCCTTAAGTTTTCCACATCTGGGACGTTACCTTGGAATCTCGAGCCCATGTTTCCGGCTTGCATCGGACCGGAAGCATGCATGGTTATAGGGTTCGACCGCATGCGCCGGTTGGTAAATCCTTTGATTTCCGAAAGACGAATGCCGCGCGGTTTTGCCTGAAGTTCCGCCACGGCTATGCCGATATAAGAGGTGTGAGACCCGCTCCTGCAAAAGAGAAAACCTCTCGGTCGAACTCGCTTGCGCTGCCCGGACAGCGTTTCGTTGCCCGCCAGCCGATTCTCGACCGTTCGCAGAATGTGTTCGGGTACGAACTTCTTTTCCGCAACGGTGTCGAAGACTACTTCAACGCCGATCCGGAACTTGCGGCCCGCTCCACACTGGATAGCTCCTTGCTATACGGTATCAACATGCTTTGCGACAGGCGCCGCGCTTTCGTGAATTGCACCCGTGAGGTTCTGTTCAAAGATCTGATTACCTTGCTGCCCCCCCACCAGACCGTGGCCGAGATTCTGGAGACGGTTGAGCCCGAAGACCGCGTCATCGCTGCCTGCAAGCGGTTGAAAGCGGCCGGCTATCTCATCGCCCTCGATGATTTCGCGCCCAACGACCCGCGCATACCGCTGGTCGAGTTTGCCGACATCATAAAAGTCGACATCCGGGCGACCAGGCCGGAGGAACGGGCTGGCATGATGCGCCGGTTTGGCTCCCCGGCGTGCAAAATGCTGGCGGAAAAGCTCGAAACGCCCCACGAGTATCGTCAGGCCCGCGACATGGGATTCGTCTATTTCCAGGGATATTTTTTCTGCCGGCCCGAAATCGTCATCGGCCGCGAAGTTCCCGCCAGCCGCTTGCACTACATACGGCTGCTCGAAATGGTCTCCCGGAGGGAAATGGACATGCGAGAACTCGAGAAGATGCTCAAGCAGGAAGCCTCGCTTTGCTACCGCTTGCTCCGGTACCTGAATTCCCCGCTCTTTGGATTTCCCCTCGAAATCAAGTCGATCCGCCATGCCATCGCCGTTCTGGGAGAACGCGAAATGCGGCGCTGGATCCGGCTCGTTGTCACTGTGGGCGCAGCCGAGCAGAGGTGCAGCGAACTGGTGCTGATGGGATTGGCTCGTGCCCGTTTTTGCGAACTGCTCTCCAACCAACTGCAATCGAACACTGATTTGTTCCTGTTGGGGCTGCTCTCCATCATGGATGCCATCCTTGAGGTCAGCATGGAAGTGCTCCTCGAACAACTACCCGTGGAGCGCGAAACGAAGGCGGCGCTGCTCGGCCAGAACAGTAGCCTCAGACCCCTGTACCAACTCATGCTGGCCCAGGAATCGGGTGAGTGGTCGCAATCGAGCGCACTCGCCAAACAATTGAAACTGCCCGATGAAGAAGTTGCCTCAACCTGGTGGCAGGCCCTGCGGTGGGCACAAGAGGCAACCAGCAGCGTCTGAAATGCCTTGGTGGGCAGCTATCGGTTATCGGCCGTCATCCATTCAATGTAGCTGGCCAGATTGTTGAACGAGATCGTGGGAGCCGCATTCCTTCCGATCCCCACAGTGCAGCTGCTCGGTGGGGTGCAACTACAATAAAGACTCCAAGCGCCATGCCGACGGCACTTCCTAACACGTTCATTACCGTTGCTTCTAGATTGCTGAATCACTTGGGCGGGCGTTCCACCCCGTCTCGTAAACTGTCTCGCCTTGTCTGCCAACGGTAATCAGTCTGCCGTAGAGCAGTAGTTGCCCGCGATCTTGGTGCTATTAAACGACAAGAACGGTATCTCTTGTTGGGAACTGCATCGAACTCTGGGCGTAACTGGTGAACCATGAGTTCCCTTGCGACCAGGCCTCGCGAACCAAAATTTTTATTTAACCCAGCCAAAGTTTTCATGAAGATTCTTCATGAATTCTTCATGGCCTACACTCTACCGTTCAAAAGGTAGAGAGTCTGCAAAAACAGAGTATGCAAGGTCAACCAGCGGGCAAGGTGTCACATGACGATGACGATTGATCGAAAGGATTTGGAACTCAGTCTTCTGCGTACGTTTCTCGCGGTAGTTCAGCACGGGAGTATGGGACGCACTGCAGCAGCGGTTGCGAGGACTCAACCGGCGGTGAGCCAACAGATGCTGCGCCTGGAAAAGGTCATTGGCAGGAAGCTATTCTACCGAAGTCGGGGTGGCGTGAAACTGACGAGCCACGGCGAACTGCTGGTAACGTATGCCAATCGTGCCGTCGATCTCAATGAAGAAGCGCTGGCGCGGCTCCGCGAAGAATCCGCCTCGGGGCCAGTGCGCCTCGGGGTCAGCGAGCAAACGGCGCTCGCCGGGCTCACGCCCGCCCTGAAGCGATTCCAGCGAATCCATCCCGATGTTGAACTGAAACTTATCGTCGGTTCGCCAGGAAAGCTCGAATTCCTGCTCACGCAAGGGGAACTGGACTTTGTCATCAGCGATCCCACGCGGATTGCAGGCCTGCCCGTCATCGAGTGGAGATCCCGTTTGGCCTGGCTTGCCGGCACAGACTTTTCTGCCGGTCCGCTCAAGATCCTACCGCTCGTACTGTGTGAAAGCACGAACTGGTGGCGCGACAAGATCCTTTCTGCCTTGCGCAGAGCGGGGTGGGAATGGCGTGTGGTGTTCGAAAGCGCAAGCCTGGATGCAACCTTGGCAGCGCTCGACTCTGGCCTGGGGGTATCAGCGCTGCTCCCGGAAACAGTCCGGAATCCGGGGATTTGTGAGGTCAAGGCTGCCGGGCTGCCGGTGCTGCCCGAGGCTCGATTCGGAATGTTTCGCAGCCCGACGGCCCCCAACCGAGCCCGGGTAATGATGGAAGCGGCATTGGCAGCTTCAATCCAAGCGGCAACCGACAACCGTCTGGCGCATTCTGCGGAAGGGCCGGCATGTCCGTCCGATGAGAACAGGCTGCAGGTCGCCAATGGTTTGCAGGAGTTGAGTGGAGCACAGCTATAGGTTACAGAACGCTTAACCGCTCTGCTTCTGGCATGGTTGAGCGGGCTACGGGGCGCAAGACTCTCTTCGCGTACATCATGCAGGAATGCCCCGCCTGCCGATTCTCGATCGCGAACTTTTTCCGGGTGCCTAATTGGCACTCCCCCAATTTCGCCTCTTCAAATCTTAATAGATCTTTTATGGACTCTTTACGAGATCTTTGTGCGCTTAGGTATCCAATGACAAGCGTGCCCCACGCAAACCAGCGCCAGCAGACCAAAGACTAACCTTATGGCAAATGCGTTGATTATTAGTACTACCTATTGGCCAATTACGTGATCGTCCTGACAAGAATTATCTATTGGACGGGGCGACTAGCTCCGCTTAGTTTAGACACTCTGATGCCGATTACACGCGAATGGAGCGCGGAGATGAACGGCAGCGGCGAAGGACGGAGTTAGGCAGTAAGTTAGTCAGTAAATGAATTGAAAATGCTTTTCACTGCGCGGCGGTCATGCGGTGAAGAGTAACTTCGAACCGAAAGGGATGTAGAGATAAGAAACCTATGAGAACTTTATTGCGTAAGGCCGTAGCGGCTTCGGCGTTCCCTTCAATTGTTGTTCTAAGTCTCGCGGTTGGTCAGGGTCCGCGGTGTTACGCGCAGGCTCCGGCGCAACCGGATGCTCCGGCGAAAGTCGCAGCCCTGCACGAGCCGGGGGCTGCCCCTGACGTATCTCCCGCTCGACCCGCGGCCGCCCCCGATCCGGCAAGTTCGACCGACATCGCCAAAGAACTGGCCGTTATGAAGGCGCGCATCGAACTGCTCGAAATGGAACTGAAGGCTCACGGGGCCACCACAGACACGCCGGTTGGTCTGGCAAAAGCAACCGATCCAGCGCCAACTCCAGCGCTCACTGCGGCGGCGGCTGGACCGGCTCCTCCGCAGGACCAGTCGACATCTGCACCCCCAGCCACCAAGCCCGAAAAACCGGCCAAGTCAGTGCCTTTTGCCTTCGCCGATTGGACCTGGATGAATGCCAACCCACGCAACAAAGACACGGTGTGGGATTCGAAGTTTTTCACCCCTGAAATCAGATTTGACACCGACTTCGTAAGCAGCTTCAACCATCCGAAGGATGACACGCTGGGCGGATCGACCGAGATTTTCCGGTCGAACGAAGTCCAGATAGAGCAGATCAGCGTCGGCGGTGACTTCCACTGGCAGGACGTTCGCGGCCGGATCCTGACCATGGGGGGAATGTTTGCAACTACCACTCCCCGGAACGACGCCAGCGTTGGACGCGGCCAATGGGATCTCCGTGGCGCGTATAAGTATTTTTCTGAGGCCTACGGCGGATACCACTTCAACGTGAACCATGGGCTCAACGTCGACGCGGGGATCTTCGTCTCCTACATCGGCTTGTTCAGTTATTACAATTTCGATAACTGGGCTTACCAGCCGTCCTATGTGTCGTCTAACACGCCCTGGTTTTTCAATGGAGTCCGGGTCCAGTGGTTTCCCACCGACAAGCTGAAGATTGAGCCATGGTTCATCAACGGATGGCAGTCCTATGCCCGGTATGGCAGCCGGCCCGGCTTGGGAGGACAGATCTTGTACCGTCCGAACCCGTGGCTCTCGCTGGTCTTCAACAACTACGGAATGGGTGAAGATACGCTGGGTCTTAATGGCGGCCGCTCGCGCATCCACACGGATGACAGCATCGAGGTCAAATACTACGACCATCCGGAAAGGACTATGGACAAGATGGCGTTCACCTTCACCGCCGATATAGGATGCGAATACGGTTCAGGAGCGGCTTGCTTTGGAAATAAGAAGACCAACGGCCAGATCACTGCCTATAAACAAGTCATGGACGGGTGGATGCTGTACAACCGCTGGTGGTTCAAAAAGGACCTGTACGCAATCACGCTTGGTGGTGGTGTATTGGACAATCCAGGGCGTTATCTGACGCTGCTCCCTCCGATCAATGGAGCGGATGCGGTCTCCGGGTCGCCATACTTCCCCGAGAATCCTGGCCTGGCCTACAAAGCCTGGGATAATTCCGTCACCTTCGATTACATGCCCAGACAGTACATTACTTTCCTCTGGGAGTTCGGTTATCGCCACGCGAATCAGCCGTATTTTACGGGTCGAGGTGGAATTACTCCTCCGGGCGGCAACAACGGATCTCCTGCCAATTACGTCTGCATGGACAATAGTTCGACCGGGTTTGGGTGGGCCGTAAACCTCGCCAACCCCACCGACCCAAACGGCGCCAACCTCGGCAACGCACGAGCGTACTGCAATGGGACTGGGGGTGGCAATACGACTATTTCGCACGGCGGACTTTGGACGCCAGACCTGCGAAAGGATGAACCCAGCATCAGGATGGCCATCATGGTCAAGTTCTAGTTCAGGTGTGGCTATGGGTTCCTGCTGCGGAGACAAAGATGTGTGCGAAACAAAAAAGGGGCAGCGTCCTGGACCTGGTCTTAGCTCCGGCGCTGCTCCTCGGGCCCTCCCTCCTTAACTGCCCGTCGACGGCACGGCATTCAGTTCTACGGGACACCGTTCCAGTAGGTTCCTTAAGCGCCCAACAGCAGTGGACAGTCGATTCATCTAAGTCGGTTGCGCAGGGAGCCCCGCCATAACGTGGGGACGCGCCCTGCTAGTTTCGGAAACATAGCGTTCGTTTGTCGCAGCATGTTTGTCGCAGCGGAGAGCGAGTCCTTATGAACAATAGAATTCTTAACAATGGTCTTTTTCTCGTCTGCTTGTTCGTATTGCCGATGCTTGGCGGCTGCAACCGGCCTGTCGATGCGGCGGCGGCAGCGCCACCCCCCGCTAACGTTGTTCCCGATGTGGATCTCAACCTTTTCACGATCGACCACCCGGAGCAATTCCCGCTGGCTGCCGCCACTGCGCATCCCACGGTCTCCGAGTTAGTGGTTACAGGGGCAGTTACCCCTGATGTCTCCCGCAACGTCCCGGTCGTCTCGCTCGCCTCTGGGCGGGTCGTGGCCATTCACGCCCGACTCGGCGACACAGTGCAAAAAGGCCAGGTGTTACTAACTATTCGAAGCGACGATGTGGCGGGCGGCTTCGACGCCTATCGCAAGGCTGTATCTGACGAGCTGCTCGCGCGCAAGCAGTTGAATCGAGCCGTGGACTTGTATGCACACGGCGCCATTGCAGAGCAAGACCTGGAGGTCGCGCAAGACACCGCAGCTGACGCCAAGGTCACCCTCGAGACCGCGACCGAGCATCTTCGGCTCCTGGGCAACGATCCCGACAAACCCATGGGCATCGTGGACATCGTTGCGCCCACCACGGGTGTAATCACCGACCAGCAAGTGACGAACGCAGCGACTGTGCAGGCCTACTCGTCGCCCAGTCCGTTCACGATTTCAGATGTCTCGTCGGTGTGGATTGTCTGCGACGTGTACGAGAATGACATGGCCCATGTCCGGCTTGGGGATACCGCGGAGATTACCCTGAATGCGTATCCCGATCGCCCCTTCAAAGGAAGGGTCAGCAACGTTGGTATGATCCTCGATCCAAGTATTCGCACGGCCAAGGTTCGCATAGAAGTTCAGAATCCGGGAAACATGCGGCTCGGCATGTTCGCGAGGGCGACCTTCCGCGGTCAAACCCAAGAGATGCACACGGTTGTTCCGGCATCAGCCATTCTGCACATGCACGATCGCGATTTTGTCTTCGTTCCCGCACCCGACAAGAAGTTTCGTCGCTTGGAGGTTGTCAGCGGAGATCCCTTGGCGGAGAACACGAATCTGCAAGAGATCAAACGTGGGGTCCAACCAGGGCAACAGGTAGTGACCAACGCCTTGGTCTTGGACCACGTGCTGGCTCAGTGACGGTTCAGTGGAGAGCCGGGCGTCCCCGCCCGGCGGGACGGGCAAGACGCCCGTCGCTCCACGAACCTAGAGGAATGGGAAGGAAAATAGTCAACAGGAAATGATCCGCGCCCTCGTAGATTTCGCCCTGAACAACAAGTTTGTGGTGTTGGCGATCTCCGTCTTGTTGCTCGCTTGGGGAGTTGTGTCGTTTCACAACTTGCCGGTGGAGGCCTATCCCGATATCGGCGACAACTACGTGACCGTCATTACCCAATGGGCGGGGCGTTCCGCGGAAGAGGTGGAGCAGCAAGTCACCATTCCCATCGAGATGCAGATGTCGGGAATGCCGCACATGACCTTTCTGCGTTCCGAGTCCATTTTCGGTCTGTCGTTCATCATCATGATCTTCGACGACAGTTCGGTGAATGACTGGAACCGCCAGAAGGTGCTGGAAAGGCTCACCCAGGTCAATCTCCCTCCAGGGCAGAACCTTCAACCTCAAATCGGCACCGACTGGAGCACCACGGGACAGATCTATTGGTACACCCTGAGAAGCACAAATCCCCGGTACGACCTGATGGAATTGCGGTCGATCGAAGACTGGGTTCTCCTCAAGCACTTCAAATCCGTTACCAATGTGGTGGACGTTTCCGATTTCGGGGGCACGGTGCGTGAGTATCAGGTGCGAGTGGACCCCAACAAGCTGGTG
>CABECO010000944.1_pt1 | contig 21428 bp, 15 predicted proteins | sample 3422431 | NCBI WGS metagenome assembly CABECO01 (sample SAMEA5534327, study PRJEB31848) | metagenome | biome: tundra; feature: field; material: soil | place: USA | collected 2013-05 | depth 0.15 m
ACACCGGGACGCAACTGGAGCAGGTTCTCGTAGTTGCGCCCGTTCAGCGGCAGATCGTTGATCTCCGCGTTGCTCAGCGTGCCGCCCAAAGTGGAGGATGTGGTGTTGACCAGCGGAACCTCCTCGCTGACGACCACCGTCTCGGAAACCTGCCCGGTCGCTAGCGTGATGTCGACGCGGACGTCCTGCGCAACTTCCAAGAGGATGTTTACGCGCTCCACGGTCTTGAAACCCTTCGCTTCTGCACGGACTTTGTAAACTCCGGGCTGTAACTGCGGGGCGACGTAGTTCCCGGAGTCATCGGTGGCCACGGCTCGAGTGGTGCCGCGCTGTACATCGGTGACGACTACTGCGGCTCCCGCCACATTGGCGCCGGACTGATCGCTAACCGTCCCGAGAATGCGGCCCATCGTGGTTTGGGAAAACATGGGAAGAGAGATGGCAAGTACCACGCAGACGATCCCTAAAACCCGAATGCCGTTCAACGGAGAATGCATTGCAGCCTCCAATAGGGGGATAGAACGTTTTTCTTGGTCCGGACACCTATACAACCGAAGTTGGTTTCTGTAGCGAACCAAGTGCGATTGGAAGATATACCTTGACGCGGTCTACCAGTCAAGTAGTATCGTGGTCCGACCACAAGACAGCATCCCCCCAGAGACTGCTGGCTTAGGCTTGGACATCCTGGGGCATTGGCTACCCCAACTAGAAAGTGGAGAATCCATCATGGCAATAGCGACCATCAATCCCGCAACCGGCGAAGTCGTGAAAACTTTCGAGCCTCTCACCGCGGCGCAAATTGAGCAGAAATTGCAATTGGCGGCTTCCGCGTTCCGAAAACATCGGCGCACTTCATTCGCGGAACGTGCGAGCAAGATGATGCGCGCCGCCGAGATTTTGGAAAAGGAAAAAGACGATTGCGCCCATTTGATGACGCTCGAAATGGGCAAGCCTCTGAAGGCCGCAGTGGGCGAGGCGCGGAAGTGCGCCACGGGATGCCGCTACTATGCCGAAAACGCCGAGAAATTCCTGGCCGACGAAATTGTGGAGACGGGAGCGAAGCGCAGTTTCATCCGCTATTTGCCGATTGGCGCCATCCTGGCCATCATGCCGTGGAACTTTCCCTTCTGGCAGGTATTTCGTTTTGCCGCACCGGCACTGATGGCGGGTAATGTCGGGTTGCTGAAGCATGCTTCGAACGTTCCGCAGTGCGCGCTGAAGATCGAGGACATTCTGCGCCGCGCCGGTTTTGCCGAAGGCGAGTTCCAGACGCTGCTGATCGGCTCAGGGCCGGTCGATGGCATCCTAAGCGATCCCCGTGTCGTCGCCGCGACTTTGACGGGCAGTGAGCAGGCGGGGGTTCAGGTCGGAGTTTCCGCCGCCAAGCGCATCAAGAAAGTCGTGCTCGAACTGGGCGGCAGCGATCCTTTCATCGTGATGCCCAGCGCGGACCTGGATGCGGCTGTCGCCACGGCGGTCGAGGCGCGGATTCAAAACAATGGGCAGTCGTGCATCGCGGCCAAGCGCTTTATCGTGTCTGAAAAAATTGCCGACGAGTTCGAGCGCAAGTTCGTCAAACGCATGCAGGACTTGCGCGTGGGCGATCCGTTCGAGGAGAGCACGCAACTCGGTCCGCTGTCCAGCGCGGACGCGGTTACTTCGCTTGATGCCGATGTGAAAAAGACTGTGGCCGCGGGTGCGCGTGTGCTGACCGGGGGCCATCCGTTGGATCGTCCCGGCAACTTCTACGCGCCGACGGTGCTAACCGACATTCCGAAAGATTCGCCGGCCTACAAGGAGGAATTCTTCGGCCCCGTGGCGTCAATCTTTCGCGTGAAAGATGTGGATCAAGCCATCCAGATCGCCAACGACAGCCGCTTCGGTCTGGGTGCCAGCGCCTGGACTAACGATTCCGCGGAAACCGAGAGATTCATCAACGAACTCGATGCCGGCATGGTTTTCCTGAACAAGATGGTGTCCTCCGATCCGCGCTTGCCGTTCGGTGGGGTGAAATATTCAGGCCACGGGCGCGAACTGGCCGTGCAAGGGATCCGCGAGTTTGTGAACATCAAGACGGTTTGGATCCAGTAGACGGGCATTTTGTGTGGTATGTTGGTTGGACCGCTATACCTATTTGCGAAATTGATCGAACTTGAGTGAGTTGAGGACCTTAATGACAGTCGAAGCGCTAGATTCTATAGCCCCCAAGCCAATGTACCGGGCGGTAAAGACGTCTCGCCTGTACGAGCAGATTGTGCAGCAGGTGGAAGACTCCATTCTGAAAGGCCAGCTCAAGCCTGGGGACCAACTGCCGGCGGAGCGCGACCTGGCCCAGCGCTTTGGAGTAAGCCGCACGGCGGTGCGCGAAGCAGTGAAGACCTTGCGTGAAAAGGGCTTGGTCGAGGCCTATTCTGGGCGCGGCACGTTCGTGACGAATGGGACTTCCCATGCGATTCGGCAGTCGCTGGATCTGATGATCCGCATCAACCAGCAGGAAGGGTTGGCGAACCTGGCGGAGTTGCGGCTGGTACTGGAGCCGGAGATTGCCGGCCTGGCTGCTGCCCGAATTGAGGAACAATTGCTGAGCACCATGCGAGAAGCCGTCGCCGTGATGGATCGCAGCCTGCATGATCCCGACGCCTATGTGGAAGCGGATCTGGATTTCCATTTAGCGCTGGCAGAAGCGGCGGGAAACCCGCTAATTCTCGCGCTCCTGGATTCGATTGTCGGTCTCTTGCGCGAGCAGCGCAGCCGCATTTTCGATGTGGACGGAGGACCGGAGCGGGGGCAGTTCCATCACAAGCGCATACTGGCGGCCATCGAGGAGCGCGATCCGAAAGCGGCGCGAAAAGCGATGCGCGCTCATCTCAAGCAGGTCCTCGAGGATTCTTCTTCGGCAAAAAGCGGCTCGCACCTTAATTCGCACGGAAATTCGCGCATCAAGCCGAATTCATAAACGAAAGGAATTTGCTGCATGGCGAAACTTGGATTCATCGGTCTCGGTGTGATGGGCGGCAACATGGTAGCCCGCCTGCTCGAAAAAGGGCACACCGTGACCGGCTACAACCGGACGCGCTCCAAGGCGCAGTGGTTGATCGACCAGGGCATGAAGTTTGCCGACTCTCCCAAAGCCGTGGCGGCGGCTTCGGATGTGACGTTCACCATGGTGACCAACGCCGCAGCGCTCGCGGCGGTTACAGACGGTCCGGAGGGATTGCTCGCAGGCATTGGTCCTGGCAAGTTCCACATCGACATGAGCACCGTGAGCCCCGAAGTGAGCCGCGCACTGGCTGCGAAAGTTCGCGAGAAGGGCGCTGACATGGTGGACGCGCCGGTTTCGGGCAGCGTCATCACGCTGCAGCAAGGCAAGCTCTCCGTGATGGTCGGCGGCCGCAAAGAAACTTTCGAGCGCCTGCTGCCTTTGCTGCTGGACATTGGACCAAAGGTGACGCATGTCGGCGAAAACGGCGTGGCGCTGGCCATGAAGATTGCGTTGAATCTGCAATTAGCCGTGCAGATGCTGGCTTTTTCCGAAGGCGTGCTGCTGGCGGAAAAGAGCGGAATTCCGCGCGACGTCGCCGTGGACGTGATGGTGCACAGCGCGATCGCCTCACCGATGATTCAGTATCGCGGTCCCTTCGTCTTGCAGCAACCGGAAGAAGCGTGGTTCGACGTCAACATGATGCAGAAGGACATGCTGCTGGCGATGGAGTTGGGCCGCAAGCTGAATGTTCCCGTTCCCACCACCGCCGTTAGCAACGAGTTCCTGACCGCCGCGCGCGGCATGGGCTGGGAGAAGCTGGACTTTGCCGTCATGTTTGACGTTTTGGCGCGCATGTCGGGAGTAACTACGGAAGTGCAAAAATGACGACTGCCATACAACCGAGAGAAGCTTCGGAAAAAGTCGATTTGTGGCTCCGGATGTACCGGCAGATGGTCGCCATCCGCCAATTTGAAGCGCAGGTCAACGAACTTTACACGCGGGCGTTGATGCCCGGCTTGGCGCATCTTTACATCGGTGAGGAGGCGGTTGCGGTGGGCGTATGTGAAGCGCTCGAGCGCACCGACTACATCACCAGCACGCACCGCGGTCACGGACATTGTTTGGCGAAAGGAGCCTCCCCCGATCGAATGTTCGCCGAACTGCTGGGCAAAAAGGCCGGGTACTGCAAGGGCAAAGGCGGTTCCATGCACATTGCGGACCCGGCGACCGGCAACCTGGGAGCCAATGCGATCGTATGCGGCAGCGCCGGCATTGCCACTGGAGCCGCGTTTTCGGCGCGGTGTCTAGGCAACGGCCGCGTGGCGGTGTGTTTTTTCGGAGAAGGCGCGCTCGGCCAGGGCGTGCTCTATGAAGAGATGAACCTCGCCCAGTTGTTCAAGCTTCCTGTGATTTACGTCTGCGAGAACAATCTCTACACGGAATATACGCATTATTCAGAAACCACGGCCGGAGACATTCTGCTGCGGGCGACTGCGTTCGGCTTGGAGGCTGCCAGCGTGGACGGACAAGATGTTCGCGCTGTCCATGCCGTCGCACAGCGATTAGTGGAGCGCGCCCGACGCGCTGACGGTCCTGCGTTCCTGCTCTGCAATACTTATCGCTACCACGGACATCACGTCGGGGACATCAACCGCGAATATTACCGCTCCAAGCAGGAAGAACAAACGTGGAAGACGGAGCGGGATCCGATCGCGAATTTCGGGAAGTGGCTGGTCGAGCAGAAGCTCGCCGATTTGACGACGCTTGATCGGCTGCAGACTGACCTTGAGGCGGAGATGAAGAAGGCCGTCGACTTCGCAGTGGCGGCACCGTACCCAACCGTCGATGAAGTGGACGAGGACGTGTATGCCTGAGACCGGCGATCGTGAACTGACATTCGCGCAAGCGATTCGCGAGGCGCTGGCTGAAGAGATGCGCCGCGATCCGACGGTCTTCATTCTGGGCGAAGACGTCGCCGAGGCGGGCACTCCCTTCAAAGTTCTCTCTGGCCTGTTGGAGGAATTCGGCAAAGATCGCGTGCTCGATACGCCGATTTCAGAAGCTGGTTTCACCGGGCTTGCCGTGGGCGCAGCCATGACGGGAATGCGTCCGGTGGTCGACATCATGTTTGGCGACTTCATCACTTTGACAATGGACCAGATGGTCAACCAAGCCGCCAAAGTCCATTACATGTCGGGCGGAAAGTGGAGAGTGCCGATGGTGATGCGCACGACGATGGGAGCGACTCGCCGTTCCGCTGCGCAACACTCGCAATCGCTGCATGCGTGGTTCTGCCACGTTCCCGGTTTGAAGGTGGTTCTCCCGTCGACGCCATACGACGCCAAGGGACTGCTGAAGGCGGCGATTCGCGACGAGAATCCAGTTGTCTTCTTCGAAGACAAGATGATGTACAAGCTCAAAGGCTCGGTGCCTGCGGACGACTACACGGTCCCACTGGGCGTAGCGGATGTGAAACGGGTGGGCGAGGACATCACCCTGGTCGCCACCAGCAGCATGGTGCAAGTGGCGTTGAGCGCGGCGACGTTGCTGGAGGAAATCGGGATCAACGCCGAAGTGGTCGATCCGCGCACCATGTGGCCGCTCGACGAAAAAACTCTGATTGAATCGGCCAAGAAAACGTCGCGGGCGATCGTTCTCGACGAAGGTTACGAACGCTATGGCGTCACCGCCGAACTTGCGTCGGTGATCGCCACCGGCGCATTCTATGATCTAGACGCTCCGGTCAAGCGCATGGGCGCGATGCATGTTCCAATTCCGTTCTCGCCGCCTTTGGAAGATGCAACCGTGCCAACCGAGCAGACCGTGTTTCAGGCCGCCCGCGCACTCTGCGGACGGTAGAGGGAGGTCAGAGGTGAGAGGTCAGATTGCAGAGGTAAGAACCTTCGAAGCTCGATACTTAGGTTTTCACCTCTGCAATCTGACCTCCGACCTCGGACCTGCTCTCTAAGGAGAATTCTATGGCTCTACCTACATATGGAACGATGGCGGTCGATTGGGAAAACCGGGTTGACTTCGATCGCCTGCGCCGCGAGCGCCTGGCGAAGGCCAAGGATCTTCTAAAGAAGTCTGAGATGGGCGCGCTGTTGTGCTTCGACATGAACAATGTCCGGTACATTACCGCGACCCACATCGGTACGTGGGCTCAGGACAAGGCGAATCGCTTCACGCTCCTTCCGCAAAACGACGAGCCGATCTTATGGGATTTCGGATCGGCGGCGAAACACCACCAACTGCATTGTCCCTGGCTCGGAGAGCGGTCGCGTGCCGGAATCTCCATGTTGCGCGGCGCCATGACGCCGGAGATGGGGCGAGCAGAAGATGTGGCGAAAAAGATTCGCATCGAGTTAGAAATGCGCGGCCTGCATAAAGAACCGCTGGGCATCGACATCATCGAATTGCCGGTCCTCTTTGCTTTGCAGAAAGAAGGAATCAAAGTCGTCGATGGGCAGGCGCTCATGTCGGAAGCACGCCTCATCAAGACGCGTGATGAGATCACGTTGCTCAACACGTCCGCCATGATGGTCGACGCTGCCTACGACGAACTCTATCGCGCCATGAAGCCGGGCATGAGCGAAAACCAGGCAGTTGGCCTGGTGAGCAAGGTGCTGTACGATCTCGGCTCCGAGTACGTGGAAGCTGTGAATGCGATCTCAGGAGAGCGCTGCAATCCGCATCCGCATGTTTTCTCAGATCGCGTGCTCCGTCCGGGAGATCCCGTGTATTACGACATTCTCCACTCCTACATGGGATACCGCACCTGCTATTACCGCTGTTTCACGATCGGATACGCCTCGCACGCGATGAACGACGCGTATAAACGGTGTCGCGAATATCTCGACGCTGCGATTGAACTCGTGCGCCCGGGCCGTACCACGGCCGAGATTGCCGCCGTGTGGCCGAAGGCGCAGGAATTCGGCTTCCCGAACGAGGAATCCTGCTTTGCTCTGCAGTACGGTCACGGCATCGGCCTTGCCATCTGGGAGAAGCCCGTGATCAGCCGTCTCGTCTCGCTTGATCACCCCTGCGAAATCAAGCCCGGCATGGTGTTTGCGCTGGAAACCTTCTGGCCTTCAACGGATGGCTGGAGCGCCGCTCGCATCGAAGAAGAAATCGTGGTCACCGAAACCGGCCACGAGGTCATCACGCGCTTCCCCGCCGAAGAGCTTCTGGTCGCCGGCAGACACTATTTCACAGTGGATGGTCCACTTCCCGCAATCCGGGAAACCGAATCGAAGCCGAGCACGCGCGTGCGCGAGATGATCGAAGCTAGCTCCCGGCAAGAACGCGTTGGAGTGGGCGACTGAGTGAATGCGGTCGGCGGGAGACGAGGCAAGCCTCGTCTCTACAAGGCTCTTCCAGACTAATGGCGATCTAACTGAGTTACTTACTACGGCTATATAACTATGGCGATCAGTGTGGTTATGCCCGCGCTCGAAATGGCGCAGGAAACTGGCAAGCTCATTTCGTGGCTGAAAAAAGAAGGTGAGGCGGTGGCCAAAGGCGAGCCGCTGTTGGAAATCGAAACCGACAAAGCGGTGATGGAGATCGAATCGCCCGGCGATGGCGTCCTTGCCGGCGTCAAGGTGCAGGCCGGGGCCGAAGTGCCGGTTGGCCGAACCATCGCCTGGATCGTGCGTCCCGGAGAGGTTCCTCCGGCGGATGAAGTCGCCGTGGAATCCGGAAGAAAAACTACCGCCGCCGCTCCCACGGGTTCTGCGATCTCAACTGCAGCGTCAGCAAATCAACCTCCGACTCCAGCGACATCCACTACGCAAGCCGTAAACCAGGCCATTAAGATTTCCCCCAAAGCGCGACGCCTCGCCGGCGAACGCGGCGTCAATCTCGCCGATGTGCGCGGATCGGGCGCGGGCGGAGAAATCCTTGCTTCCGACATTCTCGCGGCTGCCGAATCCAAAGCCAGCGCACCGCCCGCGACGATCGACGGCGGAAGCCCAATATCCCGGCTGATGGCGGAACGCACCACGCTTAGCTGGACGAGCGTCCCCCATTTCTTCGTCGTCCGCGACGTGGATGCAGGCGCTCTGAACGAAGCGCGGCATAAGCTCGGGCCCGATATTGAAAAATCGCGCGGAGTGAAACTCACGCACAGCGATCTATTGGTGGCGCTGGTTGCGCGCGTTCTCCAGAAGCACCCACGCATGAACGCAAGCTGGAGCAATCGAGGCGCTCGCACCAATGCCGAGATCAACGTTGGACTGGCGATGGCAGTAGACGACGGAGTGGTTGCTCCGGTAATTCAGAATGCCGACAAGGTCGAACTCGGCGAGATCGCGGTGCAGCGGCGAGACCTTGCGGAACGTGCACGCGGTGGCAAGCTGCGTCCGGGCGATATTGCGGGTGGCACTTTCACGATCAGCAATCTCGGCATGTTCGGAGTGGACGCATTCACTGCGATTATCATTCCGCCCCAAGCCGCGATTCTCGCCGTCGGACGTATCGCCGACCGAGTCGTGCCGGTCGACGGTCGTCCCGGCATCCGTCCCATGATGACCTTGACGCTTTCGAGCGATCATCGTGTAGTGGATGGTGCCCGCGCGGCCGAGTTTCTGCGGGACGTGGTCGAAGCTATGAGCGATCCGCAGCAATATTTCAACCATCCCGGAGTTGGCGATTAACGCGTATGACGCCTCCCGGTTTCGAAGTCAAAATGGGAGCGCCGATTGCAGTCATTCTCGCCGCCCTGCCGCAAGTAAAGTTCCCAGTTCGCATACTCTCAGTGCCGCTGTTGTTAGCGATGCTGGCCGCGATCTCGCTGCCGGCTGCGGCGCAGGGAGGACCGCCCTTCATCGGCGACGACCCCGGCACTCCCGGCGACGGCAACTGGGAGATCAACATTATGACTTACACCGAGCGCCATCCCACCGAGCGCATCTTCAACGCTCCCTTTCTGGACTTCAACTACGGCCTTGGTCCTCGCATCCAGCTCAAGTATCAGGTGCCCTATCTCGTCGACGGTACCGACGGCGGCCCGACTCGCAGCGGCTTGGGCAAGTCGCTGGCGGGCGTGAAGTGGCGCTTCTACGACAGTGGAGAGGATGGTCTCCAGATATCCACCTATCCCCAGCTCGAGTTTAACAACCCCACATCGTCATTGGAGCGCGGACTCGTCGACTACGGCACCAGGTTCTATCTTCCGATCGAGTTCAGCAAGAAGGTAGGACCGTTCCAGGTCAATCCTGAAGTCGGCTATTGGTTCGCCAGCAATAAAGGCGCAGCCTGGGCTACGGGATTAGTGGTGCTGAGGGAGATCAATCAACGACTGGAATTGGCTGGCGAGCTCTATAACACTGCCAACACCGATGGTTCCAACCACTGGAACACCTATGATGGCGGAGGCCGCTACAAGCTGGGAGAACACTTCGTGTTGCTGTTCGTGGCGGGCCGCAGCTTCCGCACATCGTCGATCAGCCAGCCGCAATTTTTCGGCTCTCTGGGAGTGCAGCTCCTGTTTTCCATGAAACACAAGAAGGAAAGCCCGCCTGAAGCCAGCCCCTAGCTCGAGAACACTGCCACCAGAGGTCACTCACGTGTGCAGCGACCTCACTTCACCGCAGCCAGAAGAGCGTCTGCCACGAGCTTCTTCGTCTGCTCATCCATCTCCGACGGCCCAGCCTTCAGGCTGACCTGGTTGGCTAGACGCTGGTTCTTGATCCCGATATAGACGGCGTTGTATGCCGTATCCCCGAGGTTTTCCACTCTGTGCTTGAAGGGCGGGAACCACCGGGGATCACCCGGCTTGGCAAACACCTCTTGGGTCTTGCCATTTTCATCCGTGAACCGGAGATGCCCGGCAGTGAGAACGACCACCACACCGCCTATATGCGCGTGCAGACCCGACTTCTCATGCGGCCCATAGTGGACGTTCACTACCTGCACATACTCATTCTCAAAAGCCAGCGTGTAGTGCGTTGGCTCGACCTTCGTGGGATCTTGCGCGAGCGCCACGGTCCAGAAACACAAGCTCAACCACGCGGCGCAAAACGCTCTGCCGTGCGAACCTTTCATGAGAGCGACCTCGGAGATTTTTTGTGTGCTGTCCTCAAGCTTATCTCGCCCCGAACAACTGTCAATAATAGAAACCGAGGTTTGGACCAAACTGGTAAGAAGGCAACTGCACTCCGGAGCTTCCTAGAGTTCCTTGCTGGCCGTGCCGACCGGGTGCAGGTGATCGCGGGAGCCGCCTCGGCCGCCGCCACCCGCTCCCTAAAGTAACTGCGTTTCATTGCCGATAAGACGTGGGTACGGGCACAGCGTTGACCGTCTGTCATGACGTTGTTTTCAGAAGCACGGGGAAGCTTCTGGTTCGCACTGAGGTGCAAAAGCGAACCACATTTTGGTTGCGATTGCCAGTGATGAATTGGCTAAGGGAGGTTCAGAGTGAACCAGTCCAGAGTGAACCAGTCCAGAGTGAACCAGAGCCCTACTTTGGAGATCGGCGGTGGCGACGAAGCACGAGTCCTCTTGGTGGATGACGAACCATTGGTGCTCGAAGGGTTGGGACGTTCCGTCCACAGGGAGTTTGTCGCCGACCTGGCAAGCGGCGCCGAAGAAGGCTTGGCGAAGCTGAGAAGGGACGGGCCGTATCCAGTTGTGGTCTCGGATATGCGCATGCCGGGCATGGACGGAGCGGAGTTTTTGGCGACGGTTCGCACCATTTCACCGGATTCCATTCGTGTGATGCTGACAGGTTCCGGCGACATCGAAGTGGCCGCGAGAGCGGTGAACGAGGGACAAATTTTCCGGTTTCTCACTAAACCCGTACCCCCGAAGACACTCCTGGCCACACTTCGTGCTTGCGTCGCGCAGTATCACGCCGCACGCCTCGAAAAAGAACACCTGAAGATCACGATCGAAGCATTGGAACAGTTGGATTTGGGGACTCTCACTGCCTTGGCCCGTGCGATTGACGCGAAATCGGCGTGGACGGCGGGCCACTCCGAGCGGGTGACAAGTCTGGCTCTTAAGATGGGGCAGGCCATGGGTCTGCCGGCCAAAAGTTTGGAACTCATGCACCGCGGAGGGTTGTTGCATGACATCGGAAAGATCGGCACGCCTCCGGCCGTCCTGGATAAGGTCGGCAGGCTCGAACCGGAGGAAATGCAGATCATGCGGGACCATGTGAAAATTGGAGTCCGCATCCTCGAACCCATCCCATGTTTCCGCGAAGCTTTGCCCATGGTCGCCCAACATCATGAATGGTTCGATGGCTCCGGTTACCCAGCAGGTCTGGCTGGGGAGAATATCAGTTTGCACGCTCGCATTCTTGCCGTTGCAGACTGCTATGACGCGATCGTCTCTGATCGACCCTACAGAAAAGGCCTTCCCAAGCGACAAGCTCTTGAGATGCTCAGCCGGAACTCGGGAACACAATTTGACCCGATGGTCATCGAGGTGTTTATGCGATTGACCGCGGCTGGTCAGCTTGCGTGAACAAGGAAGGTGTGCCAGGAAAATCTTGCCTCTTCCGCTACGGCTGCGGACCAACAAGGCCTCGATTATCGAATGGCCACTCCACAAAATCAGGCGTCGCCCCGAGTTCCATTGCCGACTGCCCGTTCCCAGCTCACGGCCACGGAGCACGAAAGGTACGACCGCATAGACGGGATTGCTCAAGTTGAAGAGCCTCACTGCCGACTATCTCAATGACGGCCTACTGGCGCCAGGCAGGGTAGAGCACCGTGCGTAAGGCCCGTTTCCCAGCCTGTCCTTGCCACGGTCTGCGTTTCTAACACGGACCAGGAGAGGGAGATTGAATTCCACTACCAACCTTACCCCGGAGCTTTTGACGACCAGCCTGGGGCCGGCGGATGGTCTCCCGGGATATGCACACCTTTTCAAGTCTGTCTTCGAGTGCTCTGCCGCAGGCATGCTGATTTTGAACGCTAACGGCCGGTGTGTCTCGGTCAACCAAGCCTTCTGCGACCTGATTGGCTATACCGCCGAAGAAATCCTGGCCAACCCCGATATCACTCATCCGGATGACGTCGCGGTAAGCGTGCAAGCGCTGCGACGCTTGATCAGCGGAGAAGCAAGGAGCTGCCAGATAGAAAAGCGATATCTCCATAAGAGTGGGCGACCGGTGTGGGTACTGCTGACGGCGACAGCGATCCCGCGAACCGATCAAATGCAGCCTGATTTGGCAATGGGGCTCGTCCAGGACATCGCCCATCAGAAGGCTGCAGAAAAAGCACTGCAGCGCAGCGAGGCCCTGTTTCGGACTGTGGAAGAAGCTCTGCAGCGCAGCGAGGCCGTGTTTCGGGCCATCGCCGAAAGTGCAGGAGAGCTGATTCTGATCGTCGATTACCCCGGCATGAAGACGCTCTACGTCAGCCCCACATACCAGAAGCTTCTGGGATATTCGGTCGACGAACTTCAAGATCGCAACTGCTATGCGTTGGTCCACCCTGATGATCTGCCCATCGTTCGCCAGGCAACCGAAGAAGTGGTCCGGGAGGGAGCCAACCGACTCAGCACGGAAATGCGTTACCGTCACAAGAACGGCAATTGGTGTTACGTGGAGGCTCGCGGCTGTGCCGTGCGCAACAGTGGCGGCGACCTGGAACGCATCGTCGTGATCTCGCGCATGATTGACGATCGAATCCTTGCCCAGCAGAAGCTAAGAGAGCGGGAAGAGAGACTCCAACTGCTGCTCGATTCCACCGCAGAGGCCATTTATGGCCTGGATTTGAGCGGCAACTGTACATTCTGCAACCAAGCTCTCTTGCGGATGCTCGGCTACCAGGATGCCCGTGACTTGCTCGGAAAAAACATGCACGAGGTCATTCACCACAGCCGTGCCGACGGATCCGCCTATCCTGTGGAGGAATGCTGCATCTTTCAGGCTTTCCGGACCAGCAGCCTGATGCACGTTGATGACGAAGTCGTGTGGCGTGCCGACGGCACCTGTCTTCCCGTCGAATACTGGTCTCACCCGGTGAAACACGAAGGAAAGACGGTGGGCGCCATGGTGACGTTCGTGGATATCAGGGAGAGAAAAGCGACCCATGAGGCACTGCGCCGGGCGCATGAAGAAGCGCAGCTATTCATCAACTCGGTGCCGTCGATTCTTATCGGAGTCAGCCGAGATTCACGGATCAAACGCTGGAATTTGGCGGCGGCGCAGGTGTTTGGTCTCAGCAGAGCCGAGGTGGCCGGAAAGCGCCTGGCGTGGTGCGGCATTCAGTGGGCGCGCTCGGATATGCCAGCCGAGATTGCTTCCTGGTGTGCCGACCGGGAGCCGAGGCACATTGAGACGCTCCCGTATGTAATCAAGGGCGAGACGCGATTCCTGGGACTTACTTTGAAGTGGATCTGTGCACCGGAGCAAAGAATCGATGAGCTGCTGATTATTGGCTCAGATGTGACAGAGCACGAGATTCTGGGACAACAGCTGCGGCAGGCACAGAAACTGGAGGCGATTGGGCAGTTGGCTGCTGGAATTGCGCACGAAATCAATACTCCCATTCAGTACGTGGGTGATAACACCCGATTCTTGCAGGAATCCTGGCCCTCGTTCCACGCCTTGTACGGCATTACCCGAGAGATGCAGCAGGAAGCCACGCCCGGGCCGATTTCGCCACAGACGCTGCAGCGACTCGAGGCCCTGGCTCAGGGAGCGGACTTCGCATTCCTGCAGACGGAGATTCCCCATGCCATCGAACAGTCCCTGGAAGGCATTCAGCGGGTAACCAAGATCGTACGTGCCATGAAGGAGTTTTCGCATCCCGGATCGGAAGAAAAGAAGCCCATTGACATCAACCAGACGATCGATACCACCATCACAGTAGCGCGCAATGAGTGGAAGTATGTTGCTGACGTGGAAACGCGTTTTGCTCCCGACCTGCCTTTGGTGCTCTGCCACGCCGGCGAGTTCAACCAGGTGATTCTCAACCTCCTGATCAATGCGGCGCAGGCGATTGGGCAGGCCGTGGGAGACGGTTCTCAGGGTAAAGGAAAGATTGTGGTCTCCACCGTGCGCGACCAGGACTGGGTCGAGATCTCCATTGCCGACACCGGAGTGGGAATACCAGAAGCCGTGCGCTCGCGGGTATTTGAGCCCTTCTTCACGACCAAACCGGTGGGGAAAGGGACGGGACAAGGATTGGCCCTAGCCCACACCGCCATCGTGAGACGTCACGGAGGAAAGATATGGTTCGACTCTGAACGGGGAAAGGGAACTACATTCTACATTCGCATCCCATTTGCAAAATCGGCGGAAGGGTAATCGAAGGGTAATCATGGCAAAACGAATTTTGTTTGTCGATGACGAGCCCATGGTGCTGACTGGGCTGAAGCGCAGTTTGCGCCCCATGCGCGCGGAATGGGAAATGGTTTTTGCGGCGGGCGGTGACGAAGCCCTGGCAGCCATGGACCGGCAAACCTTCGACATCATTGTTACCGACATGCGGATGCCGGGCATGGACGGAGCGCAGTTGCTGGAAGAAGTGCAGAAACGGTCGCCTCGAACCTTGCGTATGGTGCTCTCGGGGCAATCGGATCGGGAGACCATTATGCGCTCGGTCAATCCGGCGCATCAGTTTGTCTCCAAGCCTTGCGAAGCCGAAGAGTTGAAGTCCCGGCTGATCCGATCTTTTGCTCTCAAAGATCTGCTGCAGAATCCGGCCCTGCGCGAGTTAGTAACGAAGCTCGATTGCCTGCCGAGTCTGCCGCAGGTTTACCTGCAACTGAACGAGGAGTTGCGCCGTCCGGAGCCCTCGCTGCAAAGGATCGACGAGCTGATTGGAGCCGACATGGCCATGACCGCGAAGATCCTCAAGCTGGTGAACTCGGCGTTCTTTTGCTTACCTTGCGAAATCTCCAGTGCCTCGCACGCCGTCCAATTGCTGGGTCTGGACACGCTACGGACCTTGGTACTAACGGCGCATGTATTCGAACAATTTCAAAGCCCGTTGCTGACCGCCGACGATGTGCGGCAGATTTCAGACCACTCCCTGGCAGTCAGCAATAGTGCCAGGAAGATTGCGATGCTCGAACACGCAGATCAGCACATCCAGAATGAATCTTTCACCGCCGGCCTGTTGCATGATGCCGGCAAACTCATCCTGGCCTCCGCCCTGGGGGAGCAGTACGGGAAGGTGCTGGAGTACAGAGAGCAGGCCGACGTCGGGCTGTATGCGGCGGAGCGCGAACTGCTGGGCTGCAGCCATGCCCAGGTGGCGGCCTATTTGCTTGGCCTATGGGGACTGCCGAGCACGATTGTCGAAGCAGTTGCCTGGCACCACGACCCAGAGGGTAGCTTGAGCGTAAAGTTTTCGCCGCTGGCCGCGGTGCACGTTGCCAGCGCGTATCACGACGAAAAAAGCACTTCGCGGCTGCGGGACCGAACCCCGATCGATGCCGCCTTCCTCGCCGGAATCGGTTGCGCGGAACGAGAGCAGGCGTGGCGCAGCAAGCTCGATGCCGATGGACAATCACACGATCAGAAAGAGGAACACCATGGCTGAAAAAATCCTTCTAGTGGACGATGATAACAACATCCTCGACGGGTATCGGCGCAGTTTGAGCCGCGAATTTGTGATGGAGACTGCGATGGGCGGGGAGCAAGCCCTGAAACTCGCTGCTGACAACGGACCCTACGCGGTCGTGGTTTCCGACATGCGAATGCCCGGCATGGATGGCATCCAGCTTTTGAGCAAAATCAAGGCCCAATCGCCGGACACCATCCGCGTCATGCTTACCGGCAACGCCGACATGGAAACGGCCATCAACGCCATCAACGAGGGCAGCATCTTCCGTTTCCTCAACAAGCCCTGCAGCAAGGAAACGATGGCGAAAACCCTGACTGCGGCGCTGGTACAGCACCGTTTGGTTACGGCCGAAAAGCAACTCTTGGAACAAACGCTTATTGGTAGCATTCAAGTGCTGACCGAAGTGCTCAGCCTGGTGAATCCCGCGGCTTTCAGCCGCGCCGAGCGCGCCCGCCGCTACATCCATCACATCGTAACCTCGATGAAGCTGGCCAACGTATGGCAGTACGAGGTCGCCGCCATGATGTCCCAACTAGGTTGCGTCACGCTGCCTTCCGAAACGATCGAGGCCGTGTACAGCGGCGAGAAGCTCTCCGCGAACGAGCAGACACAATATGACGCCCATCCCAGTGTCGCTTATGATCTACTTTCGAAAATCCCCCGCCTGGAGCCCATTGCCTGGATGATCGAGCATCAGAACCGCCCCGTTCGCGAGGTCGACGACTCCGAGAAGAAGGACATGCGGCTAGGAGCGGAAATCCTCCGGCTGACCTTGGCTTATGAAAAACTGATCCACAAAGGGGTTTCGCGAACCGAAGCGGTACACACTCTGACTGGCCAAAACAAGAACTTCAGTCCGCAGTTCTTCGACGCCCTGGTGGAATTGGATCCGAACTCCGATGAAGGCGAAATACGACAGTGCCGGATCGAAGCGCTTGCGACCGGTATGATCATCCAACAGGATGTCCGAACCGGCGAGGGAGAGTTGCTCGTCTCCAAAGGTCAGGAGGTCACCTCGCCGCTCCTATCCAAGCTCAAGAACTTCCACGCCCGGCGTGTGATCACCGGGGACGTGACTGTCTCTTTGCCCACAACTACCCTGGCGTTCGTGAAAGGCGCCTCGTAGCCGGCCGCCTAGCTCGTGTGGGACGGGGCTCCGCCCCGTCCAGGTTTGCGTAGGGACGGCCGCCCTCGCGAGCCTGGCCTGAGCGAAGCCGAAGGGCCCAAGCCGGCCAAATCTCGGCCTCCGCAGACAGCCCTGCCCCAAGGCATCGAAGTTCTTGGAAAACACGCCGCAGAGTGCTTATTCCGGAGGAAAACGCTAAGAAGGCTTTTCTTCTACGGGCTTCAGTTCCTCTTCCAGCGGCAGCCGAATAAAGAACGTGGTGCCCTTACCAACTTCGCTCGCGAAGGTGAGTGTCCCCCCGTGCTTGTCGACCACAACCGAGCGTGCAATGGCTAAACCCTGCCCGGTCCCGCGCCCGCTCTCTTTCGTCGTGAAGAAGGGATCGAAGATCCTGTCGCGGATGTCTTCCGGGATGCCACCCCCCGTGTCGGCAATGGAGATTAAGACGGCGTCGTCCTCGACCGCAGTCCGGACCCGGATGACACCCTTCTGTCCGGTCCCGTTCACTGCGTCTCCAATCGCATGGGCGGCGTTCACCAGCAAGTTGAGGAAGACCTGGTTTAATTCGCCGATGTTGCAAACCGCCAGCGGCAGATGGCCGAACTCGGTTTCCACATCCGCGACGTACTTCAGCTCATTGCGCGCCACCGTCAGCGTGCTGAGAAGGGCAGCGTTGATATCGGCGGCGGCCCGTTCTTTTCGGTCGGGGTGGGCAAACTCCTTCATCGCCCGCACCAGCGTGGCGACGCGCGCCACACCATCCAGGGACTGCGCGATAGCTTTGGGAATTTCCTCCACCAGATAGTTGATATCCACCGCCATTTCGGCCTCGGCGACTTCATCCGCCAACATCATCCCGGCCACGCCGTTGGCCGCAGCATCGCTCAGGTGTCGATACTTTTCCATTACCTTGCTGAGGTCTGAGAAGGCATCATGCAGGAATTGCATGTTGTCGCCGACGAACTGGATCGGGGTATTAATCTCGTGGGCAATACCGGCGGCCAACCGGCCCACTGCCTCGAGCTTCTGGGCTTGGCGGAGATCAATCTCAAGCCGGTTGCGCTCCGTCACGTCTTGGGCGATGGCCAGACGGGCCTTGCGACCATCGTAGTCAAGACAATGGAAGTGGATCTCCACGTCGATGATGCGCCCGTCCTTGCTGACGTGCTTCCACTGTCCCGCGCCCCCTTTGGCGGAACAGGTTTGCTGCACATGTCCACTGAACCGTTCCACCTCTTCGGCGGGGCGAATATCGGTTGCCTTCATCTTCAGGAACTCTTCGCGGCTGTACCCGTATTGCTGCACGGCAGCTTCGTTGACTTCCAGATACTCCAAGGTCGCGATGTCGAACACCAAGGCCGCATGGGGGATAGTGGCGAATAGCAAGCGGGCGCGCTCTTCGCTTTGTTGCAGGGCCTGTTCCGCGTGTTTGCGCTCGGCAAGGTGCGCGGTCAGCAGGCCGGTGAGCAGCACGCCGCCCAGGAGCGCCGCCCAACTGCTCCAACGCGCCGGACGGAAGCTGTTGCTGAGAGGGTAGGCCGCGAGCTCCCACGTGCGTCCTGCAACCGAAATCGTTCGCGTTGCCGTGAAGCCCGGAGGTAGGTCGCCGGCGCCATCGAGATGAGCGCCCGTCGGATAGAGCAGTCTTTCCCCGGGTTTGGCATCGCGGTCGAAGATGGCCAAGTTGAGGCCCGATGCGGAACTAGGGGCGGCGCCCGCCTTCTCCACCATATCCGCTACCCGAAAGACTGCGAGGGCGAACCCTGTCAACGCCTCACGCCGTCCCTCGCTGCTAGGCGGCTCGATACCTCCGCGGTAAACCGGACGGAAGACAAGGAAGCCGTATTGGTCGGAGGTCTCCTGCACCAGCTTGACCCGGTCGGTTGCAACCATCTGCTCTGAATCCGTCGAACTCTGGAGCGCTTCGCGGCGAACGGGGTCGGAAGCAAGGTCGAAGCCCAGGGCTTTTTCGTTACCTTTGATGGGAGCAACGAAAAAAACCGGGAAGTACTCTTCGCGCTCACCCGCTCTCACGAGCTGCGCTGGGGAGGGCCGCTCGGTGAATTCGAACGACGGGAAGCCATCGTGACGCGCGTTATCTTCGTACGCCTGTCGCGATCGTCTCGGCACCCTCGGGATCCATTCCAACGCTTGGATTGCCCGGTTCCTCGTCAGCAGCGGCACGGTGAACCGGTCGAACTCCTCCCGTTCGACCTCGTGCGAAGCGTCGAAAAACGCCCCGACGGTGACAAGATTATCGAGGCTCAGAGCGACGTTAGTCTCGAGAGCGTCGAGTCGCTCCTGGGCAACAACGTTGAAGGAGGCCTCGGCGTTCTTGCTTTCAAGACTACGCAAGGTGATGAAGATCATCGCGCTCAGAAGGATGCCAACGGCGACGATGCCTAGCAAACGTAAAATGCGGCGCACGAATCGATGTCCCCACTCATCATCTGCCATCGGCAGAAGAGCCACAGAACCTAAGCCCTCAAGGACGGTCACATACGGCGCGGCAACGAATTTTGTGGGAAGAACGGCCCGGATGTTCTAAACCATTGAATTCTTGGCGTCCCCGACGGGATTTGAACCCATGTTACCGCCGTGAAAGGGTGTAATTCTTCCCACAATTTGACGACTTAGCACCGCTCGCTTCATCGGATTCGCTCCGTGGTGCAGGACTGATCTAATTCTTAATAGGCGAGGTGCCAAACGGGGAGTGCTGACCACTGCTTCTGGGGAAAAAGGCGCTACCATTTAGTATACGGAGCATCCATCCCAAACGACTATTGGTAAGCGCTTGAAATAAAGGGGGTTGTGCTTTCCTTTTGCATCGTCGGTGGCCGACGTCCCGGGCGAAGTGCCGTTTGGGAACGTCGCCCTGGGCTATGAACGAGCATGACGTGTTTGCGCCGTGGCAAAGGTTCCGATTTCGTGGGATTCAACGCCTTGCGCCTCGAAGGACGCCTGCTGCGCTTCGACGGAGAGTACCGATGGTACCTATTCCGGTTTTGTCCGTTGCGCGACGAGACCGGCAATATCGTGAATTGGTATGGAACGAATACTGATATAGAGGACCGAAAACGGGCAGACGCCGCGCTGAAGCGCAGTGAGGCATTTCTCGCGGAAGGCCAACATCTCAGTCGAACCGGCAGCTTTTCCTGGCATTTGGCGACAGACGAAATCACGTGGTCAGAGGAGCTCTATCGCATTTTCGAGTTTGACCCGGGTGTGCCCGTGACGCTCGAGCTGATTGGTACTCGAGTCCACGCGGAAGACATCCCGTTGGTGGATGACATGATCGACCGGGCGCGAGGCGCCGGCAGCGACTTTGAATTCGAGCACCAGCTGCAGATGCTCGACCACTCGGTCAAGTACCTGCACATGGTCGCTCACGGGACCCGAGACCAGGATGGTCAACTGGAGTACACCGGCGCGGTTCAGGACGTGACACAGCGCCGATCCTCGGAAGAGGCACTCGGCAAGGCCCGATCGGAGCTGGCACATGTGGCCAGGGTCACGAGCCTTGGAGTATTGACGGCGTCGATTGCGCACGAAGTCAACCAGCCGCTGTCGGGCATCATCACCAACGCCAGCACCTGTCTGCGGATGCTGGCCGCCGATCCGCCCAACGTCGACTGTTGTAACATCCCGTGGGTGTTGAAGAACTCTTTCAAGGGAATTTCACCAACGAAATCCCGTTCGCAAGCTATTGAATGTTCGTTTGCCGTAGACGCTGAAATGCACGGAAGTTACTGCTTTGGTTCCTTTTTCAACAGCCACTCCCCATTGCACTAACAACGTTCTACGCTCCTGCCTCTTTCTCCATCGCGAGCAGTTGCTCTTTGCGCTCGATGCCCCAGCGGTAGCCGCCTAATTCGCCATCTTGGCGCACTACGCGGTGGCAGGGGATTGCTACTGCTACGGGGTTGGTGGCGCAGGCTCGGGCTACGGCTCGGGTGGCTTTGGGCATTCCGATCTTTTTCGCTATGGCGCTGTAGGAGCGCGTTTCTCCGCGGGGAATTTTTTGCAGCGCTTCCCAGACTCGGCGTTGAAACGCTGTAGCCCTTATGTCGAGCGGAAGCGAGGGATTAAGCTCATGTCCTTGAATGAGGCGGGTGAGGTTGTCTCGCCATTGGGACATGGCGGCATCGTCGCGGCGGCGAACGGCGAAAGGAAACTCGCGCATTAAGCCTTGTTGGAGTTGCTGCTCGGAATCGCCGAACTGAATGGCGCAGATGCCCTTGTCGGTGGCGGCGATCAGCATGCGTCCGAGAGGCGAGCCGCGGTAGCGGACGATGGTATAGCGAAAGATGGTGTAGCGCACGACGGCGGCTACGGCGCCTCGGCGGTACTTCTCCGGGGTCATGCCTAGCTGCGTGGCGGTGCGCTCGTAGAGACGGCTGCTGGAGCCGTATCCGGCGGCGTAGAGGGCGGTGGTTACGGAGTGGCCGGCCTGTAGGTTTTGTTTCACTTGCCGGAGGCGGCAGGCGTCCATGTAGGCCTTGGGCGACACGCCGAGAACCGACTTGAACGTGCGCTGCAAGTGGAAGGGACTGCGGCGGAATTCTTTGGCCAGCAGGCTGAGCGTCAATTGACCTTCGATGTGCTGCTCGATGTAGCGGCAAATCGATCGAACCAGCGCGGATTGAGGATTTCCGTCCACCGCCTTGGGACGGCAGCGCAGGCAGGCGCGATAGCCGGCCTGCTCGGCTTGGAGGGCATGATCGAAAAAGCTGACGTTCTCGCGGCGCGGGCGTTTGGCGGGACACGACGGACGGCAGAATATGCCGGT
>CABECO010000974.1_pt1 | contig 21173 bp, 10 predicted proteins | sample 3422431 | NCBI WGS metagenome assembly CABECO01 (sample SAMEA5534327, study PRJEB31848) | metagenome | biome: tundra; feature: field; material: soil | place: USA | collected 2013-05 | depth 0.15 m
GGACGTAGTTCAGTTGGTTAGAACGCTGCCCTGTCACGGCAGAGGTCGCGAGTTCGAGTCTCGTCGTCCCCGCCATTCCTTTCAGTCGCTTACAAGATGCCCCTTCGGGGCATTTCCTGTCCATTTTGAAGACTGGGCCCATTTCTCGGAAGGTCGACAGGAAATTGCTGGCGTGTTCGCGAGTGCGCAGGCACCGAGTGCGATGGCCGGAACGAGGTCGGGCGATTCAGATAAAACCAGTCGTTTGTCGTTGGTCGGTAGTTGTTCGCGAACGACCATCGACTAACGACCATCGACTATCTCCCCCGGCCGAGAGGCGTTCATGCTCCTGCTTTCTCAGGTTGCCTTCCTTCTCTCTCTTTATCTTGGCCGGAACGAGACCCCAGCGTCCTGCGCGGTACGCTTCTCAGTGATTGACACCTGGGCGTAGTGTCTAGGGCGACGCGGATCGTCGTATGCGGACCGTCGAATGCGCCTGCGCCACAATCTGGCGCGCTGGAACCAACCTCTCACGGGTAAACTGAAACCGAAAGTGTAGCGGGGCCCCTGGGCCAAGCCGGTCTCAGAGATTCTGACTACGACCAATCGACGACGAACAATCAATGATAATGATGAGGAGCTTGATACCTGTCCCGGAGCTGCATGCGTTAGAGTATGAGACGCGACGCGGGGCTGGCTGTCGAGTGCCGCCCGCCTGATTGCGATCTGGTTCACTCGCAAGCTGGCTTCAAAAAAGGAGCTTCAAATTGAGTAAAAGTAACAGGACGATCGGTAGGAATTTGCTCCATTTGAGCATGCCGGGAAGCGACTCGGCAGAAAGATACAGCGACGACGCCCCCCCGTTGCGGGCTGCGCTGTTCAGCGCCGATCAGATGCGGCAGCATGGCAAAACCTTGGCGGCCTCACACCAGGTGAGCCCGGGAGGCGCTCCGGAGCGGCTCCTGGCGCGGCTGGCCGAAAATGAAGGCGTTCTGCTCGGAGTCCGCGGCTTGCTGACGGCGGCGGTTAAGACGAACCGCCGCATCACGCCGGCCGGGGAATGGCTCCTCGACAACTTCTATCTGATCGAAGAGCAGATTCGCATGTCCGAGAAACACTTGCCGAGGGCTTACAGCCGCGAACTGCCACGCTTGCTGAACGGCCCTTCGGCCGGTCTTCCGCGGGTGTATGACATCGCGCTGGAGACGATCTCGCACGGCGATGGGCGACTGGATCCGGAGAGTCTCAGCAGCTTCGTAGCGGCCTACCAGACGGTCACCGCCCTCAACATAGGCGAGCTCTGGGCGCTTCCCATCATGCTGCGTCTGGCGCTGATCGAAAATCTTCGACGGGTGGGAGCCCGGATTTCCGCCGACAGGATCGGCCGAAACCGCGCCGATTATTGGGCGGACAAAATAGCGGAGACCGCCGAAAAGGACCCCAAGAGCCTGATCCTGGTGATCGCCGACATGGCGCGGTCGAGCCCGCCGATGGTGGGCTCGTTCGTTGCGGAATTTGCGCGCCGGTTGCAGGGGCAAGGCCCCGCCTTGGCCTTGCCGCTCACCTGGATTGAGCAGCGACTTTCCGAATCCGGGCGGACCATCAAGCAGTTGGTGCAGTCGGAGAACCAGCAACAGGCTGCCGATCAGGTCTCGATGAGCAACAGCATCGGCAGCCTCCGTGTCTTGGGCGCGATGAACTGGCGCGAGTTTGTCGAGACCTTGAGCGCCGTCGAACAGGTTCTTCTTGAGGACCCAAGCGGATTCTACGGCAAGATGGACTTCGCGACGCGTGACCGTTACCGGCACACAGTCGAGAAGATCGCCAAGAACAGCCGCCGATCCGAGCCCGAGGTGGCGCGCGCAGCGATCCAATTGGTGCGGGAAGGCGCGGCCAGGAAGGGCAGCGACGATCGCGCGCAGCATGTCGGCTTCTACCTGATCGACAAGGGATTGGAGCAACTTGAGCGCAAAGTGGAGGTCCGCTTATCTCCCGCTGAAGCGTTTCGGAGAGTGGGCCGCGAATTTCCTTTGCTGCTGTACCTGAGCGCGATCACGCTCATAACAATGATCGTCGCCGGAACCCTGGTGGCGAAGGCGCATGCCAGTGTCTTTCCCAGCGCCTTGCCCAGTGCCTTTCACGGTTGGGCGCTCGGTTTGTTCGGCGGCCTCTCGCTGGTGTGCGCAAGTCAGCTGGCCGTGGCCCTGGTCAACTGGCTGGTGTCGTTGCTCGCGACTCCGCGTCGGCTCCCTCGCATGGACTTCTCCCAGGGGATTCCGCCGGAGCACCGTGCTCTGGTGGTGGTCCCCACAATGCTCGTGAACGCTCAAAACGTGGAGGAGCTGATCGAGGCGCTGGAGGTCCGGTTCCTGGCCAATCGGGACGACAACCTGCACTTCGGCCTGCTGACTGATTTTCGCGACGCGCGCGAGGAAACACTACCGGAAGATGAATTGCTGTTGCGGCTGGCTCAGAAAAAAATCGAAGGGTTAAATCGGAAGTACGAGAGTGCGGACGACGACCTGTTCTTTCTCTTCCACCGTCCGCGCCAATGGAACCCGCAGGAGCGAATATGGATGGGTTACGAGCGGAAGCGAGGGAAGCTTGCGGAATTGAATTCATTCTTGCGCGGCGGTTCCAGGGATCGCTTCTCGCTCGTCGTTGGCGACACATCAATTCTCGCCAACGTGAAATATGTCATTTCCCTGGACACGGATACGCAGTTGCCGCGCGATTCTGCACGGCAGCTGGTGGGAGCGATGGCGCACCCTCTGAATCGTGCGCGCTACAACGAAGGCAAACAGCGGGTCTCGTATGGGTACAGCATCCTTCAGCCTGGCGTCGGCGTGAGCCTGTCGGGAGCGAACCAGTCGCGATATGCACGCCTGTTCGGAAGTGAACCAGGGATCGATCCGTATACTCGCGTTATCTCCGACGTTTACCAGGACCTGTTCGGCGAGGGTTCGTTCATTGGCAAGGGGATTTATGACGTCGATGCGTTTGACTGGGCGCTGGAGGGGCGTTTCCCCGAGAACCGGATACTCAGCCACGATCTTCTGGAAGGGTGCTACGCGCGGTCGGGGCTGTTGAGCGATGTGCATTTGTACGAGGAATATCCGTCTCAATATAGCGCGGACGTGAGCCGCCGCCACCGGTGGATTCGCGGGGATTGGCAACTGGTGCGGTGGCTGCTGCCGCGGGTTCCGGGCTTTGGCGGGCGTCGCCTGAAGAATCCGCTTTCCGCGCTCTCGCTCTGGAAGCTCTTTGATAATCTTCGCCGCAGTCTGATCCCCGCGGCCTTGACGCTGCTGTTGCTGCTGGGCTGGACGGCATTGTCGCCGCTGTGGTTTTGGACCCCGGCGGCGATCGGAATCATCCTGATTCCGCATTTGGTCGCCTGCGTCCTGGACCTGCTGCAAAAGCCAAGCGTTGTACGTTTGAATCAACACCTCGCTGCCACCGTGGGCTCCGCATCCAAGCACTTCGCGCAGGCTGCATTTACGCTCGCGTGCCTTCCTTACGAGGCATTCTTCAGCCTGGATGCGATCGTGCGCACCGTCGGGCGAATGCTGTTCACGCACCGGCGGCTTCTCGAATGGATTCCGTCGGGCGACCGGAATGGGAACAGTCGCAGGGACGGGGACCTCGCCCGTTTCTGCCGGAGGATGTGGGTTGCGCCGGCGGTGGCTACGGCCGCCGCGATCTATCTAACGATCTCGAGACCAGCCGCATTGGGGGTGGCTGGGCCCATACTGGGACTCTGGTTTGCCTCGCCGGTGATCGCGTGGTGGATCAGCCGGCCGCTTGCTCGCCGCGCCGCGCGCCTAACCACCGGCCAGACCGTCTTTCTCCGCAAGCTTTCCCGGAAGACCTGGAAGTACTTCGAGACCTTCGTCGGTCCGGAGGATCATTGGCTGCCGCCCGACAATTACCAGGAGCGTCCCGTTGCCAGGCTCAGTCATCGCACGTCACCAACCAACATTGGACTTGCGCTACTCGCGAACTTGTCGGCCTACGACTTCGGTTACATTTCGCCCGGACAACTCATCGAGCGCACCGCGAATGCATTCGACACGATGGAAATGTTGGAACGCCACCTCGGCCACTTCTACAACTGGTACGACACACAGTCCTTAAAGCCGCTGTTGCCTATGTATATTTCGACCGTAGATAGCGGGAACCTCGTAGGTCACCTGCTGACACTGCGACCGGGGCTGCTCGCGATTCCCGATCAGAAGATCCTGGGTGCGCGATTATTTGAGGGTCTGAATGACACGCTAAGTGTCCTCCTGGACGTAGCTGGAGAAAACGTGGCCAGAGAAGCCGGCCCGGTCCAACTTACCCGGCTCCAGAAGGATTTGAAATCCGCATGCGACTCCCCGCCAGCGTCACCCGCGGAGGCGCGGCGCAGCCTCGGCCGGTTGGCTGCGTGCGCCGCGGAATTCGCCAGCAGCCTCACACCCGATTCTGAGAGCGAGGCGATGTGGTGGGCAAGGGCGTTCGCTTCCCAGTGCCAGAGCGCCCTGGATGAGCTGACGTTTCTCGCTCCAGATGCACTCGAAGAGATCCCGACGTTGCGCCAGTTGGCTAGTCTCGCGGGGGACCTCCCGCATAGCCAACGCGCCGCGTCGAGAATTGCTGCCATCGAAGATCTCGCGCGCAAATGCGGTGAATTCGCCCTTGTGGACTATGACTTCCTGTTCGACGAGGCTCGTCATCTACTTACTATCGGTTACAACGCCGGGGAGCACCGGCCGGACCCGAGTTACTACGATCTCCTCGCTTCGGAAGCAAGATTATGCAGTTTTGTGGGGATTGCACAAGGACAACTGCCGCAAGAGAACTGGTTTGCCTTGGGCCGCCTCCTCACCACCGCAGGTGGACATCCGATTCTCCTTTCGTGGAGCGGCTCGATGTTCGAATACCTCATGCCGCTCATCGTGATGCCGACCTACGAAAACACGCTGCTCGATCAGACCTACCGGGCCGCTGTGGCAAGACAGATCGAGTACGGGACCAAGCGCGGAGTGCCTTGGGGTATTTCGGAATCCGGCTACAACTCCATCGACGCTCGTCTCAACTATCAGTACCGCGCGTTTGGCGTACCGGGCATGGGTTTCAAACGCGGGCTCGCGGACGATCTGGTGATTGCGCCCTATGCCTCGGCGTTGGCGCTGATGGTAGCGCCCGAAGAGGCCTGCCTGAATCTTCAGGCACTCGGCGCGGACGGCTTTGAGGGGGAATACGGCTTGTATGAAGCGATCGACTACACTCCTTCGCGTGTGCCCCGCGGGCATTCGAACGTCGTGGTTCGGTCGTTCATGGCGCATCACCAGGGCATGAGCTTGCTGTCGTTGGCCTACCTGCTTCTTGATCGTCCCATGCAAAAGCGATTCGAGTCGGATCCGGCGTTCCAGGCGGCTGCGCTCTTGCTCCAGGAGCGGGTGCCAAAGGCCATAGCATCTTATTCGCACCTGGCCGAACTCTCCGACGTAGGTGCTGCGGCCAACGGTTCGGAAGCGCCCGTGCGCACTTTCACAAGTCCTGACACGCCGATGCCAGAAACGCATTTGCTGTCGAACGGCAGATATCATGTCATGATCACAAACGCCGGTGGCGGCTACAGTCGCTGGAAGAATATTGCGGTGACGCGCTGGCGCGAAGACACTACCTGCGACAACTGGGGTACATTTTGTTATATCCGCGCCATCGCCAGCGGCGATTTCTGGTCAGCCGCATTTCAGCCGGCGCTCCAGGCATCGGACAGCTACGAAGCCATCTTCTCCGAGGGGCGGGTGGAGTTCCGCCGCCGCGACCACGGGTTCGACACCTATACAGAAATATCCGTTTCGCCAGAGGATGACATCGAGGTGCGCCGCCTCACCATCACTAACTCCTCGCGATTGCGCCGAGCCATCGAGGTCACCAGTTACGCGGAGGTCGTTCTCGGATCGTCTGCGGCGGATGCGCTTCACCCGGCCTTTAGTAATCTGTTCGTGCAGACTGAGATCATCCGCGAGAAGCGGACGATTCTCTGCACTCGCCGGCCCCGCTCTCCTGAAGAGCAGCCGCCATGGATGTTCCATTTAATGGCCGTTCATGGGGCGAAGATCGAAGAAATCTCTTACGAAACTGACCGCATGCGGTTCATCGGCCGGGGACACACTATCGCCAATCCACAAGCCATGGCCGATCATGCGCCGCTCTCGGGCCGCGAAGGGTCGGTGCTGGATCCGATCGTCGCCATCCGTCATGAAATCGTGCTCAATCCGGAAGAAAAGGTGACCATCGACATCGTGTCCGGCATCGGCGAGACGCGCGATGCCTGTTTGGCTCTTGCTGAAAAATACCAAGACCGGCGTCTCGCGGATCGCGTCTTCGGTCTCGCCTGGACACACAGCCAGGTGCTGTTGCGGCAGATCAATGCCACCGAGGCCGACGCGCAACTCTATGGACAACTGGCCGCCTCGATCGTGTTCGCCAATTCCTCGCTCCGCGCTGACGCGAGCGTCCTCATGAAGAACCGCCGTGGGCAGTCCGATCTGTGGGGCTATTCCATTTCCGGCGACCTGCCCATCGTGCTGCTCGAGATCGGAGATCCGGCCAACATCGACCTCGCCCGCCAACTTATCCAAGCCCACGGTTACTGGCGCCTAAAAGGACTGGCGGTGGACCTGCTGATCTGGAATGAAGATCACTCCGGCTACCGGCAGGTTCTGCAAGACCAGATCATGGGACTGATTTCCGCAGGCGTTGAAGCCACCTTGACAGATCAACCGGGCAGCATCTTTGTGAGACCCGGCGACCAGATATCGAGCGAGGACCGCATTCTGTTCCAGTCGGTCGCCCGCGCCATCCTCTCCGACAGCCGCGGATCGCTGTTGGACCAGATGCAGCGCCGCCGCGCCGAAGAAGTCATCGTTCCGCAACTTCCCGTCTCCCGAGTCCAGCGGCCCGAGCCCGCTGCCGTCGCCGCCGCACCTCGCTCCGATCTGATTTTCTTCAACGGAATGGGCGGATTCACCCCGGACGGGCGCGAGTACATCATTACCACCACCGAGCGGGAAATGACTCCGACGCCATGGGTCAATGTGCTGGCGAACTCGAACTTCGGAACCGTCATTTCAGAAAGCGGTCTGGCTTGCACCTGGAATGAAAATGCCCACGAGTTCCGCCTCACTCCCTGGGGCAACGATCCCGTGAGCGATTCGAGCGGAGAGGCGTTCTATATCCGTGATGAAGATAGCGGCCACTTCTGGTCGCCCACGCCGATGCCCAGACCCGGCGCGACACCTTATACCATCCGGCACGGATTCGGCTATAGCGTGTTCGAGCACACCGAAGGCGGCATCCGCTCCGAAATGTCGGTTTACGTGGCTGTCGACGCGCCCATCAAGTTTACGGTGTTGAAAGTGCGAAATGAATCGGGCCGATCACGTCGGCTCTCCGCCACCGGATACGTGGAATGGGTTCTCGGCGACCTGCGGCCGAAATCGGCGTTGCACGTGGTCACCGAAATTGACCCCAACGGCGGCGCCCTGTTCGCGCGCAACTCCTACAACACGGAGTTCGCCGACCGGGTTGCCTTTTTCAACGCAGATGATCGAAGTCGCACCATGACCGGCGATCGCACTGAGTTCCTGGGCCGCAACGGCACGCTTCGGAATGCAGCTGCCATGAGCCGATCCCGGCTGTCCGGGAGAGCTGGCGGTGCTCTGGACCCCTGTGCCGCGATACAGGTTCCGTTCGAGTTGGCCGACGGGCAAGAGCGTGAAATCGTCTTCACTCTCGGCGTTGGCCGTGGCGAAGATGACGCTCACAACCTGGCGGGTCGTTTCTGCGAATCGGCTGCCGCCCATGACGAGCTCGAAGCGGTATGGCAGTACTGGAAGCACACGCTGGGCGCGGTGCAGGTGGAAACACCCGACCAGTCCCTCAACGTCCTGGCTAACGGCTGGCTCGTCTACCAAACTCTGGCGTGCCGTTTTTGGGCGCGGAGCGCATTCTACCAGCCGGGAGGCGCCTTCGGTTTCCGCGACCAGTTGCAGGACGTGATGGCGCTTATCCATGCCGAGCCGCAACTGCTTCGTGAGCACCTGCTCCTCTGCGCGTCCCGTCAGTTTCGCGAGGGCGATGTCCAGCATTGGTGGCATCCCCCATCGGGCCGAGGCGTGCGCACCCACTGTTCGGATGATTACCTCTGGCTGCCCCTGGCGACTTCCCGGTACGTTCTCGGCACGGGGGATACCGGGGTATTGGACGAACCGATGCCCTTCCTCGATGGCCGTCAGGTTAACGCGGAAGAGGACTCGTATTACGATCTCCCCAACCGGTTTGGAGAGACGGCCAGCTTGTACGAACACTGTGTGCGAGCCATCCTCAGGGGCCTGCGATTTGGTGAACACGGCCTGCCGCTTATGGGTTCCGGTGACTGGAACGATGGCATGAACCTGGTCGGCCAAGAGGGTAAAGGCGAAAGCGTCTGGTTGGGGTTCTTCCTCTATGACGTGCTGCTGCGCTTCGCTGAGGTTGCGGGCGTGCATGGCGACGCGCCCTTTGCCGAACGCTGCGGTCGCGAGGCGGCTCAGGTACGTCGGAACATTGACCTGCACGGCTGGGATGGCGAGTGGTACCGCCGCGCCTACTTCGACGACGGCTCTCCGCTTGGATCGGCCAGTAACCCCGAATGCCAGATCGATTCGATTGCGCAAAGTTGGTCCGTTCTATCTGGAGCGGGCGATGCCGAGCGCACGCGCATGGCGATGAGGGCGGTGGATCGGCGCCTCGTTCACCGCGACTGGCGGTTAGTCCAACTCCTCGATCCGCCGTTCGACAAATCGGATTTGAATCCCGGCTACATCAAGGGATACCTTCCGGGCGTGCGAGAGAATGGCGGCCAATACACTCATGCGGCCATCTGGGCGGCGATGGCGTTCGCCCAATTGGGAGACAGCCAGCGAGCCTGGGAACTCTTCGCCCTGATCAACCCCGTGAACCACGCGGCATCTGCCGAAACGATTGCGACCTACAAAGTGGAACCGTACGCCGTGGCCGCTGATGTGTATGCACTGTCGCCGCACATTGGCCGCGGGGGATGGACATGGTACACAGGGTCGGCCGGATGGATGTACCGCTTGATTGTGGAATCGCTCTTAGGGCTGAGACTGGACGTGGACAAACTGCACTTTGCGCCGTGCCTTCCCGACCATTGGAAAGAGTTCAAGGTGCATTACCGATATCGTGAGACGGTATATCACATCGCCATCGTGCAGGAGCCGGCCGGGCATGGCGAGACGAGTGTTACGGTGGATGGCGTCCAGCGACAAGGTAACGTCATTCAACTGGTTGACGATCAGCAGGAGCACGCGGTCGAGCTGAGACTAAACACTTCCGATAGCGGCGCTGAGGGACAGCCCAACATCCCCAACGTCCCCAACGTCAATGACAAGGAAGAAGACCACCTGCCTGACGCTTCCTGATTAGAATTGAGGACGGAACGCTGTATGGAATCCAACGTACTAACGCGATTGAACAGGGTAGCGGCCAGGCAGACCGTGACGCTGACCCATTACGGTCGTAAGTCCGGGAAGCCTTACGATGTCACGATCCGGTTCGTCGTGGAGGGCGACAAGGTCTATATCGGAACCGCGAACGTGAATCGCCAGTGGGTGCGCAACGTGCAAAAGACGCCGCAAGTCAAGTTGTCCATCGGCGGTGAGACGTTCAACGGCACAGCACGCTTTCTCACCGACCGCGCCGAGCATCAACGCGCCATGGCGGCGATTCGAAAGAAGTACTGGATGTATCGGCCGATCATTGCGCTGGGGCAGGTTCTTCGGAGCGATGCGCGACAGGACGGGAGCGTTCGAGGTCGCGTTGGCGGGATAGAGAGCAATTCGAAAGCCTACCTCAAGCAGCTCGAATTTTGTTCCAGATGACGACCTCAAGCTCGTACCGGCTCTTCGACCCTACATCCACCAAATAACGGGAGTCGTGTGGGCTGCCTCGTGGAGATGGGATATCCGTAAGGGGATATTCCATGACTTTCTGTCCCCTATCCTGGCAGGTGGGACAGAGAACGTCTCGTTCCAATAGCCAGTAAGCTTTGGCTTGGGGCCTGTGGCTCACAGCGATTGCCTGGGCGACCTGCTCCGCGCTGTTCAGCCACCCGCTCAGTTCCTCGGTGCCGTCCTCGTGGACAATTCTGACCTGATATTCACTACCGTGGTCGTGCGCCATGTGTTTTCTCCCCAGCGCTAGGATGGATTCGGAGACTTTGGATCTCTTAACTTAAATGCTACGTCGTTCGGAGTAGGCCAGTCAATACGGGGAACCTTGTTATAGTGATGCATTTTCCGAGACTCCGCTGAACGGTCTTTGCTAAGCCTCCCTACTCAGCCACCAAGTGCGCCCGGATGGCGGCCGCGTCGCAACCAGCCACAGCTGGCGCCCCAGCCCCAGTGCCGAGCACGTTGGTAACTTGGAGCGATTCGGCCTGCGAGTCGACAATATCATATAGACGCTGCAACCCCTCTTTTCTCGCGACCACCAGGGGGGCGGTGCAGAGAAGGCTATGTCCTCAAATCAGGTGTAATTCATGGCGACAGCGAAGATCGAAAGAGCAGGTATTTCCTTTGGCATTGGTCGGCACGGTGGATCGATCGTAATCGAAGTTCGCCCCCACCACGACACCATTTCCGCACTTAGGGGCGTTCAGTTTGGCTTCGAACTGCTGAACGGAATCACCGTCCAGCAAGCGAAGAAAATCCTCGATGTGCTGAACGAGAACGTAATCGGCGCGTTTGTCATTACCGCGTCGGATGACAAGCAGCAAGCGGCGTCCGGCTGACGAGGTCACAACCAAACTCTGAATCCGCAGATGACACCTATGGATGATCGCAGCATGGATGATCGCAGAAGCGAACGTTTTGGGCGCTACGAGATCCTCACCGAGTTGGGGCGGGGAGCCATGGGTGTTGTCTACAAAGCGCGCGATCCCAAGATCAACCGAGTCGTCGCCGTAAAGACCGTTTCGCTGGCCGGTCAACCCCCGGAAGAGGAACGCGAGTATCGCGAGCGTTTCTTTCGCGAAGCGGAGGCTGCGGGCCGCCTGTCGCATCCTGGAATCGTAACCATCTTCGATGTGGGCGAGGAACCAGAGACGCGCGTGCCCTACATCGTAATGGAATTTGTCGGGGGCCAGTCCCTCGACAAGCTGCTGTCGCGGGACGACCATAAGCTACCGGTGGAGACAGCACTACAGCTAGCGCTCGAACTGGCGGAAGCGCTAGATTGCGCCCACGGTCAAGGCGTGGTTCACCGCGATCTAAAGCCCGCGAATATCCTGTTGACCGAAGACGGCCACGCCAAAATCGCCGACTTCGGAGTGGCGAAACTCAACCTCGCCAACCACACTCTGGCGGGACGTGCGTTAGGCACACCCGCTTACATGTCGCCCGAACAATTGAATGGCGAAGCGGTGGATGGACGGTCGGACTTGTTTTCCCTGGGCGTGATCCTATACACGGTCCTGACGGGTTACCGGCCGTTTCAAGGCAACAGCGCCCTTACGGTCTCGTTCAAGGTAGTCAACCACGAACCGATGCCGGCGACCCTTCTCGATACTGAGTTGCCGCAGGGGCTCGATCACATCATTGCACGGGCGATGGCGAAAGATCCCGCCGAACGTTATCAAAGCGGCATGGAGATGGTGCAGGACATCCAGAAACTGCGGGAAGGACGAGAGCCTTTGAGCAAGAGCAAGGCAACGCTGCCAGGTTTGCCCGCGAGCCGAGGCGCACCCCAAGCGGTTGCCTCTAAACCGCAGGCAAGCGCTCTCTCTCTGCTCCCGTGGCACGGGGCAGCGGAGAAGTTGCTGGAGCAGATCCGGAAAAGGTCTGTTGCCGGTGTCTTGGTATTGGCCGGACTTTTCATCCTGGGGCTCTGGGCCATTTCGTTTGGCCCCCAAGGAGTGCGATCGAGAGCCGCCGGGCCATTGCCACTCGCCGGGAAGGTTGCGCCGGTCAAAACGGAGGCGACGCCAACGGAGCCAGCGACGGTTCCTTCGATTGCCAAAGCGCCGGCGCCAGTCGTGGAAAAGCTTTCGAAGCCGGTTCCGGCAGGCCGAACCCATCCGTCCCCAACGAAAGTGGCCCGTGCCAGCTCACCAACGGTTTCTCCAACAGCTTCGCCAGCCACTTCTCCGGCAACGTCTCCGGCCGCTGCTCCAGCCACGTTGGAAATCGAAGTGGAGCACCGTTTCGCGCAGGCCCAACTGTCAATCTGGGTGGATGATCGCTTGACTTATACGCACCAGTTGGAAGGAACAGACAAGAAACATCTGGTCGTGTTCCACCATGTCCAGGGCCATGAATTCCATGCCATGCAGGTATCACCCGGGAAACATAGTCTTAAGGTGCAGGTGACCTCTGATGGAGCCGCCTATGACCAGTCCGCGACAGCGGAGGGCGAGTTTGTCAGCGGGCAGGAAACCGTGCTGCGAATCAACTTCAGTAAGCACGGCGAGATTAACCTAAGCCTGCAATAGCTGGAGCTTTGCCGTTCCCCATACGTCATTTCTTGGCGATCATTTCCTGGCGATCATTCTTGGACGTTTGTTTTCTCCTTCCTGCATTGTCCGAGACTGCGATCGCGTGTGAGGAATGCCGTTGACTTCGCGAGGTATTTTTTGTTGTACTTGACCTGTTAATCACGGTGAAGGAGTTCACCGCCAACCGCTGTCCCAATCTTAAGCCGGGACCAGCTGATGACTCCTGACAAGCGGATTTTTTTGTCGCGGAGTTATGGCGCCGGCAGCGATCCGCAGAACTAGTGAGGTGGCCCTTCATGGAGAATATGTGGGTGCTGGCTGCTGTGTGGGTCGGCCTGGCCCTGATCGCGACGCTCATCGCCATCTGGTTCAAGATCTCGACCGCGCTCAGCGAGATTGTTGTCGGCACGGCGGCCCAACTGCTGATCGGCGTGCTTTTCGTGCATGCTGATCTGGGTGGGAAGACCGTATGGATTGGCTTTCTCGCCGGCACGGGCGCCATTGTCCTTACCTTTCTGGCCGGGGCCGAACTCGATCCCCAGATCTTCCGCACGAAATGGAAAGAAGCGACGGTGATTGGGCTGGTGGGTTTCTTCGGTCCGTTTTTTGGCTGCACGGCAGTTGCCCACTACATCCTGCATTGGACGGTACGCTCGAGTTGGCTGGCCGGGGTCGCCCTCTCGACCACTTCCGTGGCAGTCGTATATGCGGTGATGTTGGAACTGGGTTTCAACGTTACTGATTTTGGCAAGACGGTGCTGGCCGCCTGTTTCATCAACGATCTGGGAACCGTGATTGCTCTGGGAATGATCTTCTCGCCGTTTACCATCAGGACGCTGATTTTCGTGGTCGTCAGCGTGGTTGTCTTCGCTGTCCTTCCTTTTCTCACGCCGCGATTCTTCAAGAAATATGGCGGGCGCGTTTCCGAAATTGAGGCCAAGTATCTGCTCTTCATGCTGTTCGCAATGGGGGCATTGGCAGTTTGGTCGGGCAGTGAAACAGTCTTGCCGGCCTATATCATCGGAATGGTGCTGGCGGGCAGTGTTGGTAAGGATCACACTCTCATAAGGCGTCTGCGCACCCTGACCTTCGGATTGCTGACTCCGTTTTACTTCATTCGGGCGGGATCGTTTGTGTCCGTGCCGGCATTGATCGCGGCCCCGCTCGTATTTGCTGTGTTGTTTTTCGCCAAAATGCTGTCGAAGGTAGTGCCTCTGTTCCCCACGGTGAAGGCATTTGACTATAAGAAGGAAGAAGGATTGTACTTTACGCTGATGATGTCTACCGGCCTGACGTTCGGAACTATTTCTGCGCTCTTCGGCCTGAATCACGGTGTCATTACTCAGGCGCAGTATTCCTACTTGGTCGCTACGGTGATCGGCAGCGCCGTGGTGCCTACTATGATCGCCAATGCTTGGTTTATGCCGAGGCACTTGCTGGCCACTAAGAAAGAGGAGAAGTCGAACTTATCTCAAGCTATAAGCGAGAAGGCAAACTGAGGAGGGAGCATGACGGGACAGCGGCACAACGCACATTTTCGGAAGTTGCTGGTTGGTTACGACGGGTCTCCGCAATCGGATAAAGCCGTGGATATAGCCTTTTCGCTGGCAAAGTGTCTGGATGCGACGGTGCTCATCTTTGCCGTTGCGCGGCCGCCTGAACCGTCGATTTCGGTCGAATTAGAAGCCGTGCTGGACGACGCGAAGGAACATTTCGAAGAAGGATTTAAGAAGATTCTGGAGAAGGCCCGTTCCCTTGATCTGGAGGTGAAGATGGACATGGCAGTCGGACATCCGGCTGAACAAATCATCCACCGGGCAGAGACCGACGGCGTGGACCTCATCATTTTGGGCCGGCGGGGACGATCCATGATCTCGAGGATGATGCTAGGTTCGGTCTCCGAGCGAGCTTTGAGATACGCGCACTGTCCGGTGATGGTCGTGCACTAAGTGTGATGTCCCGTTAATTCGCGACATAACTAGTGTCTGTCATCTTGGGCGAAATCTCATGAAATTGATGGGAGAAACACTTCCACAGAAGAACGAGCATTAGAACGACGAGCATTGCCTTCGCGCTGTAAGATGGCTGTAACCTTTTGGTCCCACGGAGCGTGTCATGATACCTGCACTCGCGAACCTGCAACCTGAACCGGTATGGAAGCACTTTGACAGATTAGCGGCAATTCCTCGCGCCTCCACCAAGGAGGCCGCAGCGCGGGACTACGTCTGGGTGCTGGCCACAAAGCTGGGTCTCGAGTCCGTGCAGGACGATGCTGGCAATCTCGTGATCCGGAAACCTGCGCGTCCGGGACGCGAGGGAGCGCCGATGGCCCTCTTACAGGGTCACCTCGACATGGTATGTGAGAAGAACGAGGCAACAGTTCATAACTTCGATTCCGATCCTATCAAGGTAGTAAGAGATGGGGACTGGCTGAAGGCAGATGGCACGACCCTGGGCTCCGATAACGGAGTCGGCGTGGCCGCCGCACTGGCCGTAATGGAGAGCAATAACATTGCCCATGGTCCCCTGGAATTCCTGTTCACCATTGACGAGGAGACCGGACTAACGGGCGCTTCGGCATTCAAGGGTGGCTTGCTGAAGTCCAAGTATTTTCTCAACCTTGACAACGAAGAGAAGGGAACGCTCTGTATCGGTTGTTCAGGCGGCATCAAGACAACTGCTCGACGTAAAGTAGGGCTTCGTCCTGCAAGCGCAGACTCGGCCTGGCGGATCAAGGTGTCTGGCCTGAAGGGTGGCCACTCCGGTGTCGATATCCATCAAGGCCGCGGCAATGCCCTGCGGATCATGGGTGGGGTTCTTCAGGCCTTGCTTGATCGCCTTCCGATCGAAATCGCCGAGGTCAACGGTGGAAGCGCGCAGAATGCCATTCCGCGCGAAGCTGCGGCCTTGGTGCTAGCCGACCCCTCGCGCGAGAGTGAACTCAAATCGCTGGTAGCCACAGCCGAAAGTGGATATAAAGCCGACTTGGGAGGATTCGATTCCGGACTGCTGATCACGGTCGAGAAAGCCGAACGTCCCGGAAATGTGCTGGACGCGACTGACGCGAAACAAACGGTGGCGCTGCTCGCGAGCTTGCATCATGGCGTTTTGGCTATGAGTCCCGACGTTGCCGGCTTAGTCCAGACGTCCACGAATCTGGCGACTGTCAACACCAAGGGAGACGTGGTGGAGATTGTTACCAGCCAGCGGAGTGCGATCGAGAGCAGCATGCTGGCCGCCGCCCGCATGGTTGCGACGGTATCTAGTCTGGCGGGGTTCGAAGTCGAGCACGCAGGCAAATACCCCGGCTGGAAACCGGAACCTAACAGCGACATCGTGCGCAAGCTCCAGGAGGTGCACAAGAAACTCTTCGGCGAACCTGCAAAGCTGATCGCCATGCACGCTGGCTTGGAGTGTGGCGTCATTGGCGAGAAATATCCCGGCATGCAGATGGTGTCTTTTGGTCCGACCATCGTGGATCCTCACAGTCCGAACGAGCGCGTGCAGATATCGTCGGTGGAAAGTTTCTGGAACTACCTTAAGCTGGTACTCGAGAACATGTGAGCGGGAACTGGGGGTCAAGCCGGCTGGCCGAAGCTATGGCAGCCTCGGGATTGGCGTACACGAATCCATCATTCCGGTTGCGGTCGCGACCATGGTGCCGCCACCGCGCCGCCCATCCACTTACGAACTTTTTACTGTGAGCTATTGACTCTTCTGGTTCATTGGGAGCGTCGTCATGGGAAGTTGTACGATAATTCGACTACTTAGCTAACTATCTTATCGGTGGCTGCGCAGATCGCTACAATCCCGATATTCATAGAAGTGAGAAGACGGCTCGGTCCGAGCCACAGGAATGAGGGCTTTACAGTTTGCTGAAAAACTCATTTTCGGACTCTTCGTTGTTAGTAACGAGTTCTCCAGATTCGGCTCCAGTCGCGGGTTTCCCATCTGTTGCCGAAGAAGGCTCTGTTGCCGAACTTGGCATTTTTCAGCAAACTGTTTAGCCCCGGAGTGGAGCAGTATCCTTCTCCAGAAATCCATACATTAGACATGTTCAAATGAGCAGCGCGTTTTGCTTTCCTCGTTTATTGACTACCGTGATTCCCAATACGACATTATGTGACCGGCGTCACAGCTTCGCGGGCGAAAACAACGTAGATTTCGACCCCATGTTCTGGGCCGAAGGTCTGAGCCAAGCCTGAACGAGGAGACATCATCTATGTTGAAGCTGAAAAAGTGGTTGTTGAGCCTACTTGCGATGGCCGTCATAGCCGTGCCGGTCATGGCCGGAAACAACGACGCGAAAACGGCAAATGACAATACCGCGAACGCAACCAGCGCAGAAGCGAGCCCCGCTGCGCCGAGCCCAATCCTAACCTCGACCACAGTCGATGCGAATGTCTCGACCTCAAGCCCGGATCCCGATCCCGCGCCGCAATCTTCCGCTTCTGCGCCGCAGGGGGCGCCCCCGCCCGTCCCGCCTCCGGCGGTAGTCCCGGCGGTTGCTCCGGTCCGCGTGCTTACCGTCGATCCACCCAGGAAAGACGGTCTGGTCCCAGCGTTCAAGGCGGGCGCTGTCAGAGTGACGCCCTACGGATTTATCAAGGCCACGGCGGCGCATGATTCCAGCATGCCCAATGGCGATGACTTCCCCTTCATCGGACTGTTTACAGGTTCAGCCACTGGGAATCAGAACACTGGCCCTACGAAAGACCCCGAATTCCACATCAAGGCGCGTGGCTCGCGTTTTGGCACAAACTTTGAGTGGCCGGATGCGTCCCCGAAGCTGACTTTTACGGGCCGGGTCGAAGCCGACTTTGAAGGCAACTTCAGCGTTGCGCATAACCGCAACGTCTCGTCGTTGCGAAGCAATGCCCTCAGTTTGCGCTTGGCTTACGTGCGCATGGATTATGCCGCCAGCGAAAACTCTGACTTCTATTTTGAAGGCGGACAGGACTGGACGCTCTTCGGATCGAGCGCTCTGCCCAACCTCCTCGAAACCACATTCTTTGGCGCTTACTATGGCAACGTCTATGAACGTTCCCCGCAGATGATGGTCGGCTGGGTTCAGAAGCTGGGCGGTTCGCTCAAGATTTCTCCCGCCTTCGCGATCATGATGCCGAGTTCAGCTCAAGTCGAGTCGGGGGCCACCAACGCGTTCTCTAGTGCCGGAGCGGCCAATGGCGTGGCGGGCCAGCTTGGAGAGGCCGAGCGCGAGGGCGCCGACTCCGACCGCCCCGAATACGAAGGCAGACTGGCGGTGCAGTTCAGGCTCGACAAAGCGCCAGGAGTTGCGCCTGCGCAACTCATCTGGAGCGGCTTCTATGCCAAGCGTACGTCGATCGTCGCCGGCGCCGTCATGAAACCTTCTGGGGACCTGCTACCGGCAGGTTGTACCGGGACCCCGGCGGAAGTCGCTCTGTGCGCTTCTTACGCAGCCGCCCTCCCGAATGGCTATACCGCTACCAGCAAGATGTATGGCAACCAGCTTGCCCTGCAATTGCCGACTCGCTGGTTTACGCTGGTGGCGAGCGCTTATAAGGGCGGCGACCTGCGCTTCATGTTCGGTGGCCAAGCCAATTCCTTCAACACGGACTACGGAGGGCTGGTCAGCACGAGCGCTATTAAGTTCGAAACCATGGACGGTCTCGGCAACGCAGCTGTGGCTTGCAGTGTCACTCCAGACCCTGTGACCGGCTGCCCCATCGACAGTGTTGTGGTCGCTCCGGAACGGCCGATTCGTTCTTTTGGCGGTTTCATCAATCTCGGCCTTCCGCTCTCCCGGTGGTTCAACGCCAATCCGCAAGGCCACAATGCTGGCTGGCAGCTCTATCTGCACGCCGGTAAAGACCAGATGGTGCATCGTGACATATCGACCGGGCATTTGGCAGGGTCAAACAACCTCTTGATGGGCAAACTCGTTGCCGCATCCCTGTACTACAAGGTCAACCCCTGGTGCATGTTCGGCATCGAGCAATCGACGTACGCTACGCGCCTAAAAAATCACCTGAACTATTTGATTGCGGGTTCGGAGAGCAACGAGTGGCAGGATCATCGGACGGAGTTCGGGCCCGTCTTTACGTTCTAGAAGGCTGTTGAAGAACTTGGATTGTCCTCCCCAAGCGAGGGATCCGCAGGTTGTCAGAAATCGGCGAAACCTGCGGATCCTTCATCGCTTTCGCTCTGTGGAAGGCCAAGGAAGTGTTCTTCTCAACAAGCTCCTGGATTTGCGTTTGGTTAGAAATGTTCGGTTTTACCCATGATTCATACGGTGGAGGGACGGGCGTATCGCCCGTCCAGCCGGGCGGGGACGCCCGGCTCTCCATTAGATAGCGGCTACGACGGAGTGCGGGGACTGATTCATTTCGACGCTGAGGTGACACGAGGAACGATCCTGTCCCCGGCTTCAAGAGCTGGAAAGGCACTATGGGCGCGTGGCGTAACCTTCCGGGGCTGGTGTCGGCGTTGTTGTTGCTCAACGTCATGTTCGCCAACGCCCTGTTCGCCGATGATGTCGCGTCCCAACACCAGCTTCGGCTCACAGTTCTAAGTGCTGACTCTCATGCGCTGAACTCAGGAACCCCGGTGCCGAAGGATTGCGATCTTCAGAATTTCTCGGCGTACTGCAACGAGAGTAAGAACCCCACCGGGCAAAACGTCATACTGGTGCGGGACGCCGATGGAAGGTCCTACACCATCGCATGCACCGTGGACTCGCATTGGTCCAAGTGCGGATCGCTGGCTGTGGGGGAGACTTATGAGGCGCGAAAAGACAAACACGGGATCACGGTTTTCTACCGGGATGCAAAGGGCAAGGAAAGGAAGCAGCTCTATCAGCTGGTAGCCTCGGTTTCAGCGCCCCAGTCCGGCGCAGCGGCCAACCCCCAGCCGCACGTTGCGGCGCCGCCGCAGAATGCACCGGCCCCCGCGCCCGTCCCGCAGGTGGCGGCACCGGTGCAAAATCCACCAGCCGCCGCTCCCGTCCCACCGCCTGTTGCCGCGCCGGGAGTCCTTAAGCAGAAGGTAAGGTGTAAATTCAGTTCGACACCCTCTGGGGCGGACATCACGATTGACGACTGGAAATATGTGGGCAGCACGCCATCCGAGATCAGCCTTAGTACTGGGACGCACGTCATCGTCATTTCCATGCCGGGGTTTGCCGAGTGGAAGCGGGAGCTTACGGTAGCCCCGGATTCAGTAGTGAATGTGACGGCTATTTTGGAAAAGACGCAGCCGTGAGCCGGATTGCTGTTGCACGATAGATTTGCGCTAGCGCCGATGGTGCGATGGCTTAAAGGGTTAGAAAGGTTTGACTGTAACAAGTAAAGTATCTGTATTCGTTCCCTCGCGTTATGGGTTCCACCTTCTGCCTGAGGTTGGACCGCTGCACGATATCGCGAGAAAGCTGTACCACGTCGGGCAGGACCAGCGGGCCGAGTTGAGGCCGCTCTTCACCTTTTTGGCAAAGTAGAACTCCGTGCGTCGTCAACGCAATCGAGCCTATTCGTTCAAGTGCTTGAGGCGTTGGCCAATTCGAGAAAGACCTAGCGCCTTATCCGGATCGGTGGCCACTGTCGTTCTAAAGCGACACTTTGGCCCCGGTCTTCATTTCATATTTCTGTCTGTAAAGGAGAAAAACCTTGGCTAACGCAAATGTTGCATCCACCCACCTAAATCGTTGGTGGCACGTGGTCGGCGGGATGTCCATGAACCTGGCACTGGGTTCGCTCTATGCTTGGAGTGTGTTTGTGGCCCCATTAGAGAAGGAATTTGGCTGGAAGCGGGCTCAAACTTCCAATGTGTTCACCTACGCGGTCGTCGTGTTCGCACTAACGTTTATCGTGGCGGGACGGCTGCAGGACAAGTTCGGCCCATTCTGGGTTTCCCTGACTGGCGGCGTACTGGTCAGCCTGGGCTTCTTCCTGTGCTCCTACACGCACAGCTTGAACTACCTGTATGTGTGCTTCGGGGTGATTGGCGGGCTGGGCAACGGATTTGGCTACTCCACGCCTATACCGGTGATGGCCAAATGGTTTCCCGATAAGCGCGGCCTAGCCGTAGGGCTAGCGGTGGCCGGATACGGGGGAGGATCGGCAATCTTTGGGCCGCTGTCCAACCTGTACCTGATTCCCAAATATGGTGTGCGCCCCACGTTCCAGATACTGGGGGGGATCTTCCTGGTCATGACGGTTTTCGGCTCCTTCCTGCTGCGTAATCCTCCGGTCGGATACAGGCCCCCCGGTTGGACGCCCGCGCCCGCCTCCAAGTCTGCCGCGACCACCTACGAATTCAGCCCGGGCGAGACGCTGCGCACGCCCGCATTCTACTTCATGTGGATTGCCTACGCGCTGGGGACCTCGGCTGGACTGATGGTGATCAGCCAACTGGTGCCATTTGGCAAGAGCGTGGGCATTCCCAGCGCTTCGCTGATCACGATGAGCTTGGTCGTGGCCGCAACTGGCAACGCCTTGGGCCGCATCCTGTCCGGCTGGATGTCGGATGCAATCGGCCGCCTGAACGTGCTGCGACTCATGATCGCCATCTCGATGATTGCCATGCCCATTCTCTACCAGGTGGGCAGCAATGTGACGCTGCTCTACATAGTAGTGTTCATCGTGTACTGGTGCTACGGAACGCAGCT
>CABECO010000177.1_pt1 | contig 18473 bp, 18 predicted proteins | sample 3422431 | NCBI WGS metagenome assembly CABECO01 (sample SAMEA5534327, study PRJEB31848) | metagenome | biome: tundra; feature: field; material: soil | place: USA | collected 2013-05 | depth 0.15 m
CGGTCATTTGGAATCGGGTGATCGGATGATCGGGCCATCGGGTCATCTGGCCTTCGGGTTTCAATCACCCGATGACCCGATGGTCAGATCCCCCGATCCATTCAGAACACCCCTTCCTGCGTGAAGCTGAAGCCGGGCAACGTTACACCCTCCGCCGATTTGGCGACCTTCACCTTTACGACGGGCGCATTGGGCGCGGTGACCTCGGCGGGCCGCAGCACCGCATATTGCGTGAAAACTTCGCTGTACACCTTGGTGACAAGATGATCCTGGCCGGTTGCATCCTGGCGCCAGACTTGACCGAGTTTGATGCTCTTCACTGCCACAAGTTTTTTCCTTTAATTCTCAGAGTACTCACCCGGCCGCCAAGCCGTCAATTGCAGCGCAGTTACTTGGGATATGCGGACGGTCGCAAGCCAGCGGTTTTGTTACCATGAACCACGGCTCAGGAGGAAACCGATGCCCCGCGGAAATGTGCCGCGTCAACCGAGTCGCAGCGGACGACAAGAAGGTGCACGCCGGGCCATGGGTGCGGCGCTAAAGAGTGCGCCGCTGAAGGGTACGGCGCCGAAGGGTACGCAATCATCGCAGGGTAGAAATGCGAAGAATGCGTTCGCGCGTCCCACCGCCGGTCGAGCGCCGCTTAACGCTGGGAAGGCGCCGAAGGTGGTTGCTCTGAAAAAGAAATCTGCGTCTGGGTATGACCCTTTGGCGCCTGAGCGGGTGCGTCAGATCATCGCCGGTCTTGATCAACTCTATCCCGATGTGACCTGTGCCCTCACCCACCGAAGCGCATGGGAATTGCTGGTGGCAACGATTCTTTCCGCGCAGTGTACCGATGTGCGGGTAAACATGGTCACGCCTGTGTTGTTTGAGAAGTATCCGACCGTGCAGGATTTCGCCGCACTTGAGCCGGAACAGTTGGAGCCCGATATCCGCTCCACCGGCTTCTTCCGCAACAAGTCAAAATCGGTGGTAGGCGCGGCCCGGAAGGTGGTCGCGAACTTTGGCGGGAACGTGCCGCAGACGATGGAGGCGTTGCTGACCCTTCCGGGAGTGGCTCGCAAAACGGCGAATGTCGTGCTCGGAACGTGGTTCAAGAAAAATGAAGGAGTGGTCGTGGATACGCACGTGACGCGGATTTCGCGCCGTCTTGAACTGACGAAGCAGGAAGACGCGAAAAAAATTGAAGAAGACCTGATGCGAATTATTCCTCGCGAACGGTGGACGGACTTTGCTCACGAAGTGATCTGGCACGGGCGGAAGCTCTGCGTGGCGCGGGGTCCGAAGTGCGCCGATTGCGCGCTGGAGACGCTGTGTCACGCGGCGGACAAGACCTGGTCCACGGTGGAGATTCATCCAGGGGCGCAGCCTTAGGAACTATTACAGAGTGTGGTTTCTCAAGATTGCCGAAAGCCTCAGGCTTCGTATCAGGGCATCGCTTTAGCGATGCCGTAAATTCTCCGAATGGGAATGCCCCTTTAGGGGCGCGCGTCGCAGTCCTTAGCCGCCGGTGTATGACAATTCGACTACGGTGCAATCGTCGTTGAGCGGCGTGCCTCCGCAAAAATCGGCGACGGCGGCGAAAACGTCCTCCATTGACGCGCTCTTCCCGGCCACTTGTTCGAGGCGTTCGCTGTCGAACATGTCTCCGCGAGCGTTTTCGGCTTCGGTGACCCCATCGGTCACCAGGATCATTCGATCCCCCGGCCTCATCTGGCAGCGATCGCTCGAGTAAGTCGCATCCGCCAACAGGCCTACGGGCAGGTTGCCGTGGGCTGGCCGGAGCACCTCTTTGCCGCAGATCCACACCGGTGGAATGTGCCCGCAGTTGACATATTCAAGATCGCCGTCGCTGCGCAGGCGAGTAATGATCATAGTCGCGTATTTCTCACCGATGTGCTTATAGGTGAAGAAGCGATTGACCGCGTCGACGATCTCCACGAGTGGCATGCCGGAAATGAGTTGCGAGTAGACCATGCCCTGGAGAATGGAAGCCAGCAGGGCGGCCGAGACTCCTTTGCCGCTGACGTCGGCGAGAACGACGGCCAGGCCTTGCGGCGTGCTCACGGCTTCGAAGAAATCGCCGCCGATTTCTTTGCAGGACAAGTTGCGTCCGTTCACCCGCGCAAAAGAAACTTCGGGAAGGGTCACCGCCAACAGACGCTGCTGAATGGACGCTGCGATCCCCAGTTCCTGCTGGTAACGGCGCCCGGCTTCTTCGGCCTGCACCAGACGCGCGTTTTCGACTAGCTGGGCAGCTTCAGTCGCGATCGCGCGCAAAATATCGTGGCCGACGCTGGTGATATCGCGCGAGGCAAAGCGCGAATCGACGTAAAGCGCCCCCATCACTTCCCCACCGGCCGGCTGCTCGGCACGGGTGGTTTGCACGAGCGGCTTGCGCAACGGCATGCAGATCACAGTGCGCAGGTCGAAGGCGACGATGCTTTTCCGCTCCTTTGCGTCGAGCATCTGACTGGTGTCGGTGACCAGGTATTCGGAGTTCGAGGTCAAGGCACCGTCAAGAACCGACCGCGAAATTGTCGTGTCGTCGAGCAGCGCCTCGCCCTTCGAGTTGCGCCCGGCAGCCAGCGTCAAGGTTCCGCCGAGATCTTTCAGGAAGATGTAGCCGCGCTCGGCGCGAGTCAGTTTTAGCGTGGCATCGAGCAGCGTAACCAGGATTTCATCGAGCACGCCGATGGTGTTCAGCTTGCGCGCCGCTTCCATGAACAGCGTGAGTTTCTCGAGGTCGCTGGCTTCCGGGGCAATCTGAATGCCCGAGATCTGGCTCAGAAACTCGCGCGCCGTGTTTGAGGTCGTGTGCAGCGGGTGGAAGATCAGATAGGCAATATCGCGCGCGCCAAATTCCAGCCGGTCGTTGCGCTGCAGCTTGTGACGGTCAACCTTCTCGCCATTGACGAAGGTGCCGTGTTTGCTGCCCAGGTCGACGACAAAGAACTCGCCGTCTTCTGCCACGATCTGAGCATGCTCGCGGGACACGCGCGGGTCGGCGATCACCAGGTCGCGATCCACCTTGCGGCCCACGGTGTAGGGGGTGTGATTCAGCGACAGCGTCTGCTGATCGCTCCCCTGTACGAAGATCGCGATGGGGAAAACGGTAGATATGCCCGAATGCGACGTAGCCGACATTTTAAGCTGGACTCTCCTGCGGCCATCATGCCAGCAAACTGGCAAAGGCCCCGCAAGCATTCTACGACGTGCGTGCCCTTACCGGCGCGGTAAAAGTCCTCTCATAATAATGCACCCCTATCAGGGCAGCCACTCCCACGGGAATCTGCGTCGCCGTCCAGAACGGTATTGCCCAAGCGCATGGTTTCAGAGCCGTTCCGAATCCAACGGTTTCACTAGGCCGAATTTTCGGTTAGCGCTATGGCAATCCCAGCGACGAATATGCCCCCGATGATATCGACAAGGTAGTGCCACTCCAGCAGAAGAATGGACACAATCAACAGACAGTCATAAGCGCACAGGAAAATCAACATTCGTTTCCAGCGGCGCAAGAACCACATCACGATGAGTGGCTGGGCGATATGCATGCAGGGGAAGGCGATGAAGTATCCGGAGATGCGCTGGGTCGGTACATGATTCCAAAGCGCCAGCGCATGCGCCATCATGTTTTTTTGGATGGTGTACACCTGCAAAGTGGCGGGAAACCGCGAGAAATGCTCGGGACACAAGGAATACGGACCATGGCTCGGCCATAAGTAAAACAGCCCGAGGGCAAGATAGTATGCCATGAGAATCGTGCCGACCAACTGCATTCCACGGTTCTTCCCTCCAGAAACACTGGCGAGGAGAATGGCCGCCCCAATCTGAGGAAACATGCCGAAATAAATGAATTCCAAAAAGCGGAAAAAGGGAAGCGGAAATCTTCCTATCGCCCAGTGCGACAGATCGGAAACGGACCATCCATGAAGAAGCCACCTGTCCATCGCATTGAATGCGGCATCATATGCGAAATTGAAACGAACCGTGGCGATGATGTCGTTGTAAGCGGGCACCAGCAGAAAACCGGCAAGCACATAAAGCGCGGGCAGTAGCACCGCACCCGCGGCCTGGCGCAACTGGTGGGGCTTCCGCTCGTGGAATTCGAGTATGGCGACGGTGTTGACAGTCAGAACCACCGCTGTCATCCAAGAGAATGTCCAGCCCAGAACCATGAGATAGAGCAGCAAGAGAACGATGCGAAGCGGTTCGCGCCGCCAACGATCGACAAGAGTTCTCGGTATCGCCTCCGCGGGCAGGCCGATCAGGCACAGCATCGCTGCCAGGAATACGGACTGCATCGTCAGGATCCAGTACGCGGTGGCAAGCGCTTTCCAATCGAACCTGACCGGAAGGTGCAGTCGTCGCAAAACAGGGACGAGGGCCACGCCCAGGAGCAAGCTGATCCAGTAATGCCCATAGCGCGGCTTCATTGAGTCCTACCTCAGCCTCTCCGCCCTGCCGGCGCAGCAAATATTTTCTGATTCTGATAATGATGGACCAGCATCAAGGCAGCCACTCCCAGGGGGATCTGTGGCACCGTCCAAAGCGGTGCTGCCCATGCGCGCTCGACCGTTTCCTGCGATAAGACAAAGGAAAGCGCCGCCAGCGCGGTGCAACAGAACCATGGCCACGCCAATAATACGGTAACCGCGATCAGGAGGGCGCGGCTGACCAGGTTCCGTCCCCAGATCATTCGCCGATCGCGGGCGATCAGGAGGATGGCAGGCAGCAGCAACGCTTGATTATAGAGAGAAAACGTGGGTACCGTGAGTACGGTCAGCGCCATCACAAGACAGATGGATGATCGAAAAGCGTCTGTATTTTCTGGCTCTCTGCGCTGTTTAAAGCAAACCACTGCGACCGTGCCCGCAAACAATACCACCAGTAGTCTGCCCCACGGGTACGGAACAACCGCCTCCAGAACTGGAACGGCCTGCGTATATTGCAGGTAGGCGCCAGCCGCATGCCAGAAGCGCGCGATCCAGTGCGGCAGAAACCATTCCGCAGCTGCGCAGAGAACAACCATGACGATAAGAAATGAGGCAGCTAGGCGGTAGCGGCGCCTCAGGTCGCCGAGGCTCCACAGGCCGAGCCACAGCAGCAAAGGCAACACGAGTTGAGGCTTGATGGTCGCCAGGGCCAGCAGAATACCAGCGGGAATCAGGCATCCCGCAGCCAGCAGCGCCATGGAAGCGGCGCACATGGCGGCAACGAACAGACTGAACTGTTGCAGCTTGAGTCCCTGCAGCACGGGCAGGCTGCTCAGGGTCAGGGCCACCATGGCGGCCTGCACTGAAGGTGCGACCGTCCAACCCAGCAGCCGAAGCCAGAGAAAAACGCTGGCCGCCGTTATGCCCACCAGAATCCAGAAAAATGCCCTTTGGACGATTCCAAAATGAAGGCGGACCGTAGGCGCCAAATAGAAAACGACGTACGCTGGATATGCGAAAGCTTGCTGGTCGGTTGGGTCCGCGGGCCGCGAAGAATCGAGGGGGCGCCCGTAGTATCCGGTTTGAATCTCGCGCGTGACCTCGGCGCTATAAGGATCCCGGCCATGAAGGAGCAGTTCCCTCGCGCCCAGCCAGCGAGGATAGAGATCGGAAAGATTGCCGCGCGGCCGGTCATGTGCGGCGGCGTCGGAAATCTGATGCGGAATCAGCACGCGATCGACGTAAGTCCACATGCCGACAGCGCAGAGGATCGAGAGCAGTGCGAACGGCCAGGAACGCAACTGCAGCAAACGCGAAGCTGGGGAGGTGGTCATCCTGGCTCGACCGGCGCCTGCGCTCTTCCTATGTCCACTCCCGCGGCCGCGTGGCTCAGCCTGCGCGCCAAAGCAATGCCTAAGGCTAGCAATGGCAGTGTCATTAGGCATTCGGCGTGAAGTCGGACTCTCGCAAACCAGTACACGGGCGTGAGCAGCAGCACCAGCAACCCGACGGCTTCGAGATAGCGAGTGAGCCGATCTGCTTGGTGAGCATCCGCTGGTCGGGCACGCATGGCGAGCAGGGGGACGATCAGCAAGAGCAGATCATAATCGTAGGCATAATAGCTGGTCGTGATCGCGACGATCAGCGCCAGCCCAAACCCCTCTGCCAATATCCGATCTCCCGCTTTTCGCCAAATAAGACCGGTATACAAAATGGCTGCGAGCGCCGCTGGCCCGAGTATCCAATGGATGCGTCCAGGATAGGGTGTGCGCCCGACGAAAAAAGTAAGCAGGCCACGGAGATTGATCTGGTACTCAGGAGTGATCACTCCGGCGCCGCTAGCGCGATTCAAGGCCAGCAAATAGCCAGGGTAGTGTAACAAGCCCCTCCAGCCAACGACGACGGCGGAAATAACTAGGGCAGCGAAGGCAGAGAGTGCAAAACCAGGTAACACTTTCTTGCGACCTGCTATCCACAACATGACGACGAAAGGTATCACCAGTTGGAACTTGAACAGTGCCAGGCCAAGAATAACTCCGGCACCCACATCCCTGTCAGTCGCAAGCTGCCAGAAAGAAATCGCGAACAGGAAGGCAAGGAGTGGCGCATCCTGGCCCATGAGCAGATCCATAAACTCCGGAAATGTACCCAGGAGGAGAAGACCCGTCGCCCAACGTGGGAAAGGTTCTTTCCAACATCTGCCGCGCACCACAACGAACGGAATCGCCGAGAGGAGGGCAAGTTTGAGGCCCGTCCAGAGGAGCAGAGCTGTGGCGTAAGGCCAAGTGGCGAACACCGAAAACAACAAGGCTTCGAACGGCGGCCGAATGTAAGGCAAAGGGCCTTGCCGAATTTCTACTTCGTGAGCAAATTCCTGTTGCACTTTCCACTGGGCGGCGGGATTGTAGAGCTCGGCACCCAGTCCCCTGCGAACCAGCACGCCGGCGGTGTAAAACGAGGAAAAATCGCCGTAGCCCTGGCGTATTTCAACCCGCGCGTTCCATAACATAGCGCCGTTGATAACCGCCATCCAGAGAAGTGCTGTTACCGGCAACCAGCGGCGCAATCTCGGTGTATCGGGCATGGTTCCAATGGAATGCCTATTCTATCCACATTCTGGTGTCTTCATGCGCCGCAAAACACATCCGTGCCACGAGCGCGCGCATTCTATAATCGCGACTCACGATGCGACGAATCCTCCAAGCGCTGGACAACACGCAGTTCGCATTCGCAGCGATCCTGTTTCTCGGCCTCCTGGCGATGACGGCGCGCAATGCGGTCGATCCCGATCTCTGGTGGCATCTGCGCACCGGCCAGTGGATCGTGGAAACCGGCCACGTCCCGCACTCCGACCCTTTTTCCTTCACTCGCGCCGGGCACGCCTGGGTGTCGCATGAGTGGTTGTCGGAGGTCGTGTTTTACGAGCTCTGGAAACACGGCGGCGCCGCCGCGCTCATCGTGTTCTCCGCGATCGTTACGACGGCTGGATTTATGCTGCTCTATCTGCGCTGCCCCGGAAAGAAACACTGGGCAGCCGCAGCGACGGTCTTCGGCGCTCTAGCGTCGGCTCCCTCCTGGGGCGTGCGGCCGCAGATGTTCACCTTTACGCTCGCCAGCCTGCTTCTATGGCTGCTCGAAGGTGGCACAAAAACGAAAAAAGGCCGCCCCAGGCTGCTGCTCTGGATACCGCCGCTGTTTCTCCTCTGGCTGAATCTGCACGCCGGATTTGCGCTCGGTCTCGCGTTGTTGTTTGCCTATGGTGTCGGCCTAATCATGGAGACTGCCGTCGGCAACACGCCTTGGCAGGATGCCCGCCCCATCCTCCTGCGGGTGCTGCTCGTTCTGCTGGCTTGTTTGGCTCTCGTGCCCCTCAACCCCAGCGGGGCGCAACTGTATCGTTATCCTCTCGATACTTTACGGTCGCCCGCGATGCGGTCGTTCATTGTTGAGTGGTTCTCGCCGGATTTTCATGAATGGCTCTATCGGCCATTTTTACTGGTATGGCTGCTGCTTCTGACCGCACTCGCCAGTTCCCGCTCGCGGCCTAAAGGGCGTGTGATCGTGCCCCTGCTCCTTACCTCTTTCGCCGCTCTGGACGCCGTCCGCCACATTCCAATTTTCGTTTTGCTGGCGATACCGGTGGTCGCCGCAGCTCTCCCAGTCGCTTCAGCGTCCCCAACGGTCGCCCAGCGGCATCCGACCTCCTCACGGTTCCGTCCACTTTTTAACGGGGCTGTTCTCATGCTGATGGCTGTGTTTGCATTGGTGAAGTGGCTGACTCTTGCCCGCAACCAGGATGCTTCCGAGGCGGAGCAGTTTCCCCAAAAAGCGGTCGCGTTCTTGCGGGACAGCGACCAACCCCGGAAAATCTTTGTTTACTACGACTGGGGAGGCTATGCGATCTGGAAGCTCTATCCCGAATATCGCGTATTCGTGGACGGCCGCGCCGACCTCTATGGCGAAGACCTCCTCCGCCAGTTTGAGACCGCCGTGCAACTCCGGACTGGTTGGCGAGACGTTCTTGACAGCTGGAAGGTGGAGGCGGCGCTTCTGCCCCCGTCCTGCGCGCTGGCGCAAGCCCTCCTGCTCGACCCCAATTGGCATGCCGCATTCCGCGACTCCAGGGCGATCATCCTGGTCCGAACGCTGGTCCGAACGCATCCCGCCGTTAAAAATGCCCACCTTTTCCAGGGGCCCGCAAAACACCCAGCATCAGAGAGTTACGAAGGCGAAAAAATGTTTCCCAGAGCCGTCCCGAATCTGCGAAACTAGCGCATAGGGACTGGCCCCACGGTTGTCCCAGATTGAGAGTTCCCGCGGAAAGTTCGAAGGAGTCTAGAATGACAGATCTGGCTAAGCTCTTGTGGCGCAATACGGAAGGGCAGGACATCGCAGAATATGCTGTGATGCTAGCCGTAATTTTGGTGATCGTGATCGGCACCGTCCGTCTGATCGGTGGCAATGCTAACAACGTATTTTCGCAGGTAGCCAGCTCAGTCGCTGCCCAGTAGGCCGCAACCTTTTGGGAGTACGTCGCACTCGCGGAAATAGCGGAAATGTACGTGCGCCATAGCGGCAAATAAGTCTGGAGTTGTCCGTTAAGGAGTGGAATGAATCGAAGCCGTTTGTTGATGATCGGAGGCCTGGCGCTCGCTGTCGGCCTGCTCGTCGCCTTTACCGTCTATAACCGACTACGGACCTTTGCGGGCTCAGCCAACAATGCGGGCGGGGTGCCAGTCGTGGTCGCTGCCGACGATATTCAGGTCGGAGCCAAGGTGCAAGCTCAAGATGTACTCGTCGTCACTATCCCGGCAGCAGCGGTTCCTCCCGGCGCATTCTCCGCCACCTCGAAGGTCCTGGGCCGCGGTGCAGTTATGCCGGTAAGCAAAGGCGAATTTATTCTGCCCAGCAAGCTGGCGGCGCTAAACGCTGGAGCCGGCCTGCCCTCGCTGATACCGCAGGGAATGCGCGCGGTTTCAGTACGTGTCAACGATGTGGTTTCGGTGGCGGGCTTTGTGCAACCGGGCACGCGCGTGGATGTGCTGGCTACGGGTACTCAAGGCAGCGGCAACGACCGTCAAACCACCACCGTCCTCGAAAACGTCGCCGTCATCGCCGTGGGCAAGACCCTGGACCGGAGTTCCACAGATGCGCAAACCGCCCCGGTGATTACGCTCCTGGTTTCTCCGGATGACGCGCAGAAGCTGGCGCTGGTTTCGCAGGAAGGACGGATTCAGCTCTCTTTGCGGAATCCGCTGGACACCAAAAAGGGAGGCATCGGCGCGACGCGGACAAGTTCGCTGTACCTGGGCGAGAAACCGGTGGCGACCGAGCCCAAACCCAAAGCTCACAAAGTCGTAGCGAAAGGCTCGACGCCTCCACCACCAGCGCCCTATACGGTAGAAATGATCCGCGGCAGCAAACGGGATGAAACCAGCAAGTTTTGAGCTCACAATACCGCAACGATTCGCGTCCGCTCATCCCTTGATGAGTCTTCTCTCGATCGGTCTGCTCTCGATGGATTTGCTCGTGCATCCTCGCAGAGGTGCGAATTCATGAAAGCTCCTACGCTCGTCGCAGCCGTGATCCTTCTCGGTGCGGCAACCATATTCGCAACAAGAGCGCTCGCGCGTACCGTTGCTCCCGACGGCGCTCCACCGGCCGCTCTGGCGACGGCTTCCCCTTCTTCTCCGAACCATGATTCTCCGAACCAGGGCTCACCAAACCAGGACAGCCCGCCTGCCGCGCAATCCTCCACCGCAGCCACGTCCGCATCCGGCCAGAGCATTACTGCGGGTGCCGCTCCGCTGCGCGTGATGGTGGGTAAGTCCCTCCTGATTAACACTACCGAAAGACTGAAGCGCGTCTCGGTAACCGACCCCGCAGTGGCGGATGCGCTGGTCGTCACGCCAACCCAGGTCCTGATCAATGGACTCGCTCCGGGCGAGGTTTCACTGCTGATCTGGGACGAACTGGAGCGCTCTCGCAGCTTCGACCTTCGTGTGGATGTCGACATCACGGCGGCTTCGGAAGAGATGCATCGCCTGTTCCCGAATGAGCAGATCAACGTGACGCCCTCGCGCAACGCGATTGTTCTCTCCGGTCACGTAACTACCGAGGACGTCTTCAAGCATGCGGGCGCGCTGGCCTCGGCGTATTCCAAGAATGTAGTGAATGTGCTGACATTTGGTCCAGTCGGGGCGGAGGAAGTGCTTCTGGAAGTCAAGTTTGCTGAAGTGGATCGGTCGGCTATCACCCAGATGGGTTTCAATCTGTTTTCCACCGGCGCTGGAAACACCCTCGGCAGCACGACCACCGGCCAGTTCGGCGGAGTCGGCACCTCACCCATCACCAGTACGATTGGCGGCGCCGGTACCACTGGAACGACCACAACGACGGTATCGAACCTGCTCAACATGTTCTTCTTTAACCCTCAGGTCCATCTGGGCGCAGTGATCGAAGCCCTTAAGACACAGAATCTTTTGCAGATTCTGGCCGAGCCCAACCTGATCGCGATCAATGGCAAGGAAGCCAGTTTTTTGGCAGGCGGAGAATTTCCCTTTCCGGTCGCGCAGCAAAACGCCAGCGGAATCGCCACCGTCACGATTCAGTTTCGCGAATTTGGCGTGCGGTTGAAGTTCACCCCGGTGATTCAGCCGAACGGCAACATCCACCTGCACGTGATTCCCGAGGTAAGTACGCTGGACTTCGCGGAAGCGGTCACGGTTGCCGGAACCACCATACCCGCCATCAGCACGCGCAAGGCGGATACGGAATTCGAACTGCAAGATGGCCAGAGCTTCATCATCGCCGGCCTGATGGATAACCGGGTCACAAACGTTGCGAATAAGATTCCGGGGCTGGGCGATATCCCGATCCTCGGCAATTTCTTCAAAAGCAAGAGCGCCCAAAAGAGCAACTCGGAATTGATGGTTTTGTGCACGGTGCACCGGATTTCGCCCAGTGTCGAGGCGCCGAAGGGTCCGGCGATGCCGTTGCCGACCCTGGATAAGGGCAAGTTCGATGGCAAGAAAGCGAAGTGACGTATTGAGACATTGAATCATTGAGTGATTGAAAATCGCGCTCGGGCGTTTTTAATGACTCAATGATTCAATGATTCAATGATCCAATGATCCAATGACTTTGGAAAGGGCGGTGGGGAACGAGTCATGCCGGAATTGTCAGTAGCCGTGTTCGCCACGGACAATGACCAGCGCGCGGTGCTTCAGGTTCTGGTGGATGGCACCAGTGTAGCCCGCATTGTCTGCAGCAGCCCCACTCTGCCTCTGGCCGCCAACGACCCGGTCATCCGCAGAACTCAAACCTTTGCGCCCGACGTGGTTCTGATCGATATCGCCACCGATGGCGTCACCTCGGCGCTACGGGCCGTGGAGTTGCTGCACCAGGAACTTCCCGATTCAGCCATGTTCGTCGTCGGTCCCATGACTCAACCCCAGCTGATTGTCAGTGCCATGCGGGCGGGTGTGCGCGAATACATTGAGCGCCCCACCACCACCACCGATTTGCTGGAAGCCTTCGTCCGCCTGACGGCAGCTCGCCGCAAGCCCGGACGCGAAAGTTCGCGGGGAAAGGTGTTCACGGTCGTAAACGGCAAAGGCGGCAGCGGCGCCACCACCGTCGCCGTCAATCTGGCTCTGGCCTTGGAGTCGCTTCACCACAGCACGGCGCTCATAGACCTGGCACCTCTGGGGCACTGCGCCTTGCATCTTAATCTCAAGCCTACATTCACCATCTCGGACGCCATCACGAACTTGCATCGCCTGGACTCGTCCCTGCTCGACAGCTTCATGGTCCGTCACGATCACGGCTTGCAGTTGCTGGCCGGCGCCGCGACGCCCACGGCTATCGAGCCCTCCGCTTCCGACTTTGCCCGCCTCTTTGACACCATGGTCGACCTGTTTCACTACATCGTCGTGGACGCTTCCTCCCGACTCGACAGCGCCACTCGCCTGGTCAGTAACCTGTCGGAGAAAATTCTGCTCGTCGCCCACGCCGATGTCGCTTCCCTATGGGGTGCCGGACGTGTGGCCCAGTATCTGGGCGAGAGCGGCTCCCGGGACCGGTTTGCCTTGGTGTTGAACCGTTATCGCAAGGTGGCGGGCTTCAATGAAGCGGAGACCGAGGCCGCCATCGGGGCGCCGGTGCTCTGGCGAATCCCCAATCAGTACTTTGCGGTCTCGGCCGCCATCGATCGCGGCGTTCCTGTGATGCAGCAGGGGAACAGCGAAATTGCCCGCTCCATTTCCGGGCTGGCGGAATACTTGACCAAGGACGATTTGGATCTGAAGCGCACCGCCTGGTCGTTGTTTAAGACGGTTTAGATTATTGAGGCATTGAGGCATTGAGGTATTGACTCAATAATTCAATGTCTCAATGATTCAATGACTCAATAAAAGTTATGGCCAATCTGCAAGTTTTCGAACGGAGCGAGTACCAGCAGGTCAAGGCGGACTTGCACCGCAAGATCCTCGATCGCCTCGACCTGGAAAAACTCGGCCGCTCCACCGGAGATTCGGCGCGCGAGGAAGTTCTCGTCCTGATTCGCAGTTCGGTGAACAGCGAGGCGGTCCCTCTCAGTTTCGCCGAGCGCGAGCAGTTGTCGCGCGAGATCCTCGACGAAATCTTTGGCCTGGGCCCGCTCGAGCCGCTCCTCAAAGATCCCACCATTTCCGACATTCTTGTCAACCGCTTCGACCGCGTGTACATCGAGCGCGCCGGCAAGCTGGAAATCACCGGCTTGTCGTTCAAGGACAACCAGCACTTAATGCAAATCATCGACCGCATCGTGTCTCGCATCGGGCGCCGCGTCGATGAGTCCTCGCCCATGGTCGATGCCCGCCTGCAGGATGGCTCTCGCGTCAACGCCATCATTCCTCCCCTGGCCCTCGACGGAGCCTGCCTCTCCATCCGCCGCTTTGGCCGGGATCCGATCACCGCGCGCAACATGATCGAGAACAAAACTTTGACCGGACCGATGCTGGAACTCCTCTCGGCCATGGTCAAGGGCCGCCTCAACCTGATCATTTCCGGGGGAACGGGCGCCGGCAAAACAACCGTCCTCAATGTTCTTTCCGGATACATCCCGAATTCCGAGCGCATCGTCACCATCGAAGACGCGGCCGAATTGCAGCTCAAGCAGGAACACGTAGTCCGTCTGGAAACCCGCCCTCCGAACATCGAAGGCAAGGGCTCGGTCCGCATGCGCCAGCTCGTCATTAACAGTCTGCGTATGCGTCCCGATCGCATAGTGGTGGGCGAGGTGCGCGGCGAAGAAGCCTTCGACATGCTTCAGGCCATGAATACCGGTCACGAGGGTTCGCTCACCACCGTACACGCCAACTCGCCGCGCGACGCCCTGTCTCGCATCGAAAATATGGTGTCCATGGCCAACCTGAACATTCCCGAGCGCGCGATTCGCCAGCAGATCGCCAACGCGGTCCACGCCGTCGTCCAGGTTGCGCGTCTCTCCGACGGTTCGCGCAAGATAATCACGGTCTCCGAGGTCACCGGAATGGACGGAGAAATGATCACGCTGCAGGACGTTTTCGTTTTTGACCGCAGCGGCATTGACGAGAGCGGAAAGGTGCGCGGCGTCTTCCATTCCACTGGCCAGCCGCCGCATTTCGCCGAGCGCCTCGCCACAGCCGGTTGCCGCCTGAGTACCGCGCTCTTCGAGTCCCGGATGGAGGTTTAGCGGATGCCGTTCTTTATCGCCGTGCTGGTATTTGTCGCGGTCACGCTGGCGGTGTTTGCCGCCATGTCTTTGTTCGATCAGCGCAAGGCCCAGGCCCGCGTTCTCCGCGATCGCCTCTCCACCGTTCAGAAACCAGCCGAGCAAGCCGCGCCCGACGTGGCTCTGCTTCGCGACGAAGTGCTCAGCCGCATCCCGGCTTTCGACACCTTTCTGCGCCGTTCGGCGCGAGTTTCGGTGCTGCAAAAAACGCTGGCTCAGGGAAACCTGGACGTTCGCGCCGGAAACTTCCTCATGCTGTGCGCCGTGTCGGCCGTGGGCTTCGCCGTCATCGCGTTCATCGCCGGCGGAAATTTGATTTTCGGTTGGGCGGGCGCTCTCCTCGGGTTTTTTATCCCCTACGCCTATGCCTCGCATATGCGGACCAAGCGCTTCCGGAAATTTGAGGAGAAGTTTCCCGAGACCATCGATACGCTCGCCCGCGCCGTTCGCGCCGGACACGCCTTTACCACCGCCCTCGAAATGATTGCCAACGAAGTCGCCGAACCCGTGGCCGGAGAATTCCGCCAGCTCTACGAAGAACAGAAATTCGGGCTCCCGGTGCGCGACGCCCTGCTCAACCTCGCCGACCGTGTTCCTCTGGTCGACGTTAAGTTCTTCGTGACGGCGGTGATGTTGCAGCGCGAAACCGGCGGCAATCTCGCCGAGATTCTTGACAACCTCTCTTACGTCATTCGCGAACGCTTTAAGATCCTGCGCCAGGTCCGCGTCCACACCGCCCAAGGACGCCTCACCATGGCCTTGCTCATGGCTCTGCCCCCCGTGATTGTGGTCCTCATGCTCCTCATCAACCCGGGCTTCATTCAGCCGCTTTTCACCGACCCCTTGGGGCACGCCTTGATCGTCGGAGGCATCACTTTGCAGACCATGGGCTACTTTGTCATTCGCAGAATTATCAGGATACAGGTTTGATTATGAGTTCCCAGTTCTCAGTTGTCAGTTCTCAGTTCTCAGTGAAGATGGACGAACCATAGGTTTCGGCTTTTACTGAGAACTGACAACTGACAACTGAGAACTAAAGGTTCAAATAAGGTCTGAATTCATGGTGCTGGCACTTACTATTTTCGTGTTTCTCACCATCGTAGTGATCGTGTTCGCATTTGGAGCAGCCGCGGTTGTGCCCTCGTCAGTGCTCGGCTCCCGCCTGCGCGAAATCGGCTGGCAGCGCCCCAAATCCCAGACGAGACCCGCCATCCGCGAACGCATGCAGCAGGCTCTCGATCCCCTGAGCCGCGCCCTGCCCTCCTCGGCCACCAACGTTTCTCAAACCCGGGCCTGGCTCATTCAGGCGGGATATCGCAACCCCCAGCACGTTACCATCTATCGTGGGTTGCGCGTCCTGTTCGCCGCCCTTTCTTTCCTCGCGGTTTTTGCATTCACCGGATTCGGTTCGCCCCTGCTGCTCTTAGGTGTAACCGCATTCGGCTTTTTTATCCCGCGATTCTTGCTAAAAAAGAAGATGCAGGAACGGCAGCGCCGCCTTCGCCTCGGCCTTCCCGATGGACTGGATTTGACTGTGATCTGCGTGGAAGCGGGCTTGTCTCTGGATCAGGCGATGATGCGAGTGGGCGAGGATCTGCGCACCGCGCACCCCGAACTGAGCGGCGAATTCCATCTCTTCGATCTCGAAACTCGCGCCGGAAAACCGCGCGTCGAGGCGCTCCGCAATCTGGCCGAGCGCACCGGGGTCGATGACATTCGCTCCCTGGTCGCAACCCTGATTCAGACCGACCGCTTCGGAACCAGCGTGGCTCAGGCCCTGCGCGTGCATTCCGATTCCCTGCGTACCGAGCGCCGCCAGCGCGCCGAAGAACAGGCCGCTAAGACTACCGTCAAAATGATCATTCCCCTCGTGCTGTTTGTGATGCCCTCCCTGATTTTCGTCACCGTCGGGCCGGCTGTAATTCAGTTGATGCATATTTTCATGCCGGTTGGCGGGGGAAAACGGTGAACCCCTAAACCCAATTTGTAATTGGTAATTTGTAATTCAAGTCCGGTGGGCTTTTCGGTTTCAAATTACAAATTACAAATCACCAATTGCAAATTTCCAGGAGTTGTCATGCCCCCGCGCGGGCCCAAGGGATACGCTTTTAACCGTACACGCACCACCTATCTCGCGACCGATCTCCTGATCGCGCGTACCCACTGGTCCCGCTTTCGCGGCCTCATGGCCACCCACTCGTCCCATTTCTCACACGGCCAGGGACTGTGGATCAACCCTTCCCACGGCATCCACACCTTCGCCATGCGTTTTCCCATCGACGCCGTTTACCTTGACCGGGAACGAATTGTCATCCACATTGAAGAGGAGCTCAAGCCCTGGCGCATGGCCGCCGTTCGCGTCCACGCCGCTTCCGTGCTCGAGCTTCCGACGGGCACCGTCCGCGAGTCCCTGACCGCGCTCGGCGACCAGGTAGATATTTCTTTCGAAGAACGCCCTATTCACACTGAGGCCGCTTGAGCCGGGTGCCCCACTCATTCGCGTTCTTTGCGAATGAGTGGGATGCCGCGGGCGTCTCCACTTCCGTAATCTGACCCCTGACTTCTTTCATCACATCCTTTAGCGAGCCGGGGCCGCCAGGCGACCCGCACTCTTTCCACAGCTTTTCCCAATTCCAGATCCCGGACGCTACCTTGTTCGGCAACGGGAATCCGAGCTGATGCGCGAGCATACACACCTGCCCGCGATGGTGGGCTTCGTGAGAAAGCATGTAGCACAGCATTTCCACGCCAACCGGCCAAGGCCGAGCCCAGCCGTCTCTGCGAAACTTCTCGACGCGGCCCCCACCACCGCCGAGCGCTTCAGCGAGCATCTCCGCGCAGCGAGCGGCGCTCTCGGCCAATCCCGCACGGGCCTGCTGCGGCGTGCAGCGCGCGCGGTTGAGCTGTCGTGGAACCTTCAGGTGCGGAGCTGTAAGCCTGACCCACTTGCAGCGGACATTGTGCATGTGCGTGAAGATCGCCGCAATGGTGCGGACTTTGTTCTTGCCGGGCGGTTTGGCTCTCCAGGCGGCAGGCTCAAGGTGTTCGATAAGAACCTGGTTCATGCGCTCATTGGCGGCAAAGATCTGCACGGCGGCTCGGCCGAGTTGAGTGTGAACCTTGGCTTGACGATTGATGACTTGACGCGTGGTCACGGGCGGGTAGCACCTTCCGCGTGGGAGTATACCTTTTACAGGTCATCCCGACGGATGGTTGTGTAGGAACGTGCGACCTTTGGTCGCCCATTTTGCTTTATGGGAAGCCGCGAAGCGGCGAAAGAATGCAGCCTCCCGGCGTATACCGTGGGTCGTGATCTTGCGCCGCTTCGCGGCATATCAAGAGGCTCCAGGCCCTTGCGAAGGCCGACCAAAACCGGTAGGATGGCATATACATATGTATATGCCACAAAGGCGCCACCGGGAGGGCCCATGCAACGCAAAGCCAGAATCTTCATGAACAACCGCAGTCAGGCCGTGCGCTTGCCCAAGGAGTTTCAATTCAGCACGCAGGAAGTGTTTATACGGAAAGAAGGAAGCGACGTGGTCCTGTCCCCGCGACCGTTTGATTGGACTTCCTACCTCGCTGAGGGGCCGGTTGCCTCGTCGACTTTCATGGAAGAGGTCGAAGATCTCCCCGTGCAGGAACGTGAGCCGTAATGCCGCGCTACATGCTGGATACAGACACCTGTTCCTACATCATGAAGCGCTCGAACGCTCGGGTGCTCAAGCGGCTGAGTGCCCTTCCCGTCAGTGATGTGTGCATCTCGGTAATCACGAAATCGGAACTTCTGTTCGGAGTCGAGGTTTCTCCCCGTCGGCGTCAGGATCAAGCGGCGCTAAGCGCCTTTCTGAATTACATCCAGATCCTGGACTTTCCCGACGAGGCATCTCTGCACTATGCCCGCATACGCGCTGACCTAAGAAGGCTGGGCGGCATGATTGGGGCGAAGATTGGAGCGAACGACCTGTTCATCGCCGCTCACGCGCGCAGCCTCGGCTTGACGCTGGTGACCAACAACACGCGAGAGTTTCGGCGGGTCTCCAAGTTGGTGATCGAGAATTGGACGCTTTAGCGCGGCGCGGAGGCCCGGGCCGTGGCAATCAGTTGCGAGAATTCTGGTAATATATCAGCGAGGGCGAAATTCTGAGCCGGGGATACCGCAGTCCCCAGAAAGGAGCGGCCATGAAACTTAATCCAAATTGAAGAAGGGAAAACTACCATGGAAAACGAAAAGCGTGGTTGTGCTGAAGTAGCTCTTCACGCCGCCCAAAACCTTAGCG
>CABECO010000216.1_pt1 | contig 17708 bp, 10 predicted proteins | sample 3422431 | NCBI WGS metagenome assembly CABECO01 (sample SAMEA5534327, study PRJEB31848) | metagenome | biome: tundra; feature: field; material: soil | place: USA | collected 2013-05 | depth 0.15 m
AAGGATACGTCTTCGCCCGTTCCACCACCGTCGGCATTGAAAACCCATTCGGAAACACGGTTTTGCTCGACCCGGCGCAATCCGTGCCCGCTGGCCGCACTCTTGTTCCTCTGCCCGAGCGTTTCTTCAGCGGCGGGGGCAACTCCAATCGCGGGTTTGGGTTAAATCAGGCAGGACCGCGCGATCCCTTCACCGGGTTTCCCGTCGGGGGCAGCGCCGTGTTCCTCAACAGCCTCGAGATGCGTTTTCCAAACGTTATGCTGCCGTACCTTCATGACAACATCGGCTTTACTATTTTCGAAGATATGGGTAACGTTTTCGCGCGGCCACAGGAAATGCTCTCCAGCCTCGGGCGTTTTCACCAGCCTAACCAACAACTGTGTTTTCAGGCGGCGCCGCCCCCGCAGTACTCGCAGTGCAAATACAATTACGCTTCGCACGCCGTTGGCCTGGGGGTGCGCTATCAGACGCCGATCGGCCCGTTGCGCTTTGATTTCGGATACAATTTAAATCCGCCCTACTTTCCCAGCTATACCAACATTGTGACCAATAGGGCGAATGGTCAACAGAACGGGCAGTTTGGCTACCAACGCGCCGGCCATTTCAATTTCTCGTTCAGCGTAGGGCAGTCTTTCTAATGAAACTCCGGCTATTCAAACGCGAAATCTGGTGGAGTGACGGGCGCCCTCGCCCGTCCCTGAGCAAAGTCGAAGGGCCTGCCCTGAGCGAAGCCGAAGGGCCAAGCCGGGCGCAGAAGCCCGGCTCTCCGCCGCCAGGCATCAAACTCGCAAAGCATTGCGCGCTTCTGCTGGCGCTGAGCATGGCGCTGGCGATCCCATCCCTCGGCGGTCAGATCGTGGATCGTGTGGTCACCAACGTGAACGGCCACGTGGTTTTGCAGAGCGATTGGGAGCAGGAAATCGCCTTCGAGGCCCTGGCCAATGGCCGCGATCCCGATTCGTTCACCACGGCCGAGCGCAAAGCAGCCCTCGATCGCCTGATCGATCAGGAACTGCTGCGGGAACAGGTTCGACCGTCTCAACCCGCTCCCGCCGAGCAGGTCACCGCCCGCCTCGCTGAAATCCGCAAACTCCATCCCGATTGCGTCACCGACGATGGATGGCACGCCAAGCTACTGCGCTATGGGCTGACCCAAAGCGCGCTCGAGAAACGTCTGAGCGACGAGATCCAACTCATGCGGCTCGTGGAAGACCGTCTACGGCCTTCCATCCAGATTGATCAGCAAGCGGTGGAGACCTACTACAACGATCAGTTACTGCCCACAATGAAACGGGCCGGCAGTCGCGCAACGCCCTTGCCCGAACTCTCTGGCCGAATCAAAGATTTGCTTTCCGAGCAAAAAATGAACGAACTGCTCTCCGGGTGGCTGGCCAGTCTGCGCTCTGGAAGCCACATCCTGACTCCTGAATCCAGTGCCGGAGAGCGGAACCGTTGACCGAACCCTCGACCGAACCGCCCGTCGAATCCCCGGATGAAATCTCGACCGATCCTGTTCCCCCCGAGCGCCGGCGCATTCTGTGGAAACTCTTTCTCGCGTTCTGCGTTTTCAGTCTGATCGCATTCGGCCTCCTCGGCTGGTACGTCACCACCGATTCTTTTCAGCAGAGGGTTCGCCGCCGAGTGATCGCGTCGGCCGAGAAACTCACCGGCGGACGCGTCGAGCTGGGAGAACTGCACACCATCCCATTCCGCCTGCGCGTGGACGCTCGCAACCTGACCATTCACGGCCGCGAAGCTAAGGATCAGGCCCCATTTCTGCACGTCGACCGCCTGCAAGCGGAAATGAAAATCATTTCGCTCCTCAGCACCACCATCGGATTGCATTCTCTGGTGCTCGAGCACCCTGTCGCCCACGTCATTGTCTATCCCGATGGCGCCACTAACGTTCCCGTGCCGCCTGTGAAGCCCTCCTACGATCAGGGGCCGGTGGAGCAACTCATCTCGCTCTCGGTTTCGCACATCGAGGTGCAGCGCGGCGAGCTTCTGTGGGAAGACAAGAAAGTGCCGTTCGATTTTGACGCCCGCGACGTGGCGCTGCTTTTGAACCACTCTTTGCTGCGCCGTCAATACGAAGCTCACATCGTCGCGGGAAGCGTCGCCACGCGCTTTCAGGACTACCCCGCGTTTGTGTGGCGGGCTGATGCTTCCCTGGTTCTGTCCCGCGGACGCGCCGACGTCAGCAGTTTAACGGTGACTTCCGGAAAATCTGAAATTCACTTCGCGGGCCGCTTACAGGACTTTCACAACCCCCAGGTGAGCGGTGATTATCATGGCGTCGCGGATCTCGGCGAACTCGCGTCCCTGGCGCGGCAGCCGCAAGTTCGCACAGGGTCGCTCCAGAAAAGCATGGTTCAGAAAGGCCTGGCCCAGTTCGAGGGCAAAGCTTCCTGGAACCTCCGCGATTTTTCTACTCAGGGAACCGTGCAGGCCAAAGACATCGAATGGTCGAACGGTAAGCTGTCGATGCGGAATGGCCGCATCACTGCAAGCTATTCCATTACCCCCGACCGCTTCCGCCTTTCCTCGATCAAGGCGAACCTGCTCGGTGGCGACCTCGCAGGCGATGCCGACGTCACCAACTGGCAGACTTCTATCGAACCGTCGCCGGCCCCGGGCCGGCGCCATGTGATCGGACGAGTCCCGCCGGGAAGTCTTCAGCGCGGCTCGGTGCGGCTCCAACTGACGGGCTTCCCGCTGCTCCCCGCCCTCGAATTGCTGAGCTCAACCAACCTTCCACTGGACCGCCTCGACCTGTCCGGAAGCGCCAGCGGCAAGGTTGAGATGCTCTGGGTTGGCGCGATCCGTGACGCGGAGACTCGCCTGAACCTTGCCATTGCGCCCCCGCTAAAGCCGATCCCGGACGGGATCCCCGTGCGCGGCCAGATTGATGGTATCTACCGCGGATCGCGCGATGAATTGGAGATGTCCCAGTTTCACCTGACCACGCCCAGCTCTGAAATCACAGCCAGCGGCAATTTGGCCGCGACTTCGTCGTTGCGCTTCGCGTTCACCAGCCACAACCTCAAGGAGTGGACGCCTCTGCTCGAAGCAGCTTATATGTCGGGCTCTGGATCGTCGAATTCTGGACCGCGGGCTTTGCCCTTCATCGTTCACGGCTGGGCCAGCCTTACCGGCAACGCCAGCGGCCGACTCTCTGCGCTTTCCGTCAGCGGAAATCTCGAAGTCTACGACTTCGACACTACCTTGCCGGCAACCCAACGAGCTTCTTCTCGAGTTGTTCACTGGGACGCGCTCTCCACCGCCGTCCAATACTCCAGCAATCACTTCGCTGCTCGCAATGGGTCGCTCATTCACGGCCACACCACGGCGCACTTCGACGCCAGCACCGCGCTTACGGCAGGCGCACTTCAGGAGAGCGATCCTTTTGCTCTGCACTTTGACCTACGCAACGCCGAAGTCGCCGAGCTTGTGCAATTGGTCGGAGTTCAACACCCATTCGCGGGCACGTTGAATATGTCCGCCACCGTTTCAGGCACGCACGCCAATCCCCACGGCGATGGCCACATCGAGCTTCACAACGGAACAGCCTACGGTGTCGCCGTTCCTTTGTTGCAGACCGATCTCCGCCTCGCTGGCGGCGAGCTTCAGTTCAACAACATCAAAGCCAGTGTCTTCGGTGCTCCACTTTCCGGGAACGCCGCCGTCAGCACGTCGAGCCACGAGTTGTCGAAGAACGGCCCTTCAAACAATGACCTGTCGAATCGCGAGTTTCGCCTGAATCTTTCCGGGAGTAACCTCGATCTTGCCCGTTTGCCGCGCGTGCAGACCGGCCGCTTCACCGCCGATGGCGTCGCCGATTTCACGCTGCGAATCAGCGGTACGACCGCACAGCCCTCGATCGAAGCGCACCTTCATCTCAAGGACCTCGCCCTGGACAAGGAGCGCGCCGGAGATTTCTACCTCGACGCGGTCACCAATGGACGCCAGCTCGACCTCAAGGCGCACTCGGACTTCGATTTTGATTCTGATAAAGATAAAAATAAAGATAAAAAAGTTAAAGCCGACTTAACCATTACCGGCACCGTCGGATTAGAGCATGACTTTCCCGCCGATCTGAAACTCGACTTCCATCATCTGAATGCCGATGCGCTTCTTCGCACTTACTTGCCGGGAAAGATCACGGGACACTCTTCCATGGACGGGACGCTCCACCTTCGCGGTCCTCTGCGCACTCCACGCGATTTGAAGGCAGCCGCCGAGATCCAGTCGTTCAGCGCCGAGTTCGCGCACGTGCAGATACAAAGTGTCGATGTCATTCGCTTCCAGGTTGCGGATCAATTCCTGCTGCTCGAAAATCTCCACCTCGCAGGCAGTGGAACCGATTTCACCGCCCACGGCCGCGCGCACTTGACCGGCACGAAAGAGCTCGACCTCCGCTTGGACGGTTCGGTCAATATGACGCTCTTCCAGTCGCTCAACCCCAAAATCCTGGCGCGCGGCACTCTGGGCGTAAACCTCAACGCCAGCGGTACGCTGGCGCAGCCCGTCCTGCAAGGGCGTCTCGACGTCAAGGACACCTACGTCAGCCACAACGACTTTCCCAGCGGCCTCAGCGGCCTCAACGGTGTTTTGCTGTTCGATCGCAACCGCATCCAGATCGAGCGCCTCAGCGGCACCACCGGCGGCGGCACCGTGGCGCTGACCGGCTCCGCCACGTATCAGAACGGCGTCTTCCTCCTCGATTTCGGCGCCACGGCGCATGATGTTCGCCTGCGTTATCCTCCGGGAGTAAGTTCCACCGCCAACGCCGACGTCCGCCTGACCGGCACTACCAATTCCGCTCTGCTCAGCGGCGATGTCATGGTCACCAAGCTCGCCGTCACTCCAGGCTTTGACTTCGGCGCCTATATCGTGCGGAGCAGACAGACGATCGTCCTCACCCAGAGCGATAGTCTGCAGAGCCGCCTTAAGCTCGATGTTCACGTGGTGACAACTCCCGAACTGCAGATGCAAACCGCCATCGCCAGGCTCTCGGGCAACGCCGACCTCAGGGTGCGCGGCACCGCCGAGCGTCCCGCAATTCTCGGAAGAGTGGAGGTTCTGGAAGGCGAGTTCACTTTCAACGGCACCAAGTACAAACTCGAACGCGGCGATGTTACCTTCGCCAATCCGGCCAAGACTCAGCCCATCATCGATCTTCAGGCGACCACGCGCGTGCGCGATTACGACATCACCGTCCAATTCCGCGGTGACGCCAGCGCGCCCAACGGCTTGAAAGTCACCTGGCAGTCCGAGCCTCCGCTTCCCCAAGCCGACGTTATCGCCTTATTGGCCTTGGGCCGCACCCAGGAAGAGTCGGCTGCCGTAGCCTCCAACGGATCCTTTGGCTTTGGCGGAGAAGCCTCCAACCTGCTCATCAATCAGGCCCTCAACAGCACCGTTAATAGCCGCCTGCAGCGTTTGTTCGGAGCCAGCCGCGTCAAGATCGATCCCCAGGGCCTGGCCAGTGAAACCGCCGTAGTTCGCGGGCCGCAGGTCACCGTCGAGCAGGAGGTGGTCAGCAATCTCACCCTGACCTACAGCACCAATGTCTCCGTTTCGAACCAGCAAATCATCCAGGTGGAGTACAACCTGACCCGCACGATTTCGATCGTAGCCCTGCGTGATTGGAACGGAGTAGTCAGCTTCGACTTTAAAATACGGCGGCGGATGAAGTGATCAAAGCAATAGGATTTTGCAATCTGATAATCGGGCAATTTTGTAATTTAAGAACACCAGAAGCCCTGCCTTCAAATTACCAAATTACCCGATTACAAAATTACAAATGGATATCCGCCTTGACATAATTCTCCAAACCAGCAACTCTAATTGTTTTTCACCTCGCGCCCGGAGAAACGGGTAAGGGAAGCTAACTTGCGAGTGCGCGTCTTTTATCACGACAAGTGTTTTGACGGGGCATGCTCGGCCGCCCTGTTCTCCCGATTCTACCGGGAGCGAATTAGCGGCGATGTCGACTTCGTCTACTCCGGCCTGTTGCATCGTGCCGGCGCGCTTTTCGACGAGAAGCAGTTCGACGGCGACGAGAATGCCATCGTCGATTTCAAGTATTCCAGCTCGCCCAAAATCACCTGGTGGTTCGATCACCACGAAAGCGCTTTTCTTTCCCCCGCCGATGCCGCCCACTTCGAGCAGGATCAGAGCAACCGCAAGTTCTACGATCCGGATTTCAAGTCCTGCACCAGTTTTATTGCCATGATCGCCAAAGAGCGCTTCGGCTTCGATCCCCGTCCAGTAGCGGAACTGATCCGCTGGACCGATATCGTCGATGGCGCCATGTACGAAGACGCGAAGTCGGCGGTCGAAATGCAAGCGCCGGCCATGAAGCTGACCATGGCCATCGAAGCGTCCAGTGATCGGAACTTCGTCAAGAACGTGATTCCACTGCTCGCGTTCCATCCGCTCGCCCGCATTCTGGAGCAGCCATTCGTGGCCGCCGTCCTGCCGCCGCTGCTCGAGCGCCACCAGCTTTCCATAGAGATTTTGCGTCAGCGCACGGAAGAAAAAGACGGCACGATTTTTTTCGACATCACCGACCTCGACCAGGAAGGCTACAACAAGTTCATCCCCTACTATCTGCATCCCGATTCCGTCTACAGCATCGGCCTCAGCAAGAGTTCATTCCGCGTAAAAGTTTCGGTCGGGTCGAACCCCTGGTCCAAACGCGAGCCCACCGTCAATCTAGCCAGGGTCTGCGAGCGCTATGGTGGCGGAGGCCACGCCCGCGTAGGAGCGATCTCCTTCGAAGTCAACCAAAGCGAAGCCGCCCACAAAGCCGCGCTCGAGATAGTAGAGGAGTTGCGCGCCAGCGTCCGCCAGCAAAGTTGAGAAGAGAAGCTCCGTATCAGGGTATCGCTTTAGCGATACCGCAAGTTCCTCAAACTCAGGAATCCAGTCCCGTAGGGGCGTCCGACCTTAGCCCAGCGCTTCACAGCTTGCGGAAAAACTCGGACTCGGACGGGTTTTGGGAAGGGCACGACTTCAGTCGAGCCATTAAGTCGTTGAAAATGTGTCCGCGCTTTAGCGCCTGACTTCTTCCGCAAGCTGTTCAGCGCTGGGGAAAGCGGAGGAAATCTTCAAGTCCCGGAGGGACGACCGAGTCCTCACCCACACTCTTTAGGGGCCACGCTTTAGAATGAATCCGAGATCAGGCGCTGGACACCGGAAATCAATTTTCACCATATGCATCCCACCATCCACGATCCCGGACACATCAAAGGCGTGCGCACCGTCGCCACCGTTGAATTTGCCAAAGGCATTATCGTCGTGCTCGCGGGCCTCGGCGTCTTCTCCATGCGCCACAAAAATATCTGGGGAGTGACCGACAGCCTCCTGGAATTTCTTCACGTTAGTCCTCATCACCTCCACTTCCTCGGCGTCTTCGTCGCCCTAATGCACCGGATCAGCGACGTGCGCCTGTGGAAGATCGCCACACTGGCAACCATCTACGTGACCCTTCGATTCATAGAGGCATACGGATTGTGGCACGTCCGCCCCTGGGCGGAATGGCTGGCGTTCGCCTCCGGAGCCATCTACATCCCCTTCGAAGCAGCCGACCTGTTGCGCCGTCCCGACTGGTTTCGCTTGCTGATAATAGTAGTCAACGTGGGGATCGTCCTCTACATGCTGATGCTGCGCCTGGAAGCTGCAAAAAAGCGCCACGCAGCGCAGCACGCGGCGGAATCAGGATAAATCGTACGTGTAGAGACGGGGCTCGCCCCGTCTCCGCCTGCGGAAAAACTCTGGCTCGCGTAGGCTTTCGGGAAGGGCACGGCTTCAGCCGCGTCGTAAGTGACTAAATCGACGGCGCTTCAGAGGCTGAGGAAAAAATTGCGGCGATCGGCTCCGGCCAGTCCTCACTGAGAACTGAGAACTACTTTACTCATTCAGCGAGCAGCTGCAATCCGCCGGCGGAACGGGCGCTTTCAGAAAATCGGCCACGCGCTTGTACGCGTCAATATGATTTTCGACTTTCGCGACTCATTAAGATCGAACTTCTCCTACCGGGAAAACAATAGCGGAGCGACTCAAATCACAGCCATCGGTGATGCAACGCACTGTGTGGTATGACGAGGCAGCAGACTATGTGTATGAGACACCGGGGTGCAAGGCGCCTTCTAACGCAAACACAGTCGGAGGGCTTCCGGGAGGTGATTTATGACTGCCTTAACCATTCTCGGAATCGCTGTCGCTTTTGTAGTAGCTGGAATCGTTTTTTTTCGGTCCATTCCAGCCGTGCGCGCATATTTCACCTTTCGCGGCAAGCGGCTCATAACCTGTCCGGAAACGCACAACACAGAAGCTATTGATGTGGCTGCGAAAGAAGCAGCCCTAACGGCGCTGTTCGGCGAGCCAACACTTCGTTTGGACCGTTGCTCACGATGGCCCGAGCGCCAGGACTGCGGGCAGGAGTGCCTGCAGCAGGTTGAAACAGATCCGGATAACTGTTTGCTGTGGAATATCGTGTCGAACTGGTACGAACGGCAACACTGCGTTTATTGCCACAAACGTTTCGAGCGGCTCCAGCACCTTGATCATCCACCGGCCTTGATGGGACCTGATCGGATCACGGCTGAGTGGAACCAGTTCCGGCCCGAGCAGCTCCCGGAGATCCTTTCCACGTTCAAGCCCGTCTGCTGGAACTGTCACATTGCCGAGACCTTCCGGCGTGTGCACCCAGAACTAGTGATCGATAGGCATCGAGACACCCATCTCACGGTGTGATCTTGCCAGACCGGCCATTCCTGCATAGCGTTTACTCGTTCAGCGAGCAGCTGCAATCCGCCGGTGGAACTTGCGCTTTCAGAAAATCGGCCACGCGCTTGTAAGCGTCGATTTGATTTTCAACGCGAGCGAAGCCGTGGCCCTCATTCTCATAGACTTTGTATTCGACCACCCCGCCGCGCTTCTTGACCGCATCCACCACCTGCTGCGCTTCTTCCTTGGGACAGCGAGGATCGTTCCCGCCTGCCAACAAATACAGCGGCGCCTTGATCCGGTCCACGAAGTTGATGGGCGAACGCTCTTCGTACAGCGCTTTGTTCTTCTCCAGATCGCCCATGGTCGCAAGGTCCGACTGCTGCAGCACCGGGTCTTCGTTCTGAATCTCGGTGAACCAGTTCACAAAGGGAACAATCGGAACGCCCGCCGCCCACACCGCGGGAGCCTTGGTGACGCCCATCATCGTCATGTAACCGCCATAGCTGCCGCCCATCAGAATCAGCTTCTTGGGATCGACGTAGCCAGTCTGCTTGATCCAATCGGCGGCCGCGAGCACATCCTGCAAATCGCCGCCGCCCATATCGAAAAGATTCGCCTGCTGAAATTCTTTTCCGTACCCAGTCGATCCGCGATAGTTAGGCGCGATCACAATGTAGCCCTGGTTGGCCATGTACTGGACGAAGCGATTGAAGGTGTTCATCGTCTGCGCAGTGGGACCGCCGTGAACGTACACAATCGCGGGATGCTCGCCGTTGCGCGGCAGGTTATAGGGCACATAAACGAACGCGGAGATCGTCCACTTACCATCTTTGCTCGGATAGTGAACAAGGTAAGGTTCGACCATGTCCTCGGAGCGCACGCCGCCCACCAGCGAATGTGTAAGTTGATGCGATGGGTCGTGTGGCGCGAGCGCCCCCGCCCGCGTGCTCTTGATCTTTGCCGCTTCATCGGAAATGGTATAGACCCACAAATCGCCGGGAGCGTTTGCGCCAGTGTGCGAGTAGAGCATCCGCAAACCGTCGCGAGTGAAGGGCGAAGGCCTGCCAGCAGCATGGTTCACTCCTTTAGGCAGCAGCAGGGCGCGTGCCTTTCCGGATACGATGTCATACAGGTAGATATCGGTGTTGCCATCTACATTCGCGGTGTAAGTCAGAGACTTGCCATCGGGAGAAAAGCTCTCGCCAGAAACTTCCCACTTATCGTTCGTGAGCCAGCGGATTTTCTTGCTCGCGATTTCAAGCAAGCCGACGTTGTCGTAACCGTCGCCGGCATTGGAGGTGATCAGAACGTTCTTGCCATCGGGCGAAACGTCATTAGCCGAGTAAGTATATTCGCCATCGTGCGGCGTCAGCAGCGTGCTTTGCGCGCTTGCAACATCGACCAGAAAAATATTCGAGTTCGTCCCTTTCGACTGCTCCTGCGTGTAGACGATGAACTCACCGTCCGCCGACCAGATGGGCGCGACGTTCATGCGATCTTTGGCGGTTCCGGTGGTCAGGTGCTTCACTTCGCGCATGAGCGTGTCATAAACGCCTATCTCGAACACTGACGACGTCTTAGGCTTGACCATGTAGGCGAGATAGCGCCCATCGTACGACCATGTGGGACTTTCCTCCGCGACCTCGCGGGTGTTAGTCAGGTTCACGACCTGTCCGGTTTTGGGCGACACGAGAAAAATATCCCATTGCTCGTCGCCGTCGTAATCGGACATATAGGCAATCCACTTGCCGTCTGGAGACCAAGTCGGGCTGGTCTGGCGCTGATCGCTCACCGTAAGTTGCATCGGCCATCCGCCGTCGGAAGGCACGAGCCAGAGATTATTGCGGCCGCTCAGGTTACTGACAAAGGCAACCGTCTTCCCATCCGGCGCCCAGGTCGAACCGCCCACCTGGCGCGTCGTGTAAAGCTTCTCGATCGAAAGACTCTTCTCGACGCGGGCATCGGGTTTGGAAGCGATCTGTTTCGGGTCAGTGATAGCCTGAGGTGCAAGCAGAGTCTGAGATGTTGCCAGGATGCTCGTCATCATCGGTACGACCATAACAAACAGGCTAAGAATGCGCATGGCGCCTCGAAATTAATTCGTGAGTGTGGAAAGTTTAGCATCGTCAACAGGCTCCAGAGCAATGCTACTCGACCGTCACCTGATAGTCGCGCCCTCCCCAGAGCGCCATATTCTTCCAGTAGAACGTGAAAATTACTTGGCGGCTCGTGGCAAGAGTTTCCGTCGGCAGATCGACGAACTGAAGGTTCCATCCACTTTCCTCGGAGTTGCTGTCTTCACTGGTTTGCCAGTTGTCAAAGCTCCAGTGCACCATGGCCGGTTCCATCAGGAGAATCCGAAGCTTCTTTCCGCACGGCATCGTACGCGGCTTGTTGTTGAAACGCCAGTTGAAGTACTGCGCCGATATTTTCTTCGTTAGATAGCGTTCCACCGTTTGCGGAGGCTGATCGAAAATCTTGCCGTCGACGAGCGACCGCCGCAGCTTGATGTATTCGGAGTGAGCCCACACCAGCGGGCACGCCGACCCCGTCCCTTTTCCGATAAACAACTCGCGCTCCGGGATGTCGGTTGTGTCCCACACTTGTTCGGGAATCAGGCGGCTTGCTCCCGTCGAACTTTCCATCACGCCTAGCAAGGCCTCGGCGGAAGCGGCGCGTCCAGCGGCCAGTTCATAGTGGGCGCGTTCACCCGCCAGCAGCGGCCATGGGCGACCGATCCCCGTGCCGTCGAACGGAGATCCATCCTGGTGCTCCCCGTAGCCGTCGCCGTTGTAGCGGTACCACCCCGGACCCTGCGGAAGCCTTGCGCGCAACAGTTCATCGACGACTTTGATCGTGTTCACCATTCGCGGATCGTCGGGTGCCCGCAAGCCGAAGCGCACCAGAGCCAGCGCATCCGGACTGACGATCTCGACCGCCGGCGCATTCGACCGGCCGATGGCACGATTCTTGATGGGAACGAATCCCTGCAGCGGCGAGGCGGCTCCGTCTTCGTCTGGTGGTGCGATGCGTACGTAGTAACCGTCGACTCCGGCCTGGCGCGCCAAATCGCTGTTCACGGCATACGTCCAGCGTTCGATGTTGTCGTTCCAGGTGTCGGCATTCTGGCGCAGAAATTCCGCGGACTCGGCCTCGCCCATCGACTGCTCGAGATCGGCGGCAATCAGCAAGGCGGAGATTTCGGCGGCCAGCGTGAACGGCGAATAGCCGCCGTCTTCTTCCCAGCGATCTTGCTGCGTCACGGGGCCATTGACCACAATGAATGCCGCCGCTTTGCGCACCATCGGCCACCAGCGACGGCTCTCACCGAAGCAGCGGGGCGATTCGCGGCGCAGCAGATCGACCAGCAAAATCGGAAAGGCGGTCTCGTCCATTTGCGAGCCGCTCCAATACGGACGCCCATCCAACCACATGTTCTGCGCCCAATGCCCGTCGGCTTCCTGAGTGGCCTCAAGATAATGCAACACACGCAGCGCATCGTCGTGAGCGCCCGCCGCCAGCAATCCGCCGGCACTCTCGACCAGATCGCGCGGCCAGATAAGGTGGTAACCACCGAGGTCTTCGTCGCCTTTGTTGAAGCCCCACGGAATAGAGAGGCTGGCGATGATGCCTCCCAGGAAGTCTTTGGATTCGTGCGTGCGCAGAACCACCACGCTGGCCCGGTACAAATCTTTTTCTCGCGGCTTCTCATCGAGCTGCTTCAGTGTCCGCTGCCAGTTCTGCCAGTGAAAGACGTAGTCTTTGCGGGTCTTTTCGTAAGACGTGAGCAGGGAAGAGAGGGTTTGCTGACCGGCTTCCGCCCAGATTCCGCCAAAGCCGAGGGCGAGGATGAACTCGCCGTTACAGGCGGCCAGGTCGATTTCGGCGGTCAGCGCGATGTTTCCGTTTTCCGCACGCTCATATTCCCATGTCATCTGGAAGTGTTGCGAGAGGTCCTGCCAGCCGTCCGATACGCCGACAAATCCGACGGAACGTTTTAACCATGGCGCGGAACAGCCCAGGGCAAGCGCGCTGGATTCGCGCTGGGCAAAAAGCATGGGCTTTCCCTTGTAATCGCCCAACCATCCGGTATTGCCATATCCAAAATTACCCAGGTGCGAAGCCAACAGTGCGTAGAGGCGGTAGTCGCGCAGATTCCCCTGGAGCGGTACGAATCGAATTTTCTGCAACAGCACGTTTCGCCACGGATCGGTCAGCACTTCCTTCTCGATCCGGTACCGGCCCTGCATGCACGTATTGGCCAGTTCATAGATCGGCACTCCCGGTTCGATCGGGAGGTTTTGGAAGGTACAATGCCTCTTTTCTTCGGAGAAGAAGCCCCGACCGTCGCTGACGATCAGGCCGAAGTCGCGGGTGCAGGCTTGATCCACCCGGGGAAAATAAATCTCATTGAGAATGCCGTGACTCAGCGTGAACCAAACCCTGCTGTGGAGGTTCAGCGCCGTGCCTACTCCGGTCTTGGCGCTCGAAGTCCAGCGGGGTTCGATTCCGGGCCAGCCCGGCGCATAACTGGGTGCCTCACGATGATCATCGCTCACAGTGGATCTCCTCCACCGTCAAGCAGTTTGCCAGAAGATGCGGATTTGTGCTCGATTGCCACGAAAACAAGGAAAGGCGCATCTAATACACACATGTTTGGATGCCCCCTTATCCGTGTTCGACCCCGGCTTGGCTCGTGTGCGAAGGGGACCCTGGTCACGGTCTTAGCCGCTGCCACACTCGTGCTGCTGATGGCCGCTCCCGGGGCGGCTGCCGAACTTTCTTCGGACGGTCTTCCCTTTGCCGATCTGCCCTCGGCGAGGCTCGATCGCGGATTCTTCCGGCTCTACGATCTGGATTTTACCGGCGCCCAAAAAGAATTCGAGTCGTGGGAAAAACTGAACCCCGAGAATCCCATGGGGCCGGCGAGCGAGGCGGCTGGCATCTTGTTTTCCGAATTCAACCGGCTCGGCGTGCTGGAAGCACAGTTCTACGAGAGCGACTCGATCTTCAACGCGCGGAAGAAGTATGAAGCCGACCCGGGACAACGCGCACGTTTCGAGCGGCAACTCGGCCGCGCTGAAGACTTGGCAAGGTCCAAGCTGAGCCGCGACGCTCGGGACCGCGACGCGCTGCTGGCGATGACGTTTGCCAATGGCTTGCGCTCCGACTTTGCCGCGCTCATCGAAAAGCGCAATTTGGCCTCGCTTCGTTACACCAAGCAGGCAACGGCCTGGGCCGGCCAACTGCTCGCGGCCGATCCCAGTTGCTACGACGCTCACCTGGCTGGCGGCGTCAGCCGTTACATCATAGGATCGATGGCCGCTCCGGTGCGTTGGGTGCTGCGCCTCGGGGGCGTTACGGGGGATAAGGCTGGCGGCATCGCCGAACTCCAGACGACCGCAGCCCAAGGCCATCTCCTCGCCCCATTCGCGCGCATCCTGCTGGCCATCGCCTACGTCCGCGAGAAGGAGTTGCCGCGCGCGCGTGAGCTCCTGCTGGCGTTGCAACGAGACTTCCCCAACAACACTCTCTTCGGCCGGGAACTCACACGGCTCGACCAGAACGGCAGCCGCTAAGTATTGGAGATCGAGTACGTTCATCAGAAATTCACCCCGCTGTAACCTTCCTTTAATACTCCGCCCATAAAACTGTTGCTTCGCCCATAAAACAAAACTGCAAACCTAAATCAGGCACGAGGAGGACTCATCGAGTGATAAGTCGCATCGCGCTGCTGTTGGCAGGTCTTGCGCTGGCGCTGCCCGTCATGGGGCAGACCACGCTGAATGGAGCGGGCGCCACCTTCCCGTATCCCATGTATTCCAAGTGGTTCAGCGAATACAACAAGCTGCACTCAGACGTGCAGATCAACTACCAGTCGATTGGCAGCGGCGGCGGCATTCGCCAGGTTTTGAACGGCACGGTCGACTTCGGAGCCAGCGATGGCCCCATGTCCGACGAACAACTGGCGCAGGCCAAGACCAAGATCCTGCACATCCCCACCGTGCTGGGTGCGGTCGTGCCTGCCTACAACGTCCCGGGGATCAGCGGAGAAATCAAGTTCACTCCCGAAGCTCTGGCCGGTATTTTTCTCGGAAAGGTCCAGAAGTGGAACGACGCTGCCATTACGCAGGCCAATCCCGGCGTCAATTTTCCGGACAAGCCGATCATCGTAATCTACCGCTCCGACGGCAGCGGAACTACGTTCATCTTCACCGACTATCTCTCCAAGATCAGTAAAGATTGGAGCAATACCGTCGGGAAGGGAACATCAGTCAAGTGGCAAATTGGGATGGGCGGCAAAGGCAATGAAGGTGTGGCCGGACAAATTCGGCAGTTGCAGGGCTCGATCGGCTACGTCGAACTGGTCTATGCAGTAGAAAACAAGATTACGTACGGATCGATCAAGAACGCCGCCGGCAATTTCGTGAAAGCTTCGCTCGATGGAGTAACCGAAGCGGCTGCCTCGTCGCCAAAAATGCCGGCCGATTTTCGCGTCTCCATCACGAATGCGCCCGGCAAAACGGCATACCCCATTTCCAGTTTTACCTGGCTCCTAATTCCTGTACAGGCCAAGGACCCGAAGAAAGGGAAGATCATCGCCGATTTTCTGGACTGGATGGTTAGCGACGGTCAAAAGATGACAAGCCAGCTCAGTTACGCGCCGCTACCGCAAAACGTGGTGGAGAAAGTGAAGGCGGCCATCAAGCAGATCCACTAAAGCAGCGATGGAAGTTCTGGGGCGTTTAGCCTTCCTATCCGACACATTTATTTTTTCAGGAGATGAAAACAATGAAACGAATCATGGTTGTGGTGCTGTCGATGTTGGTCGCGGGGAGCGTGATCGCGGCACAAGCCCAGCAAGATACGGCCACTTCGACGGCGACGAAGATCCCGCGAAAAAAAGTCGTCGCCAAAAAAACTGGCCCAACTGTTTCCGAGCAGCTCAGTGAGATGAAGCAGGCGATCGATGCTCAGCAGCAGCAGATCAAGCAGTTGAGCGATTTAGTTCAGAACCGCGATCAAAGGATTCAGCAACTGGAACAGCGCCTCGATCAGAGCCAAACTGCAGCTGTGCAGGCCCAGACCAAGGCGGATACTGCGGTGGCTCAAACGACCGAGCAACAGCAGACGGTGATGGCGCTCAGGAGCGACGTCACCGACTTGAAGACCACCGCCACGAACTCCGCGTTGACTTTGCAGGAAACTCAGAAGCGTATGGGGGATCTGGAGAGCCCGCTCGCCATCCGTTACAAAGGAATCACCATCACTCCCGGCGGATTCCTGGCGGGTGAATCCGTGTATCGCAGTCGGGCGACAGGTGGGGATGCTACTCCCTTTAACAGTATTTTCATGCCTGGCAGCGGCGCGAACAGGATTTCTGAATTCTTTGGTTCCGGCCGCCAGTCGCAAATCACGATGCGAGCTGATGGCCAGGTCGGCGACATGAAGCTCACCGGCTATTATGAAGCTGACTTTCTTGCGGCTGGCACTACTTCAAACAATAACCAGACGAACAGTTACGCCCTGCGTCAACGCCAGGCATGGGGCCAGGTTGCGTTTGACAACGGCTGGTCCTTCGTTGCCGGTCAGATGTGGACTTTGCTGACGGAAAACAGGAAGGGCATCGACAACCTAAGCACCGCCAGGCCGATGACCATCGACCCGAATTATAATGTCGGCTTCAGTTTTGCGCGGCAGTACGGCGCCCGCGTGGTCAAAAACTTCAATGATCGTTTCTGGCTGGCAGCGTCGTTGGAAAATCCTCAGACTACCTTCACGGCAACCAATGCTAATAGCAATTTCGCCTTGGGCAGTGACGGTGTGGGTGCCGGACTCTACAATCCCGGCATCACTGCTTGTAGCACCACCACCGTCAACAACCCCACCCCCGGCGGCAACCCCATCTCCGCCACCACCTGTACCAACGCATCCAACTATTCCTTCAACGCCATGCCCGACATTATCGTCAAGGCGGCCGCTGAACCCGGTTTCGGCCATTATGAAGTGTTCGGTATCTTCAGTAGGTTCCGCGACCGCGTTTATCCCTGCGAGGTAGCGTCGCAGGACCCGACATTGTGCGGTGCCACCAATTCGGTGACAGGAGCTTACAACTACTCCAGGAACGCGGGTGGAGTGGGAGGGAATGCCCGCTTCAGCGTGGCCCACAAGCATGTGGACTTCGGGCTTCACGCCCTTTATGGGAACGGCATAGGCCGCTACAGCGCGTCCGGTCTGCCGGATGCCACCGTCGATCCCTTTGGCAAGCTGGTTCCGCTACGCAGCTATCAGGGTCTGGCCACACTGGAATTTCACTATCCCAAGCTCGATGTGTACTTCAATGGCGGCGAGGACTATTCGGGACACCGCTATCAAACTGACACCCTTGGTACCGGCAAGGTGGTGGGGTATGGCGCCCCAAGCTACGCTGACGGGGGCTGCTACACCGAAACCTTGCCTTCGTCGTCGAGCCCTGGTGGTTACAATTTTGGAAGCCTCGGCAGTTGCAGTGGCCAGACTCAAAGCGTAATCGAAGGCACGTTCGGGTTCTGGATCAAACCCTACAACGGGCCCAAGGGCAGACTTCAGTTCGGCCCGCAGTATTCCTACATAAGCCGAAACGCGTGGACGGGCGCCGGCGCTACGGCGGGCACCTTCGTAGCGCCACACGGAATCGACAACGTGTTCTATACCTCTTTCCGCTACTATTTGCCGTAGCGCGTGCGCAACCCTCGCCCCCGGAATTTCTCTCCTTTGCTCTGGGGGCGAGGGACCGTTTTCAAAGCCGGGAACGGCCCTCCATTCGCTCTCGAACCTGAGAATCTTTGGTTCTTCGAACTGCAATTGGATGCACACTCTCCCTTGCTGTGAATTGGCAGCCTGTCCGTAAGTTGCTAAAAGCACGAGGTGTAGCCGATGCTTCCGCCGCCTGGCGGAATGGAACGGCAGATGCTATCTCGGTAATATTG
>CABECO010000223.1_pt1 | contig 17422 bp, 16 predicted proteins | sample 3422431 | NCBI WGS metagenome assembly CABECO01 (sample SAMEA5534327, study PRJEB31848) | metagenome | biome: tundra; feature: field; material: soil | place: USA | collected 2013-05 | depth 0.15 m
GGCAGCTGCCGAGCTGCTCCACCCCGTCAAGCCAACACCGGGCTTGACAGGGGCCCCGGTGCGCTCGGCTTGGACGGGACAAAGCCCCGTCCCCGCACGAGCTATACAAATCACGCGACGTTCGTTCTTTGGCGGATCAGCGACAGGAATTCGGTTCGTGTTTCCTCTTCGCTGCGGAAGCTACCGAGCATGGACGAAGTTACCGCCGACGAATGCTGTTTCTCGACGCCACGCATCATCATGCACAGATGCCGGGCCTCGATGACAACGCCGACGCCTTGGGGCTCGATGGCGCTCTGGATGGCCTCCGCAATTTGCGTGGTCAAGCGTTCCTGGATCTGCAAGCGGCGCGAGAAGGCATCGATGAGGCGCGGTATTTTGCTCAGGCCGATGACTTTTCCATTTGGAATATAGGCCACATGCACCTTGCCGAAAAAGGGCAGCAGGTGGTGCTCGCACAGGCTGAACATTTCGATGTCCTTTACGATCACCATCTCGTCGTAGCCGACCGTGAACAGCGCCTTGCGTAAAAGCGCGTCGGGATCGTCCTTGTAGCCTTTCACGAGAAATCGCATGGCTTTCTCGACGCGCGCGGGGGTGTGCGAAAGGCCTTCGCGATCGGGATCTTCGCCGAGGCGGACAAGCATTTCGCGCACCAGCTCTTCGTAGGTGGCGCTGGTGAGGGTGGTCGGTTGTGTCGTGGACTTCATAGGATTTGTAATTTGTGATTTGTAATTTGCAATTGGAAAACACAATTACAAATTACAAATTGCCAATTACAAATTCCCTTCCCCCGAATATTCGAACGAGTTCATCATGGTCTCTTCAATTCTCACCTTCTCTAGATGAGCCTTGTTGAAGCCGCGCTTCACAATTTCGTAGATCGCTATGCACAGGTTTTCAGTGGTTGGAACCTCCTTCACGAATTCTGCGAGCAGGTTCAGATTCTGGTGGTCGTAGCGTTCGAGGATATGGTTATGCACGAAGCCATCCAGATCGACCAGATTGCAGACCATACCGGTCTGATCATCGACCGGTCCACTGACCGTGACTTCGATCATGTAGTTATGCCCATGTCCGTAGGGATTATTGCACTTGCCGTAGGTTGCGCGGTTTTCTTCCTCCGACATCTGGTCGCTATGCAAGCGGTGTGACGCCGAAAACATGTAGCGGCGGGTCAGGTGCGCCTTCATGCTTCTTACTTTCATGCTTCTCGCTTCATGCTTCCCCATAGAAATCGACGAACAGGTCGGGGGTTTCGTATACGCGCACGCGATGCAACTGCGCCGCGTTGAGTTTCGGGGCGAGGCGCTGCCAGATGACGATGGCGAGGTTCTCGGTCGTCGGGATCATCGGCGGAACATCGGTAAAGAACTCGGGCACTTCCTTGTTTAAGAAACGATGGTCGAGCGCGTCTAACACTTCCCTGCTCATGACGTCTTTTAATTGCTTCAGGTCGACGACGAATCCCGACTTCGGATCGACCGCGCCTTTCACCGTGACTTCGAGAGTGTAGTTGTGCCCGTGCCCGTTGGGATTATTGCACTTGCCGAAGATGCGTTGGTTCTCCTCCGGAGTAAATTCCGGATTGTGATAGAAGTGCGATGCGGAAAATTCCGCTTTGCGTGTGAGATAGACCATAGAAATCAGTTCTCGGTTTTCAGTTCTCAGTTCTCAGTTTTTGGTTCTCAATGCCTGGAATCGTTCTTGCGGCTTGCGTTTCCCCTGGAGCGCTTGTGCCTGGAGTGCCGACACTGTAAGCACGGCCCTTCCATGATACTTGGCCTTTCGCGTGGGCCTTCTTCGAGCGCAGGAGCAGATACGCGAACATTGGCACACCCACCGCAATTGCCAGCAGGTTATTCGCCGTCGTGAAATGTGCGGCGCGAATTCGCCGGTACACCAACAACCAAAGCGCGGCGGCGGCAATCCACACGAAGTGGCGCCTGAGTGCTCCAGAGGCGGCGATTCCTATCGCGAACCATGCCACGAACCACGAGAAAACACTGTGTAGCGCCAGCCGGCCGGGACGAGGGAACAACAGCGTTAGATTCTTAGTCCAGCCTTCGCTAAGTTGAGCCCAGTTGCGGTACATGCGGGTGCGGACGGCGTCTCCGCCATAACGGAAGTACAGGCGCTGGCCGGCATTGCGGAACAGGCGGGCCAGCGCTACGTCCTCGAGTATTTCCGTGGCCACCGCGGCGTGGCTGCCTACGGCGTCGTAGGCGGCGCGACGGACAAGTATATACTGCCCGTTTGCAGCGGCGATTCCCAAACCTTGGCTCGAACTCTGTCTCGAACTTTGTCTTGAACTTTGTCCAGAATTCCGATCGCGCACTTTCCGGGGCGGGTAGTGCGCCGCGAGTTCCGCGAAGATTACGGGCATCACGGCCCTTTCGGCGAGCGTGACAACTACCTGCTCGGGCGAGTACGACAACAAATCGGCCCGCTCATTCTTGGCTTCTTCTAAAGCCCGCGCCAGCGATCCCGGCAGATGCACGGTGTCCGCGTCGGTGAACAACAGCCACTGCGCGCTCGCTGCTTTGGCCCCGGCAATCATTGCGTTGTTCTTCCCCGTCCACGTCTTCCCTGCCCCGTCCTCGTGCAACGGCCGCGGGGAAATCACCCGCACTCCGGCAAAACCTTGCGCGATCTCGCGGGTGCGGTCGGTGGAGGCATCGTCGACCACGACGATCTCGAAAGTCACGCCGGTTTGGGCCGTCAGCGACTCCAGACAAGCGCCGAGGCTGGCCTCCTCGTTCCGGGCTGGAACGATTATCGAGACCTCGGGGCTCGAAACCTCCGGGGTCGGCAACTTGGGCAGCGGAGTTGGAGGTGAACTATCCAAAATGAACTATCCAAATGAACTATCCAGTTTTTCGTTATTATAGCGGTGTGAGACGAACGCTTCTTCCTGCGCTTATAGCCGCGCTTGTAATCATTAGATTGCTGGCTACGCTGATTGGATGTTACAGCGGGAACCATCCTACGCGCATCGGATCGAATGCCCCGGACTTCACTTTGCAGGATTCCGACCACAAAGTCACGCTCAGCCAGTTTCGCGGGCAGGTGGTGGTGCTGAACTTCTGGGCGACGTGGTGTCCGCCGTGTGTCGAAGAGACGCCATCGCTGGTTCAGATGACGACGCGTTTTAAGGATAAGGGTGTCGTGGTGCTCGCCGTGAGTATTGACGCGGACGACGCGGCGTACCACAAGTTCCTCAAGGACTACAGCGTCAACATGGTCACCGTGCGGGATGAGGCGCAGAAGGCGGCTAGGCTCTACGGCACGTTCGGCTGGCCGGAAAGCTACGTCATCGACCGCAACGGAGTCATCCGGCGCAAATTTATCGGACCCGTGGATTGGACCAGCCCGGAAGTTACGGATTACTTGAGCAAGTTGTAAGGGGGACAGTCGAGGGACCGCGCCTCGCCGGGGCGGGGACGCCCGGCTCCGCTACAGCTTCACTTTCCGCAAGCGCAGCGCGTTCGTGATTACCGACACCGAACTGAAGCTCATTGCTGCGGCGGCTAGAATTGGGCTTAGAAGCAGTCCGAATATGGGATAGAGCACGCCTGCTGCGATCGGCACTCCTATCGAGTTGTAGAGAAACGCGAAGAACAGGTTCTGGCGGATGTTGCGCATGGTTGCCTGGCTGAGCTTGCGGGCGCGCAGAATTCCTTCAAGGTCTCCTTTAAGCAGGGTGATGCCGCCACTTTCCATGGCGATGTCGGTGCCTGTCCCCATGGCGATTCCTACTTGCGCTTGCGCCAGCGCGGGCGCGTCGTTGATGCCGTCGCCCGCCATCGCTACCACGCGGCCTTCGTGCTGGAGACTCCTTACGATCTCGGCTTTTTGCGCGGGCAGAACCTCCGCTTTGAAGTCTTCTATTCGGAGGGTCCGCGCAATCTCCTGGGCCGTTGCCTGGTTGTCGCCGGTAAGCATGACCAGCCGGATTCCCTGGGCTTGCAATTCGCGCAGTGCCATCGCGGTGGATTCCTTCACGGGGTCGGCGACGGAAATGTTACCGGCGTACTTGCCGTCGACTGCCACGTAAATTGTGGTGGATGCGGCGGGCTTGAGAACTGAGATCGTCGCCTCGCTCCCGAACGCTCCAAGCGCGCGCATCATAGCGATGTTCCCCACCACTACGCCCTTCCCTCCTACCGTCCCGCGTACTCCCTGGCCCGGGATGGATTGAAAATTGGCGGGCTCGCTTAAACTTAGCTTCAGTTCATTCGCCTTCAAGACAATCGCCGCACCCAGCGGATGTTCGCTGGCACGTTCCAGACTCGCCGCCAGCCGCAGAAGCTCGTTTTCTGAAAGGGCCGGCGAAAGCCCCGCGGTCGACATCGCCACCACTTTCGGTTTTCCCTCGGTCAGGGTCCCGGTCTTATCGAAAACGATGGTGTCCACCTTTTCGAGCGTCTCCAGCGCCTCGGCATTCTTGATGAGCACGCCTGCGTGGGCGCCGCGTCCGGTACCGACCATGATCGCCATCGGCGTTGCCAGGCCCAGCGCGCATGGACAGGCGATGATCAGCACGGCCACGGCGTTTACGATGGCATGCGCGAAACGGGGTTCCGGCCCGAAGCTCACCCACACGATGAAGGTCACTACCGCAATCGCAATCACCGCCGGAACAAACCAGCCGGCCACCTTATCGGCCAGCCGTTGGATGGGGGCGCGCGTGCGCTGCGCCTGGCTGACCATCTGCACGATTTGCGCCAGCATGGTCTCGCTGCCTACGCGCTCGGCTCGCATCACGAGAGATCCGTTGCCGTTCACGGTCGCTCCGACCACGCGCGAGGCCGTTGTCTTCTCCACGGGAACGGATTCGCCCGTGATCATGGACTCGTCCACTACGCTCGAGCCATCGAGCACAACGCCATCGACGGGAATTTTTTCTCCCGGACGCACGCGCAGACGATCTCCCGGCTTTACTTGTTCGAGCGGGATATCGCGCTCGTCGTCCCTGCCGTCGCCGCTCGTCGTCATCACACGCGCCATTTTCGGGCTTAGATCGAGCAGCGCGCGGATCGCGCTTGAGGTGCGGCTGCGGGCGCGTAGTTCCATCACCTGTCCCAGCAATACGAGGGTGACGATCGCCGCTGCCGCTTCAAAGTAAACATCGGGGCGGTCGCCCATGCTGCGGAAGGACGCCGGAAAGATTTGCGGAAATAGGGTTGCGACCACGCTGAAGAGGTATGCGACGCCCGTGCCCATGGCTATCAACGTGAACATGTTGGTGCTGCGGTTTACCAGCGATGCCCATCCGCGCTCCAAGAACGGCCAGCCACACCACAGCACAACCGGGGTCGCCAGAATGAGCTCAAGCCACGGCAGTATCGAGCTCCACGGCGTTAGTACTAGCCGGTCGCCTCGCTCGATGCCGATTTCGCCCATGAACGCGTGCGGCCACAACATGCTGCCCATGGCAATCGCGAGCAGTGGCGCGGTGAGCACCAGGCTGATCCAAAACCGGCGTGTCATGTCGCGCAGCTCGGGATTGTCTTCTTTGATTGTCACCGTGCGCGGCTCCAGAGCCATGCCGCAAATTGGGCAATTCCCTGGCTCGGCTCGCACGATCTCCGGATGCATGGGGCAGGTGTATTCGGTCTTGCTCGCGGGGAGAGCTGGCGACTCGGGATCGAGCGCCATTCCACACTTGGGACAGGGTCCCGGCCCAATTTGCCGCACCTCGGGGCACATCGGACAAACGTAGACTCGCGTGTCTTTTGCCGACCCGCTTGCCAACGGAGCAACAGGAGCCGTGGCCGTGGAGCGACGGGCGTCCTCGCCCGTCCCCGGCGTGCTCGTATTGGGCACACCAGTTTTGGCAACAGCAGCCGGACCGCCGATGGACACCAGCCCCGATCCCATCGTCATCGGCTTGGGCGGCGTTGACAGAATCTTTTCGGGATTTGCCTGGAACTTCTGGAGGCAGCCGGCGCAGCAGAAGAAATATTCTTTGCCGTGGTACGGCGTCTTGTAGCGAGCCGTTGCCGGATTCACATCCATACCGCAGACGGGGTCCTTCGCTTGCGCTTTGCCGGACGACGGTGCGGCGTTCCGTATGTCGACGGGGTCGAGGTGGTCCATAGTCTAGCTGTCAGAAGTCTATATCGAAATCAGAGTGCGCCGAGCCACCGGCAGCTGCCGAGCTGCTCCACCCCGTCAAGCCAACACCGGGCTTGACGGGGGCCCCGGTGCGCTCGGCTTGGACGGGCGAGGGCGCCCGTCCCCACACGAGCAGATCGCGCTTGGCGGAATCCGGCGCTTATTAGATACTCGTATTAGATACAACAGAGTAATCCTCGAACCTATTCCTTTTGGGAGAAATGAAATGACGTACCTGGAAGGCACGTTTCGCTACCAGACTCCGCCTGGAGAAGCTGAGTTGCGGGCCATTGACAGTGTGCGCGAGGTCTATGGGATACAGCGCATCCAGTTCAACGAGAAAGGACGGACGGTGCGCGTGCTGTTCGACGCCTCGCGATTGAAGGGCGACGCGGTAGCTAAGTTGCTGCGTGAGGCCGGCATCGACGTGCAGGAGCAACTGGTTGTCGCTTGAGAGCTTCTGGCGGGAGGTGGGGAGTCAAAATTGCACTCCGTCCGCTTCCCGGCATTAGGGGAGGATCCCGTGGAGGGAAGCCGGCGAACCGGGCGGAATGCACCTTTATCCACAAACGTAACGACAAACGGAGTTGCAATGGGGCATTCGGAAAGACCTCTGGCCGAAGTATTTTCCCAAATGCCCCGTTGCGCGCCACTTCGTCTGCCACAAGGAGGAGCATGTCGGATGCCATTTCTAACATCTTGTCAACATGCATCTATAGAACGCCGGGGCGGGTAGGTTTTGCGCGTGGGGAGAAACTTTTACTCAACATTACAAATATCGACAATAGAATGCTGCAATCCGAGTCGAACTCGGCTCTACGCTGACCAGTCGTCAGACGACCCCCGGTTGGGGCGAAGCGTCCCAGTTTTGCTGTGCAGATTTTGGGACGTTAATCAAAGTCTTTAATCCGGAATCAAAAGTCTTTAACCCAGAGGAGGTTGCATCGTGAAAACTCGCACCGCGAAGGCATTGTTGCTGTGGCTCCTGCTGAGTAGCGCGCCGGTGTTGTTCGCCGAGACCTATCCGGAGGGGCTCTGGCAGGGATACGACGGCGAGTGGAAGCATGTTTCTCAGCATTTGATCGCACTGGCGGAGGCGACGCCAGCGGAAAAATTCGCATGGCGCCCTGCGGCAGGAGTCCGGTCCACCAGCGAAGTGTACATGCACATCGTGATGGCCAATTTCTATCTATTGAGCGTAACCGGCCCCAAGATGCCTGCGGACCTCAAGGAAGATGCGGGAAAAACGGTTACGTCCAAGGCCGAAGTGATCGGCTGGCTGAAACGTTCGCTGGACGCAGTCAGAGAAGCGCACTTGGCTGCAAAGCCCAGCGACCTTGAACGTAAAGTCCACATCTTGGACAGAGATGCAACGGTTGAGGGGATGTATCTCCGGATCATCGTTCATGCCAACGAGCACATGGGGCAATTGATCGCTTATGCGCGCATGACGGGCGTGGTGCCTCCGTGGTCGAAGAACTGAAGGACGGAGGATGACGGAGGCGCGGTGGTTGGGCGAAGCGATTCTGTTTCCGCTATAATTCAGAGACGTAATTTCGCCACGACGCGCCCGTAGCTCAATTGGATAGAGTGCTTGGCTACGAACCAAGAGGTTGGGAGTTCGATTCTCTCCGGGCGCACCATCTTTTCCCACTGCCGTAACGCTAGCAAGCTGGCCCCTCGATCCTCTCGCGAACTGCAATCTCGCCTTCGTCAGACGCCATCCGCTAAAGTCAGCGACATGGCCTGACGCTGCGCCCGTACGCTTCTTCTTCGCCCACAAGGATCTCAACTTGCTTGGCAAGCAGACCACTGATGGAGCACGGCGAGCGGCGAGAACTCTCATCTTCTGAACGGTGTGCCGGAAGCTGGTGGCGCATAGAATTTGCTACGCGAGGTAACGCGGGCTATGATTCGTGCTCACCTATTATTTCGGAATCGAAGGAGAGACTCTGTGAAAAACATTTTCTGGGCCGTGTGCCTGCTGGCGCTGTTCCGTCCGGCAACCGATCTCAACGCCCAAGTGAATCCCTATAAAGACGGCACACCCGGGGTTGCAGGGTATCGATCAGAAGTTCTGGCTGAGGTGATGATTCAGGAAGACAAGTTCGCGCGCCTGGCGGAAGCTGTGCCTGCGGACAAATACACCTGGCGTCCGGCGCCCGATGTGCGCTCGTTCGCCGAAGTATTTCTGCATGTGGCGGCGGCCAACTACAACCTCTATAAGCTGGTTGGGACACCTCCACCGCCCAGCTTCGATGTGAAAGGATTCGAGAAATCCACCACGGAAAAGGCCAAGGTGATCGCCACGCTTAAGGACTCATTCGCCCATGCCCGCAAGGCGATCACGGCTATGCCCGACGCGGACCTCGACAAGAGCCTGGACTGGTTCGGCGGAAAGAACTCCGAACGTGGCGTGCTTCTGTTTGTTACCCGCCATGCTGCCGAACACCTCGGCCAGTCGATCGCCTATGCGCGTTTTATCGGAGTAGTTCCACCGTGGACCGAAGACGCCCAGAAGCAGCAGAAACAAAAAACAGAGGCCGCGCCGAAAACCAAGTAGCCATAATCTTGGAATAAGGCTTCCGCGCTTCCGTCGATCTGACGGGAAGCAGTGGCCTACAGCGCAGGATGTCTTCGACGGACAGCGATCTTACCCCGCACAAATCTAGCCCTGTTTCAGTTTCAGCTTGCTCTTATTTTCTTCAATGAAAGCCTTAAGGTCGGGGACAGCGTCGAGCAGCTTCGTCCACTGTTCGTAGTAGAGCGTCACCGGAAAGCGGCCGAGCCCGTAGACGCTGACGCCGCCCTTCTCGCTCACGCGAAACTCTATGGCGCCGCTTCTCTTTTTCGTTTCCACTTGCTTTTCCAGATCGGCAAGGCGAGCTCTTAATTCTTCGTAAGTTGGTTCTGTCATAAATGCACCTCGAATGATCTTTTGTATCATACGGTGGCAATCATAGGGAGGCAGGGGAGCTTTCGTCGAGGCGGGCGGCTTTTGTTACGAAATCCGCTGAGAAACTCCGGTAAGAACTCGCGGTTCCATGGCTGCGGCAGCTTCCCTTTAGGTGAAAAACTCTGCACAATCGTGCTTGCGAGCGGGCCCACCCGCGTTATCTCGTGCTGCCGCAACCTCTTGCGGCCCTTTCCTGGGTCCGGGAATGGAAGCGCGAATGCTAAAATGACTACAGCGACAAATTCCGACTGGAGAACACAGAATGGCGAATGTAGCGAAAAAGAAAAATGCACTTCTTGAGAGCCTGCCCGCCCTGGTGCTGCTGGGGTTGCTTGCTGGCGCTGTCGGAGGCTTGGGAGTCGGCCTGATCCAGTTGAGGGCCACGTCGCAGGCCGCGAGCACCGCTTCTGGCAAGTAAGTGCTTCCTGCCGCATAGAAGTTATCCCGTTCTTTGGTATTCGTGTTTTGTTACTCTTTTTTGTTCCTCTCTGCGATCGACACCTTGGTGCTCGTCGGTTTTCTCCGATGCGGCCCAGTCATCGCCAGCGCGCGTAGCGATAAGGCGAGAAAATACTTCGCGATCCATCGCCTGTGAAAGACAGAGTCCTTTCGCCTAAGTTAGTCGTTCGCAGTTCTTAGCTCCGCTCTCGTCGAGGTAAGAAACCCGTCTGACGCGCGAATGCCTGCCAGCGTGGCTCCTATGATGAAAGCGGGTCATCCAGCAACAGGAAGGTCACTAAGCAAACGCCGCCAGATCGGCGGCCTTGGATCGCCTCCACACCACCTTCGTGCCTCGCGTTTATCAGGTGTTTCTAACAACCGAGCGCGTCCTCCGGCAAAGTTACTCTGCCTTATGTGCCGGGTTAGATTGGAACTATCCATAAGCAGTAGTTTCCGTAAGTTAGTGATTTTGGCTAAGCCATGCGGGGACTTGTAAAGAACTCACAAAAGGTTGAGAGTTCCGTCAGCGCCGATAGCTGACCCTCCTCCCCCGGCACCGTGCGCCACACAAAAAAGAGGAGGCTCCAAAACAATGAAAAAGCTAGGATTGTTACTACTTCCGATACTGGCAATCACCCTGATGCTGGGGGGAAATGCTTTCGCTCAAAACGTTGGTGACAACAGCGTCTATTTCGTCACCTACTACTCCAATGCAAATACCTCCGGTGCTCCGGATGGAACCTTGCGTGTCGTCAACGATGGCGCCGAGGCAACTATGGCTCCAGAGGGAGTGGAAAACGGAACCCTGTATGCGGCGATCTACGTGTTCGATGACAGCCAGGAGTTAAGATCGTGCTGCGCCTGCCAAATCACCTCAGACGGTCTGCTTTCGGAATCCGTGAACAAAGAACTCACGGCCAACGAATTCACCGGAAGAGGGGAAAACACCCGTGGCGTTATCAAGGTTGTTTCGTCATGGAGTTCGGACCCGACCTACCCCGTGCCGTCTACCGGACTGCGGGGATGGATGACGCACATCCAGGCAACGACGACCACGTTTCCAGCTCCCGGTCCGGGGCACACTGTGAACGCCGTGGAGAAGGGGCCGTGGTTCGTTACCGAAACCGCGTTGGCCGATTCGAACCTCTCTATGACTGAACTGGGTAACCTGGGGACCCTGTGTTCCTATGGGCTAACCATTGGCAGCGGCTACGGACTCTGCCCCTGCACGGTGGAAGACTACGACTTCTAGTCTTCCGATTTAAGGGGCGGTAAGGCCGGGCTGAAAATAGCTTCGGTTTCTTCTGTTAGAACGGCTGGGAGTTTTTTCCCGGCCGTTTTTTTTCACTTCCAATGGCAAAAGAAAAGCCGCAGCAAGCATGGAAGGATCACCCGACGGCGCAAACACCTGACCAGCAATTCTAAAAGTCGAAGGGCGCCGACAAGACGCTTGTTTGGGAAGCAACAGAGGTGGCCAAGGGGCTTCGGCGTCTGTCAGCCTAAGCTGTGATCTGACGCTGAATCTCTTTCCACAATTTGTAGGAGTCAATTCTGCTCTTGCAGGATAACTGTCGCAAACAGATTTTTCGCCAACAACCCTTTTGAGATACCGCCGAAGATAAAGACGGTTCTTTTGCTCATCGTGGCGCTGGTGGTCGCTGTGGCTGTGCTGATTGTCGCTCCGACGTGCTTCGGGCACAGATTGCCGAATATAGGACGCAAGTAGTTATCGATTACGCCTCGATACCTATCCCGCGTACCCTCCCGCAAAGCTGCTCTGCCGTATGTGCCGTACTGGAACTATCCAAAAGCAGTAATTTCCAAGCCTTAAGCCACGTAGGTACTTGTAAAAGACGCAGCAAAAGTTGATAGTAGCGCGCAAGCGCTTAAAGTTGGCGGTCTCCCCCAGCGCCAGGAGGGGATCGATGCGTAGGAATCAAGTTATAACAGCTCTTGGTTTGGTATGTGTTGCCGTCCTACGCCTGTCCTTGAGGCTGGGATGGTTTCTTTGTGTGGCTGTGGCCATTGCTTTTATCTTCTCAGGAAGTGCCTTGGCGCAGGGTGACGCAAGTTATTACTTTGTCACCTATTTTTCCAACAACGTATCCGGAGCGCCGCATGCCACCGTGCGCATCATCAATGACGGTGACGACAACTATGCCTTGTATCCGTTCTTTTCTGTGTTCGACAACAGCCAGGAACTGCAGGCGTGCGGTTATTGCCAGATTAGTCCAGACGGCCTTCTGTCGGAAGACGTGAGAGCCGAACTCACGAATAACACCTTGACGGGCAAGATCCCGTCTCGTGGTGTTATCACGGTGTTCGAGTTCTATCAGCAGTCAGGGCTGCACGGATGGGCGACCCACATCGAGGCAACGACCACCACGTTTCCTGCTCCCGGCCCAGGGAACGATGTGAACGCCGTGGAGAAGGGGCCGTTCTTCGTTACCGAAGCCCCACTCGCTGACTCGAATCTCTCGTTTAACGAATGGGAATCGTTGTTAAACCTGTGCGCCTACGCCCAGCAGCTCGGCTCGGGCTCGGGCACAATCACCTGCACGGCGGAAGATTACGACTTTTAAGCAGCCCTTCAGGGGGACAATTTAGTCAACGCCAGTAGAAATCGAGGTAGACGAACATGACCAAAAAAAGTAGAGTTGCCGTCGCTCTGTTGTCAGTTGTTTGTGTGTCTCTAATCGCTTTCAGGCTCAGCGGCCCGGGATTCGCTCACGCTCAGGGCCCTGGCACGACGAACTTGCTGCTTCAAATTCTCTCTGGCATAATCCCAGCCAGTATTCCCACTCCCCTGTCCTTCCATAACGCGTCGGGCACAATTACCAGCTATCAACCCAACGGAGCGACCACGACCAGCAATAACGGCTTCTTTTCGCCCCTAGGGTCAAACGGCCGCACCTGCTTGACTTGTCACCAACCACAAGATGGCTGGGCTCTCACTCCACCGTCGGTAGTGGCCACATACAATCTTACTCATGGGAACACTCCCCTATTTCAGGCCATCGATTCTGCGGGATGCCCTAGCGATCCTCGCGCCACGTCGACTAATCCGATGGCGTTCGCCCTCTCGCACGCACAAGTGCTCACAAAAGCAAACTTCCGAATCGGCGTGACCTTGCCCGCCCGTGGGACCCAGCAGTGGGCGAAACTCACCGTTTCCTACGATCCGCTTGGGTGTGAGAACGACCCAAAATACGGCTTGCCGGCGAACCAAGTATCCGTTTACCGACGGGTGTTGCCGGCCGCCAATCTCGGCTTCTTGGATCCTATGGGGCCACTAGGGATTAGCCCCGATCGTAGCTTTTTCCCTTGTAGATCTGGGGGCTTCTGCTTAGGGGCATCACCCGCACAGAACAACGTCAATATTGCACCTACTGACTCGGCGACCATGGGAGGATTCGCGATCATGTGGGACGCCCGCGAGCCCAGCCTGGAGACGCAGTTCATTGATGCCAACGCCTTTCATGCCCAGGCCACTCCGCTGCAAATGAATCAGCTAGAAGGAACGCTCGCAAACCCAATACCTGCCGCCTGTGTGGGCGTGAATTTTAATTCTCCCAATCCAATTCCCACCGCCTGCCTGGCGGCATTGAATGCCCCTGAAAACTGTCCCCCCATGAATCCAAGCAATGCAACATCGCCGGTCTGCCAGGCCGTAGAGTTTCAGTCCAACATATTTGCCGCGCAGAGCTTTTCCAGCGCGGGAGACCTCACGGGCAGCGACGGCAGCGGGGCAATAGGAGGCCCGGTCAATCTGTTTGGTTTTCTGTCACCGACGGCAAGTCTTGTGGAACAGCAGCCCAATCCACCCACGCCCAACCTGGTCCTCAGCCACGGGTCGGAGTTCACTCTGTATAACACCTTTAACGGCACAGGCAGTGTCGCTGCTGTGCGCGAGTCGATTCAACGTGGACAGAACATCTTCAACACCCGCCAGTTCGTCATCGCCGGCATAGCCGGATTCAGCGATATACCAGGGGCTGGCCGAGGCCCTGCGGCAACCGGCGGCAAGCTTACTGGAACCTGCACTAATTGCCACAACGTGGTGAATGTGGGGGACGACGCTGGCATGGAGGGAATGCGCACGGGGATTGGAGACAATAGCTGCCAGCATGCCACGTTTTTGAAGGCAAATCCCACGACGAATCCCGCACCAGTAGCACCTTGCGGTACGGCTTTGCCGCCCTCGCAAGACCTGCCGCTGTTCACCTTCTATTGCCCGAAGGGCTCAATTGAGTACTTTAGCAATCCCGACCCGACCAACACGTACGACGTCTTTCAAACCACCGATCCAGGTCTTGGGATCATCACTGGCCAATGTAACGATTTGGGTAAGATGAAGAGACCGATTCTTCGCGGAGTGGCAGCACGTGCCCCCTATTTCCACGGCGGCAACGCAGCCACTTTGACTGCTTTGGTCAACTTCTATAATGTCCGGTTTAACATCGGTCTCAGCGCACAAGATGTGACCGATCTCGTGAATTTCCTGAATTCGCTGTAGTGCACTGAAAAACCCAGGTACTTTCTGTAGTCTCGAGTATGTCACTGGTAGATTGAGACCCCGGTTGTTCAGCATGGTGAAAATTCGGTTTTAGGCGATCTGATCCTTACACCCCCCCGCGGGAAGTTATTGTATTTTATGGAGCGGGAGACGGGGATCGAACCCGTGACATCCAGCTTGGGAAGCTGGCGTTCTACCGCTGAACTACTCCCGCTCAATTCCGTTAGACTACCATTCCGCCGTATCTGAGACAACGGTCCTGTCCCTGCGTTTGCCTTTCTCCCGCACTCTTCGTAACATTCCCGCTCGGGACTTGCGTTCGAACTTATCTCACGTCGCAGGAGGCTTGATGTCCATCGATTCCCTTCCCCCGAAGTACAACTCGCGCCGCAACTTCCTCCGAGCCGGCGTGACGGCGACTCTTGCCACGGCTGCTTACCCGGCGCTGGGCGCGGCTCGCGTGGTCGATCCCGTGTCTCCGCCTGCGGCCGTCATTGATGCCAATTTCAAGAAGGACTTCGAGCTCGACGAGATCACGATTGACGATCTGCAGAAGGCCTTCCTGTCCGGTCAGTATTCCTCCCGCTCTTTGGCCGAGAAGTACCTGGCACGCATTCAGGAGATCGACAAGGCCGGCCCCATGGTCAACTCCGTTATCGAGCTCAACCCTGAGGCTCTCCAGATCGCCGACGCGCTCGACCTGGAGCGCAAGGCGAAGGGGCCGCGCGGGCCACTTCATGGCATTCCGGTCCTCATCAAGGACAATATCGATACCGGGGACCGCATGAATACGACGGCGGGTTCGCTGGCGCTGCTCGGAGGGCGCCCCGCGAACGACGCTTTCGTCGCCGCGCAGTTGCGTAACGCGGGCGCCGTGATCCTGGGCAAAACTAATCTCAGTGAGTGGGCCAACATCCGCTGCAGTCATTCCACCAGCGGGTGGAGCGGCCGCGGCGGACTTACACGCAACCCTTATGCTCTCGATCGCAATCCCTGTGGATCGAGCTCCGGAACGGGCGCTGCTGTCTCCGCGAATCTCTGCGTTGCCGGTGTGGGCACGGAGACGGACGGGTCGGTCGTGTGTCCGTCTTCGGCGAACGGTCTGGCCGGGCTTAAACCCACGGTTGGGCTGGTCAGTCGCAGCGGGATCGTGCCGATCTCGCACAGTCAGGACACGGCGGGTCCGATGGCTCGCACGGTGCGGGATGTCGCAATTCTTCTCGGGGCTATGGCGGGAGCGGATCCACAAGATCCCGCGACGGCGGAGAGTCAAGCCAAGCTGTCTCCCGATTACACCAGATTCCTCGATCCCGCGGGACTCAAAGGCGCGCGCCTGGGAGTGGTGCGCAAGTATTTCGGCTTCAACGATGCGGCCGACCAGCTCATGGACTCGCTCCTCGGCGAGATGAAGCGGGCGGGCGCTGAGATTGTCGATCCCGCCGATATTCCCACGATTGGCAAGTTCGACGAGAGCGAGCTCACCGTCTTCTACTACGAACTTAAGGCGGACCTTGCGGCGTATCTTGCTCGTCGCGGTTCTTCGGTTAAGAGTTTGAAGGATGTAATTGAGTTCAACGAGCTCAATCGCGGCCGGGAAATGCCCTACTTCGGACAGGACATTTTTCTTAAGTCGGAACAGAAAGGCCCGCTCACCTCGAAAGAGTATCTTGATGCGCTCGCCCTGAATCACCAGCTCACGCGTGCTGAGGGCATCGACTTTGTCATGGACAAGTTCAAACTCGACGCGCTGGTCGCTCCCACGGGAGGCCCCGCCTGGATCACCGATTTGATCAATGGCGATCACGTCGCCGGAGGCAGTTCGAGCGCCGCTGCCGTCGCCGGCTATCCCAATATCAACGTTACGGCAGGATCTCTGTGGGGACTGCCGGTCGGCATTTCCTTTTTCGGACGCGCCTGGAGCGAACCCACCCTGCTCAAGATCGCCTATTCGTTCGAGCAGTTGACCAAGGCACGACAGAAGCCGCGCTTTCTGCCGACGATTGACATCAAGGCGTCCTGACGCGCCGCGGAAAATCTTAACCACAGAGGACACAGCGGAATACAGCGAAGCGACCTCCTCTGTGAACCCCTGTGCCCTCCGTGGTTCAAGCTGCTATCGCTGTGGAGTTAGGCCTGGATCTTGCAATGAAATAGGCGGCGACTACTTTTGCGAAGGGCGGATCCCCTTGGCTTCTACGATCGACCATCGCCAATCTTCATCGGGACCGGGGGTGATCCCGATATTTTCGTGAAACGTGGTTGTGCTGAAGGGCTTGGCCGTGGCCTTGAGGTGATAGAGAAGAGTTACGTCGGAATGGCGCTCGACGGCGACGGGCGCGTTGTTTTGGGCGGCGGGAATCACCCGCGCACCGATGGACACTTTGCCGTTCTCTCCCGGCTTGCGTTCGAGGGTCAGGCCGATGGTGATTTCGCGAATATCCCAATCGGTTCCATTGAACACTTCGAGCTGCAGATTTTCATCCTGAATCGAACCAGGGCCGTCGAGCTTGAGCAACTCGGTGAGCGGCAAGTCTTCGATCAGAACGGGTTTGACCAGCAGCGAACTGGCCCGGGCGTTGAATGACAAGCTGCAGGTTACATCGGGTGACGATATTTTCAGCGCATTGCTGGAAGGGTCGATGGAAAACACAGTCTTATCTTGTTTGACCGGCCTTGCTTTTTTGGCGTCCTCCATGACCTGGGCCAGATTGTCGTTATCGATGACCGTGCGCACGGCATCAGGCGGTTGTTGAGGCTGCTGCTGCGATTTGTTCTTGCGCAGGTTGCGCGCGAGGTCACCGAGCGAGGGAGCATCGTCTTGCGCCGACGCGGCCAACGGGAACAGCGCCGCCAACAGTGGCATAAAGACCAGCACGCAGAGCGTAACCCGTCGCAAGCTGGGGAGTCTGGATCGCATGATTTCGGTCGCTGAAGGGCGCATACGCGCTCAGCGCGTCCACCTATGGAGAGTTTAGGCGAGATGGAAGGGAAAAGAAGTTACCGCAGGGACACGGTAGTGCTAGCACTTCCGGGGATGGGGATAGGAATGGGGCATGGACGCGCTCAAATCGAAGCGACGCGCAACGGGACGCGTCCATGCCCCTTTCACCACTCGTTCCTTACAGCAGGCCAGAGGTACGGAGACGGGCGACCAGATCGGTTACCTGCATTGGTTGACGCCTAAAAATCCAGCGCGCCACCGCAATCCCCAATGCTGCATAACACAGATGCCAAATTTTCATACAATCGCTCCCCGCGACGGACCTTTACCGGGGGGAGACTACAAAGGTCACGTGCCGAATTAACCCTAACTCTGCTCTATCGGCAGGGCTAGCCCACGAAGGTGCTATGAATTTGTGGAAAAGCAATCCGACGTAATCAGGCACAGT
>CABECO010000236.1_pt1 | contig 17100 bp, 8 predicted proteins | sample 3422431 | NCBI WGS metagenome assembly CABECO01 (sample SAMEA5534327, study PRJEB31848) | metagenome | biome: tundra; feature: field; material: soil | place: USA | collected 2013-05 | depth 0.15 m
AAAAGGAAAATGCGCCCGGTGGCAATGCGAAGGCCTGATGGGCGTTGAAATGAGTGAGGCCCGTGAAGATGATCCAACCAATTGTCGCCATCACTCCGGTCCACAGGACTTTGGTGAGGCGTGAGATGGCAGTGATTCTGCGGTAGAGTAAGAATGCGGTGAGGGCACACACGCCGATTGCGACCACCGTGGCTGGCATCGCAACCCAGCTTAGTTGCAACGGCCCAACCAGCGGAAGATCCAGGGTCCACATGTGGCTTGACCAGATGTGTTCGAGACTGGGGAAGAAAAAAGCCGCATACTGCGAGAGGCCAATTGCTCCCGAGGCAATGGATAGCGGAGCGCTGAACGACAACTGCCAAATGAAGAGAAACGAAACGAGGCGGCCCAATTTCTGCGGCCCGTAAATCTCCTTCAAATAGCGGTAAGATCCGCCCGACCCCGGCATCGCTGCCCCGAGCTCTGCCCATACCAGGCCATCGCAGATAGCGAGCAAAGCGCCGAGGATCCATCCCAACATCGCCTGCGGACCGCCCATCGCGGTGACAATCAGCGGGATCGTAATAAACGGCCCCACGCCGATCATGTCAATCATGTTCAGCGCAGTCGCCGAGCCGAGGCCAATGCCGCGGACGAGTTGCGGCTTGGTGTCGGATCCGCCTTCGGGTGGAATTGTCATGAAATAAGTCGCTGGTCGATGGTCGTTAGTCGTTGGCGAACCTGATCTTCGCCGTAGTGGACTCCCCGAACGACCGACGACTAACGACCAACGACTGCACTACCGACTGCCGATCAGATTTACAAACAGCCGCACCGCCCCAGGGACGCCCGCCGGCAGTTGCCGGAAGAACGCATATCCGGTATAGATATACGTTCCCTTGCCGTAGTGCGCTACCAGCAGCCCGCCCTTCTGTTCGCTTTCGCGCGGGTCGTGCGATTCCAGCAGCGGAGTGAAGTTCGCATCCCACTGGCTCATGAAGTACAGGCCGCGCTCCTGCACCCATCCCTCAAAGTCTTTCTGAGTAATTTCGTTCGGAGAATGAAAAATCGGGTTCCCAGGATCAAGAATCGTAACCGCAGCCTCTTCCACCGAAACTCGCGCACGGCTGAGCGTTGCCGGATACGGCGTGTATTTGCCCGCATTAAAATCGATCGGCACCCCAAACGATCCCAGCGTGTTGTATTGCACGACCAAGCGCCCACCATTCTCGACGAAGTCGAGCAGCCGCTTGTTGTTGTCAATCACGCCTTTCTGGGTATCATAAGCGCGGATGCCCAGCACGATCGTCTGGTACTTGCTCAGGTCCTCGCTTGCCAACTTGTCCGCCGGAATCATCGTGACATTCATCCCGATCTGTTCGAGCACCGTCGGAATGTCATCGCCCGCGCCCATGATGTATCCAATTGTGAGGTCTGTGGGGACCTTTACATCCACGATCGACACGCGCTGCACGGCCGGCTGGTAGTAATAAAAGGTGCCGAGATCTTCACGCGTGACCACCGTATATCCCTCGCCGTAGGCCTTCCCCCCCCTCGTGAGTTCCGCTCGAATATGAGTTTGGCTTTCCTCTAACGCGGAAGGGAAGACCTGGAATGAGGCGTCCTTCGACTCATTTTTGGGAATCTCAACGGATTCATGCGCCGGCTCCGCGCGCCATCCGTTCGGCACATTCAAAACAATCTGCGCCTCGGAGCCACTGCTCTGGTCGCGCGCCGTGGTCTTTACGCTCGTGCTACCGCGCTTGTCTGAGGGAATGACTGAGTTCGACGGTGACAACGCAATTGAGAATTCCGGGCCAATCGCCAGCGGATGCTCGCCCTCGCTTCCGTCAGACTGTTTGAACCGCACCATGACGGGAACCTCGATCGATCCGGCGAGCCCTTGATATTGATATTCCATGCGCACGTGAAATGGCGGTGGCGGGAAGGGGAGCGTCTGATACAGTGGCTCGTCAATGGTGTGCAGCGCGTCGCGCTCTGGATCGCGTCGATGCCAATACGGCCGTGTGTAGCCGGCCTTCGCGCACGGCGTCATGCGGAAATCGAACTCGGCTACTGAAGGTTTGTCGGCCGACTTTGCTCCTTGCGCGTTCTGTTGGCAACCCGGAGCGTCTAAGATCAACTTTGCCGAGACTACGATCCCGCTCTTGGCAAAGCCCAATGACTTCACGGCAATACTTTCTCCCGGAACGGCCATCGTTGCCGATTCGGGAGAAGACGCGGGTGGGGCATCGTAAGTTGCTGTCAACTTGACTCCCAGCGCGACGTTCGCTGCTTGCTGAAACTGATTGCGCTTCGTCTCAAGTTCACTTGTAAGCAACTGTTTCGCATCATCCGACAGCGATGATTGTCGAACGCGTTGCAACAGATCATCCGCTGCCTTTCGTCCGCTCAGCAGAGCCATCGCGCTCTCTGCCGGGTCGCTATCAGCGTTGTGCCCAACTTCGGCAATCCGTTGCTGGATCCGAGATAGCTGCTCACGCAGCCACGGCACCTTTTTCTCTTCATTCCCGAGCCTCGACGCCAGCCCCGGGAGCGTGGTATCGATGCCATCGAAGAAGTCCTGCTCGTGGCCGTCGCTGTCCTTTGGAGAGTCAACGACCGAATCCACCAGCTTGTAATAGGCAAATCGATCGCCCTTGGGAATCGAGACGCCGCCCAGCGCTTGCGATTGCTGATGCCGCAATCCCTCGATCGCAAACTGCACGTATGACTCGCCCAGCACCGGATCTTCCTTGCCGGTGTTCAGCTTGACGGTGTAATTGGCTGGGTCGCAGGTCGAAGCGCCGAAGCCGCATACGTTTCCGATGTACAGCTTCTTCGGCTGCCAGGGCTGCAATCCTTCTCTGATCTGCTCCGGAAAACGATTAGGGTCGGCCGCCGCACGAAACGCCTCTTTCGTCAATATCGCCGACGCCTGGTGGTGCCCGTGCCCATCGCGCTCCGTTCCCGAGAAGCGCGCAATCAGCACATCCGGACGAAACGTGCGGACCACGCGTACGATGTCGGCGAGCGCGATGTCATGCCCTTGCCATTTCTGAAAAGTTTCTTCTGGAGTTTTCGAATACCCGAAATCCGCGACTCGAGAGAACCGTTGCTCCACGCCGTAATAGCGGTCGGCTGCCAACACCTCCAGAGTCCGCACCACGCCGAGCACATCGAACAAATTGCTGCCCAGCTTGTTTTGTCCGCCTTCGCCTCGGTTCAGCGTCATCAGCAACGTCGAGACGCCCTTGCCCCGCGCCTCCAACGTCAACATGCCACCATCTTCGTCATCGGGATGCGCATCCACCTGCATCAACCGCGCCGTCGTCTGCAAGCGTCGTAGCATCAGCTTCAGCCCCGCTGCACCAGTTTCCTGGGGGAGCGGTTCGTAATAGTGATCGATCTTATGATCGGCCTCGGTCTTTTCCGGCGTCTGCGCGGCGGCGGATATCGCGGCCGAAGCCGCCAGAGCAAACAGCAGCATCGCAGTTGCAAGCCTGCCGCACACCCATCCAAACTCAGACTTCTTCCGCATCGCAAACATGACCATCTGATGGATCTTCCCCAAAGAAAGGAGCAAAAATACTCCGCCAGCCCCTACCTGCCCAACTCCCGCGCCGCCGCAAACTTCTTCTGACAATCCGCCGCCGCCTGCACAATCTGATGGAACTCCGCATCCCCGCGCACGCCCACCAGCAGCGGATCCGATTGCAACGCCTGGTGCGCGCAATAATTCCCGGCCACGGCCTGGCGCAAGAACGCGAATGCAATCTGCTTTTCGCCGCAAGCCGCCAGCAAGGTACCCTGGTGATACTTCATTTCGGGATTCTGTTTCGCCAATAATTCGTTTTCTGCCTGCTCTGCCATCCGGTGGACATCCGTTGCTGGCGCTTTGGCCAGGCATGCCTGTACCAGTCCACGCATCCACATGGGATTTTCCGTCATCTGCGGCGCGGCTTGCTGGGCTTCCAACATCTTCCCCTGCCGCATCAGCACTGAAACTCGCACCGCATTCGACCATTCCGAGCCCGTATCCTGTTCAAGAAACTGCATGGCACGCACGGTTTTTCCGGTCTCAGCAAAAGCAAGCGCGCACGTTCGCCAGTTATAATTCGTATCGATCGCCAAAGCTTTGTCGCACTCGCTCTGCGCCTCATCCAGCCGCCCCGCATAGCGCAGTACATACGCCAGCGAAAAATGCGCATACGCGGCATCCGGACGCCTCTGCACCAGTGCTCGGGCGTCAAGATAAGCCCGGTCGAGGTTTCCGCCCTCGGCTTCCTGCGCCGCCAGTAGTCCCGCTGCGCTGACCCGTCCCGGTTCCAGCAAAAGGGCCCGATGATACGCCTCATTGGAGCGCTGATATGCCGCATCGCCTCCGTCCGAGTAAATCGCATCGAAGTAATACCGCCGTCCCAGCACCTCCCACGCCGGCGCGTAATTCGGATCAAGGCTCACCACGTGCTCCAGCATCGCGATCGCATCCTTATTCGATTTGACCTCGCGCGGAATGGCCAGCGTTCGCAGATACGCGTCATACGCTTCGCGATTCGCCGGAGTACTGCCCGCTTCCACCGCCTCGCGGGCGATCCCCAAAGCCGGCAACAGTTCCTTCCGCACTTCTTTCGCCATCTGGTTACGCAGAGCGATCAAGTTATCGACCGGTGCGCTCAGCGTGCCGGTCCAGATGACCCTGTTCTCTTTCACCCCCACCGCTTCCAGCGTCACCATCACCATCTTGTTTTGACGCAGAAAGTGTCCCGACACCACCGTGCCCACACCCAACTCGCGCCCGGCCTTTGTCGGGTCCGCTTCTGCAGCGTATTTCTGCGTTGACATCGAGGGCCGGATTTCCAGCGAATGCGCATAAGTCAGCGCGTTCGCAATCTCATCCGCCAGCGCAAACCGCAGAAACTCGCTCTCCGCATCGTTTTTAATATTCTGCAAGGGCAACACCGCGATCGTCCGGATTCCCGCCTCCACCGTCGCTACTCTATGTTGAAGCCACCATGTCCCCGCCGCTGCCACCACCGCGATCAGCATAGCCGCCAGTCCAGCTATGATCCAGTTCCGCATCGAACTCGACTTCTGGAACGTGTTCGTCGCCACGTGCAGCCCACTCACCCGACGAAGCCCGCTCCGCAACGTCGGATCCGTCTCTTTCTTCAACTTCACCAAGTCGGCCTTCATCTCCGCCGCGTTCTTGTAACGGAGGTTGCGGTCCTTCTCCATCGCTTTTCCGATAATGGCTTCGAGTTCCGCCGGCACCGCCGGATTGATCGACCGCGGCGACGCCGGCTTCGTATTGATCACGGCATGAAGCGTCATCACCACGTTCGTTCCGGTGAACGGCTTCTTGCCGGTGGCCATCTCGAAGAGCACCACGCCAAATGAAAATATGTCGCTGCGCACGTCCAGGTCTTCCGAGCGCGCCTGCTCCGGCGACATATAGACCGCCGTCCCCGGAATCACTCCCACCTGGGTCAGCGATTCCTCCAGCGACGTGTCCGTGGTCGTGCCCACACCTTGGTCCTTGGACTTGGCCAGCTTCGCCAGTCCGAAGTCAAGAATCTTCACCTGCCCAGTCGGAGTCAGAAAAATGTTCGCCGGTTTGATGTCGCGGTGCACAATGCCTTTGGTATGGGATGCCGCCAGCGCATCCGCCACTTGCACCGCGATGTCCAGCAGGTCTTCAAGGTCCAGAGCCTGACCATGGATTCGCTGCTTCAGGCTCTCGCCTTCGAGCTTTTCCATGACGATAAACGGGTGCCCGTTATTGTCCTCAATGTCGTGGATGGTGCATATGTTCGAATGGTTGAGCTGCGATGCCGCGCGCGCCTCTCGCATAAATCGTTCCAGTGAGTGCGGATCCTTGGCCAGATGCTCGGGGATGAATTTCAGCGCGACATGCCGGCCCAGGCGGAGGTCCTCCGCCTCGTAAACAATCCCCATTCCGCCGCCGCCCAGCTTCGACAGCACGCGGTAATGGGACACCGTTTGCCCGACTATCTCCATGGTCGTGTGGGGCGGACACTCCTGTCCGCCGCTGTTTCTTGTGATTCTATGTGTCAGGGCTGAAAGCTGCTTCTAGCCGTGAAGGCGTAATGGTAGGCTGTCATCCCGGTCGGGTCAACCGAGTTTGGGGAATAACGTAATAAGCGGGAAAAGCCGCGACCACGCCCGAGCGCCGGGCGAACCAATCACTAACCACTCACCAGCGCCGCCGACGATCCCACCCAGGTCATATTCTTGTTCTGATCCACGCCCATCATCAGACCGCGGCCCATGCGCACGATCGTCAACACCGGCAATAACTTATCGAGCCACACATACATGAACCGCAGCTCGACCTTGGTCGCGCCGTAAGGAGTCTCCACCACCGGCGTGAAATTCAACCGCTCCTGCAGAATGTATGCGCTGCGCTTCGCCGCAGGAATTGCGTCAATATCCTTCCGCGACGGGGCAATCATCACGCCCAGTCCGGCAAACGAATACAGCGGCTTGAGCACGAAATTCTCCAGATCCGCCGGTACTTCCGTCAGTTGATCCAGAAACCACGTCCGCGGCACCGACGGATGCTTCAAATAGGGAATCGAGTACTTGCTCATCCGGAAATACCAGTTCGGATGCCCCGCCCACTCCACATCCAGTTCATCGCGAAAGTCAAACGGCAACGCCACGCCCTTGCGCTCCAGTTCGTCCACGATGGTGCGGTTATAAATCCGTTCAATCGGAACCTGCTTGCCCTGCTCCTCATAAAACAGCCGTCGCCCTTGTTTGCGAATCTTCGTGATGCACACCGTCCGTATGCCGAGCAGCTTCTCCGTCAGCAGAAAGTCCGGACGGGTCTTCTGCTCTTCGGGATATACCTCCATCAACACCACATTCGCCGGATCATGCCCCGCCACAATCGCGTCCCGCAAAAGCTGAGGGTAAGAAACCGAGTCGAGCCCGCTCAAAAAGTAGCGAAGCTTCGCGTCGAGCGAAAACACATCGATGTAAGCCTGCGCCAACACCGGCTGGTACGCGTAAAGGGAAGGGAAGGCCTGCAACTCGACAAGTTTCGGCTGTAACTCGCCCGCCGAATCCAGCACTAGCCCGAAGTCGACCTGGATAAACATCGGATGCGCCGATTCATTCGGCACGCGAAACTTCGCCGGTATCGAAGCCTCCGAGCGCGCCCGATACTCCGGATTCTCGACCAACTGCCGGATCAGCGCCTTCCCATCCTCCCCCATGCGCTCGACCAGCGCATTCGGAAAGAAGCAAGGAGTCTCGCACAGTGCGAAGGGGACTTCCATCCCGCATCGGTGCGTCATCTCGCGCCGCAACCGTTCATATTTTTCGGGAGTGAATCGCGAGTTGAAGTCTTGCCGGTAGGAGGGAATCATAAGAGCTCGTGTGGAGACGGGGCTTTGCCCCGTCCAAGCCAAGCTATGTTTGGTTTTTCTCGGCGCACTCAGCGTCTCGGCGGTGAAAAGCCCTACGCCTCAATCAGAAACTTCCCGCGCCGCATGATCTGCTCGCCGTCGACCCAGATATCAAAATTTCGCCCCACGACATCGATGTGCGTCGACGAATACCACTCCGCTCCTGTGTGCGCCCCATACGGATTTCCAAATGCAATGTGGACGCCAGGGTATTTCTCGTCTTGCAGAATCTCCCCGATCACATCTTTCAGTTCGATGTTCGTCCCAATCGCAAACTCGCCCACCCGATTGCTGTTCTCATCGGTATGCGTGTAAGCCCAGAAATCGTCTTGTAATTCCTTGTTCGCCGAGTGCGCCTCGATCAAGCGATTCTCCTTCACCTGAATGGTCAGCGGAGTCGACTTCAAATCGCCAAACTTCGCGCACAAATAATCGCCCACCACTCCATCAATAACAAATGTGCCGTTCACCTCGCCCGGAGTCGTGAACACTTCACCACCCGGCAGATTCCCCCACTTTTCCGTACTGATAATTCCGCTGGTCTTCACCCAACGGTAATTGGAGTTCAAATCGGCTACCAGGTCCGTCCCGGCGGGCGTCTTCGCCCGAATCTGTTTGGCCCGACGCACCGTTTCCATCACTTTCACGCTTAGCCGGTCGACCTTCTGGAAGTCCGCGCGCATGCCTTCCAGCATGATCCGCTTGTTGATGTTGACCATGTGTGCGTGCCGGATCTTGCGCCGATTCACCACATCCGTCATCTGCATGCGCGATTTCAATTCGTTGGTCTGCGCCTGCACCGCAAAAATGCTGATCTGGCTCGATTCCAGATCTTCCGCGATCGCCAGCGGAAAATCCGTCAGCGGACGCGTCGCCACATCCTCGAGTACCCACGTCTGGTAGCGGCAGCCCACGTCTTCGAGTTCGCGCACGATCGCCGCCGCGATCTCCAGGCTCACTTCATCGGTGATGACGGTGACTTTTTCCGAAGGCTGCACGCGCAGGCACACGCGCACGGCATTCCGCGCCCCCGGCGTCAGTTGCGGATCAAAAGCCAGCTTGTTCAGTTGTCGATTGGATTGTTCCGTCGTATTCGTAAAAGTCTTCATAAAGCTCATCAGACGGCTTTGGCGGTGGGCAAACTATCCACCTCGTCCACGCCCACCTCAGTCTCCTCAATGATGTAGTCCACCACGGCTTTCATGTCGCCGGATTTGCGGTACACGTCCAACTGCCGGTCTGCGCCCGTGCCCATCTGCATAATCTCGCGGATGTACTCCACTTCTTCCCGGCAATCCAGTTCATCCAGCACGTCATCGACGAATTCCAGGTACTCTTCGATCAGCTCGCGCTCCGGAACTTCCATCGACTTGCCGAAGTCAATCAGTTTTCCGTTGATCCCATACCGCGCCGCTCGCCACTTGTTCTCCATCAGCAGCGACCTCCGGTACAGCCGGAATCCCTGGTTCTGCGAGTGCAGCTTATACAGCTTTACCACCGTCGCCTGGATCAGCGCCGCCAGCGCAATCGTCTCGTCGAGCCGCATCGGTAGATCGCACACCCGGAACTCCAACGTGTCGAAGAAGGGATGCGGCCGGATGTCCCACCAGATTTTCTTGGCGTTGTCGATCGAGTTCGTTTTCACCAGCAGCTTGACGTAATTCTCGTACTCGCCCCAGCTCGGGAAAAAATCCGGCAGGTTGGTCCGCGGAAACTTGTCGAACACTTTGCAGCGATACGATTTCAGCCCCGTGTCCATCCCCAGCCAGAAAGGCGAATTCGAGGAGAGCGCCAGCAGGTGCGGTACAAAATACCGCGCGTGATTCATCATCTGGATCAGAACTTCGCGATCCTCGATGCCCACATGCACGTGCAGCCCGAAAATCAGGTTGGCCCGGGCCACCAGTTGCATATCCTCCACAATGTTTTTGTAGCGCTCGCCCGGCGTAAGTGCCTGCACGCGCCAGTCGGCAAACGGATGCGTTGCCGCCGAAGCCAGCCGCAACCCATTCTCCCGTGCCAGTCGAATGATTTGCCGCCGCAGATTCTTCAGTTCTTCCCGGGCTTCCTTGATATTGGCGCAAACCTTCGTCCCCACCTCCACCACCGATTGGTGCATCTCCGTCTTGACCCGTTCCTGCAGGATCAATCTGCCCTTCTCGATGAGCTCGGTTTGAATATGTGACCGAAGATCCCGAGTTTCGGGATCGACGGTCTGATACTCCTCTTCGATTCCAAGCGTGAATGTAGGCTTCATCGCGGCATCCAGAGCTGCCAGGCGGGAGGATGCCCTGGCAGAAAGCTCAGTCAGTATATCAATGTCGGGCTATGGCGCGGATAAGATTGCGCGGGGACAGCACAAAGTCAGTGCGGACATCTAGCCCGATAGTTGCAATTGCATTGGCCGCATAAATCTGGACTATTCTTGACTTTGCCGCTAGGAGCGTGAAGATTAACGATTACACGGTGAATTTTGCTCCCGCAATCGAGGAGAAGGCCAGGTAGTGTGGGATGCAGACAAAGCTAAGAAGGGGTGCATGCAGATAATGAGAACGTGTGGCAGAGAGTGCTGCCAAATCGCTTTTGCATTCTTCCTGTTCAGCGGCCTATCGGCAAACCTAAGGGCTCAGACAAACCAAGTACTTCCGGGCTGCAAGGATGTGGCACCCCTTCCTCCGGTGCTCACCTTGGTTGGCCCCGGCACGACTCCTGCGAGGGCGAACGAAGTCGCTTTTGCCGCGGGCGCCTGGGGCAATCTGTTCCCAGCACCATGCGCTCACGAAACCGGAGTAAATTGGTTTGGCCGATGGGACCTCGGTCTGACGCATCGCTTGGACTGGGGGTTCGATTTCCAAGGCACCGAACATTCCAGTTTTCAGTCGCTCTCCGCGACCATGACGGCAAGATACGAACTCCTGAAGAACTTGCGGCTCGAGACTGGGATCGGATTAGGAGACGACACGGAGGGCAAGAGTCTAACTGGCGAAGTAGGTGCGACCATGGGCATCCCCGGCGGGAAACGAAACGGCTGGGCCCCCTACGCTTCTGTCCGGCTGGCCGCCGCGCGCGGACGTTCTGGGAGGCCCTTCGCGGGTTCGAACGTTCCTCCCGGTGCAGTCGTTCCCATGGCGAGCATTGGCGCAAGCGCCCGCGTCTCGGAGAACATGCGATGGGTTGTTGAAGGTGGTGGCGGGGGCATTCTTTCCCGCGAACATACGGACGCCGGAGCGTTTGTCTACGTCGCCGTCGGGTTGGATTTTGTGCTACGCAGAAAAGAGTAGCCAGACCCGAAACTTTGCCTCTCACCGGGTAGGTCTGAAATCGGAAATTTGCAGTTTTTCAGACACATTCAAAGCCCTCCAGGCACTTCGTGGATGTGGCTTTGGAACAGATCCTCGACTGGATCAATGCCGTCGTAAAGCTCTTGATGTGGAACCTACGCTTTCTTCTGTACTTACTGTGGCCGGATCTTCGGCCCATTCAAAAACGCCGCCCAGCGCAATTCCTCCACCGGATTTTCCCCGCTGACCGCTTTCTTCGCCGCCATCTCCGCCACCGCGTCCACCACCCATTCGAAATTCTGCTGCCCCACCGACGTGACCTCAGCATCCGGTGCTGGATTCATGAAGTCAATCGCATAAGGCACTCCATCCTCCACCGCAAACTCCACTGTGTTCAGGTCGTAGCCGAGCGCCCGGCACAACGCCAGCGCATCTTTCTCCATCCGCCCCTTTAACTTCGTGCCCGGCTGCGGATTCCCCTTCACATAGCGCTCATGATGCGGAGCCTTCGGATCGTACTTCATGATGTGCACTTTCTCCTGCCCCACTACATAACAGCGGTAGTAATCCTCAAACTCCACGCCACGTTGCAGCGTCATGCACAGGTCGCTGGTCTGATTGTAGTTATGGAAGAACTCCTCCGGAGAATGCACCTTATACACGTGCTTCCAGCCGCCGCCCGCGTAAGGCTTCAAAAACGCCGGGAACCCAACATAGGCAAACACCTCTTCCCAATTCAGCGGGTAGATCAAATTTCGCATGGATTTGCCGGTAGTATCCGGCGGATGCGTATGATGCGGCAAAATCACGGTGGGCGGAATCGCCACGCCCATCTTGTGGGCCAGCGCATAATTGAAAAATTTGTCGTCCGCCGTCCACCAGAACGGATTGTTAATCACCGTCGTCCCTTGCAGGACCGCGTTCTTCAAATACGCCCGGTAGAACGGAATGTCCTGCGAAATGCGGTCAATGATCACGTCGTACTTCTTGGGCTCATCCATCCGGATGCCGCCAATCTTCACAAATTCGGCGGTAACACCCGCAGTCTTCATCGAGTTGATCTTCTCGACCAAAGCCGGCGGAAACGTATCTTCCATACCAAAAAGAATTCCGATTTTCTTGTTCGCCATAATCAGTGTCCTCAATCTCGCTCCACTAGAAATACTTTCCCGCCATCCGCTGCCACAGTGGCCAATCATGCTTACTGTTGTCCCCGTAGATATCCAGCCAATGCGGAATCCCCCTGGCATGCAGAATCGCCGCCATCTTCACGTTCGCGTCCAGGCACATATCCCAGTTCGACGATCCCAGCACAATTTTCATCTGCCGAATGCGGCTCAGAAACCACTCATCGCTCATGTTCGGTAAGTAGTCCGGCGGATTATTGAAGTAGACATTGTCATCGTAGTAGCCGTCGAGGAAGCTCCTGATGTCGAATGATCCGCTCATGGTCACGCAAGCCGAAACTACATCCGGATGCCGCATGGAAAAATTCAGCGCGTGATAGCCGCCAAAACTGCATCCCGTCGCCGCGATCTGGGGAGCCGAGTTCTTCCACTTCAAATACGGCAGAAACTCGTTGATCACGTAGCGCTCGTACTGCACATGCCGCCAGATCCGCGCGCCCGGATGCACGCTCTTGTTGTACCAGCTCTCGCCGTCCACGCTGTCCACGCAGAATACCTGGATCGCGCCCGCTTCCAGTTTTCCCGCCAGCGCATGGATCATCCCCGCATCTTCATACTCATAGAAACGTCCCATCGATGTCGGAAACACGAGGATAGGCGGCCCGGCGTGTCCGTACACCAGCGACTCCATGTCGCGCCCTAATTCGTGGCTATATTGTTTGTTATATTCGCGGTTCATGTGCGCGAGGATTGTAACCGAACCGCCCGATCTTCGGCATCGTTGGCTGCGATCGGCGGCTGGTCGGGCCGGACGCGCCGCCGCCATTCGTGCCTGCGCCGTCTTTCTCGTCCATCGGCGATGAACTACTGGTCCGGAAATCCGGACCGCGGATTGATTCCCAAATGCTTCAGTTTCGATTGCAGCGTTGTCCGCTTCAATCCCAACCGCATGGCTGCGCCTTTCAGCCCACCAATCTGCCCGCGGCTTTCCCGTAAAGCCCGCAGAATGTGCTCGCGTTCGGTCGCTTCCAGAGTTTCATCCACGCGTTTCTTCTCGGCGGTTGTGCTAATCGGCACCAGTTCGCCTAACGGCGGCACCAGCACCGAACCTTGCGTCAGAATCACCGCGCGCTCGATAAAGTTCTCCAACTCCCGCACATTCCCCGGCCACTCCAACCCCATCAGCATATCCATCGTTTTCTTGGGAATGCTGGTGATCGACTTGCTCATCCGCCGGGCGAACTTCTGGACAAAATATTCCACCAGCAACGGGATGTCCTCCCGCCGTTCCCGTAACGGTGGTACGCGGATCGGAAACACGTTCAGCCGGTAATACAAATCGCTGCGAAACTCGTTATGTAGCACAGCATCCGCCAAATCGCGGTTGGTCGCCGCAATCAAGCGAAAGTCCACCTTCAACGTGTGCGTTCCGCCCAGCCGTTCGAACTCCTGATCCTGCAAAACTCGCAGCAGCTTCGGCTGCAAGGCCATCGAAATCTCGCCGATCTCGTCCAGAAACAGCGTGCCCTTGTCCGCCAGTTCGAGTCGTCCAATTTTCCTGCTCACGGCTCCGGTGAAAGCGCCCTTCTCGTTACCGAATAACTCGCTCTCCAGCAACCCCGACGGAATCGCCGCGCAGTTCAATTTGATGAAACTATTGCCGGTGCGCAGGCTCAACCAGTGGACCGCCCGCGCCACTAGTTCCTTTCCTGTTCCCGTTTCGCCCAGCAGCAGCACGGTGGCATCGCTGACCGCCACTTTCCTCACATTCTCCATGACGGCTTCCAAGGCCTTGCTCTGCCCGATGATGTTCCCGAACCCCAGTTCCGTATTGATTTCCTGCTCCAGATAAAGCTTTTCTTCCGTAAGCCTTTTCTTGGCCTCGCGTAGCGCCTCGGTTGTTTCCCGGAGTTCGGTGACGTCCATGCTGGCGCCGGTGAGTCCGATTACGGCGCCCGCCGAGTCCAAAACCGGTTCGGTCGTCGTATCCAGGTACTGCTTCCTGCCACCGAAAGTGGCCTGCATTTCATGGCGCACACCCACTCCGGTTTCCAGCACCCGCCGCCGGACTTCCGTGATGCGCGCAGCCTCCTCCGGGTCGAAGATCTCGTGCGCCGTCTTTCCCACCTGTTCGCTTACCGGCCGCGGAAGCCGCGGATTATACATCCAGGTGTAGCGCAAATCCCGGTCCAGGTTGTACACCGCAATCGGAGAATGCTTGAGTGCCACACGAAACCGTTCCTCGCTTTGCCGCAAGGCCTCCTCGGTGTGTTTACGCTCGATCTCTGCCGCCGTTCGGGTCGAGAACAATTGCAGAATCGATTCGGCAAATTTTGCATTCGCCAACGGCCGAGTGTAGAGCGCAACCATGACGCCAATCACACGCCCTTGCGAATCGCGCAAAGGCGTCCCGGCATATCCCTCTATCTTCTTTTGCTTGAGCCAAGGGTCTTGCGGGAACATCTCGGACACACCGGCAGCATAAGAGCAGGCGCCTTGCCGCATGACTGCTTCGGAGGGAGTATGAGCCAGATCGTAAGTGACGTTCTCCGCGCTCGCACCCAGACCGCAGAAGCCAATCGTTCTCACCTTGTATTCTTCGCCTTCGATGAGTTCTCCAATTAGCGTATAGTCGGCCTCCAGGCACTTGGCGAGCTGACCGGCCATCGAGGTGAAAAAGTTCTCGCTGCTGTCGGCTCGTACCTGCACCAGGGCGGTGATCGTCTCCTGCGCCCGCTTGTGCTCGGTGATGTCCAGGACCACCCCGACAACTCGCAAGGATCCAGCCGCGGTATCCGCAATGACCAGGCCTCGCCCGCGGATCCACCGCATCACGCCGTCCGGCCGAATCACGCGGAACTCCGATTCGCCCTCCTCGCGGCTCTGCGCCAACTGCGAAAACTCCTCTTTGACCCTTGCCCGGTCTTCAGGATGCACCAGTTCCCAACTAAAGAAGGTGGCAAAATTGCCCGCGAAGCCGCTGGGGATGCCCCAGATTTCGGCGAATTCGGCCGTCCACGTTCCCCGGCCACTCTTCAGGTCCAGCTCAAACGCTCCGATCTTTCCGATCTGAAGCGCCAGTTGTTGTCTCCGCTCACTTTCTCGCAGTGCCTCCTCCGACTGTTTTCGCTCGGTGATGTCCCGCACCAGAGACATATTCCATCGGGGCGTTTCTCCGTCACCCCACATCCGCGCCACCAGAATGCTCACCCAGCGCACCGATCCATCAGGGCGAAGATACCTTTTTTCCAGCTCCTGATTCGCCAGCGTTCCCTCGGCCAGTTGTTGCAGGTATTCACGGCTCTCTGCAATATCATCGGGGTGAGTAATGCTTCCCACATCGCAATGCAGCAGTTCTTCTTCGCTGCGCCCGGTGATTTCGCAGAATTTCGGGTTGACTTGCAGGTATCGCCCGGTGCGCGAATCCATCAAAGCAATGCCAAGCGGAGACCGCTCGTACACCGTCCGGAATCGCAGTTCGCTTTCCCGTAACGCCTCCTCCGCCCGCTTGCGCTTGGTGATATCGGCGAACGTGACTGCCACCTGACCCTGGTGCGTGCGGAATGCGACCAATTCGAGCCATTTCTCCAGGGGTTGCGCATACTTCTCCAAATGAATCGATTCTCCGGTGGTCGCGACCTTTCCGTAGGTTTCAAACCAGAAGGGGTCCAGGGTGGGAAGGACCTCACCAAGCGTCTTGCCTAGGACTCTGTTCCGGGGCAAGCCGCTATGCGTTTCAAAAGCGGGGTTTACTTCCAGATAGCGGTAATCGCACGGCTTGCCATTCTCATCGTAGATGGGTTCGATCAGCGCAAAGCCCACGACCATTTCACTAAAGAGGAGGCGATAGCGCCGTTCACTCTCGTGCAGCGTTTCCTCGGCCTGCTTGCGTTCGGCCCGAGCCCGAAGCGCCATGATGCCATAGCTCAGATTGTTGGAGAGCTCCTCCAGAAGACGTTGTTCGGCAGCGTCAAAAACTCCTGTCTCCGTGGCGTAGATGGTCAGCGCTCCCAGTACCTCTTCACCGCTCTTGAGCGGCAAGGCCAGAGAAGAACGGTAGCCTCGCTTTATGGCAGCCTCGCGCCAGGGAGCAAAGCGAGGATCGGACGTCATATCGCGGCATGCGGTCACCTCGCCGGTTCGGATGGCAGTGCCAGTGGGTCCACGCCCGCGTTCCTCGTCGGCCCACGTCACGTTCAGGGTATCCAGGTAGCCTGCCTCAAATCCACTCGACGCGACCACCCGGATCGTTTTTCTCTCGTCGTGCTCGGCGTAGCCCACCCAGGCCATGCGGTAGCCGCCTACGTTCACCACCAAATCGCAAATTTGCCGGAGCAGGCCCGGTTCGTCCGTCGCCCGCACCAGCGACTCGTTGCACGCGCTCAACGACCGCAGCGCGCGCTCCGAGCGCTTCCGCTCCGTGATGTCGCGCACCATGCCCACGCGATAATCCCGGTCCAGTCGCACCCTTCGCGTATTCACTTCCACCGGGAACGTCGTTCCATCTTTCCGCCGGTGTACTCTTTCCATGATTGCGAATTCCGACTCCTGCATCTGCTGCCGCATCCACGCGCGCCAATCTCCGTTGATGTTCGGGTCGATGTCGAAAACCGTCATCGACAAAAGCTCTTCCCGGCTGTACCCCAGTTCGACGCACGCCCTCTCATTCACATCCAGAAAACGCAGGCTTTTCGGATCGACTACCTCGATGGCATCGTTCGATTGGTCCAGCAGCGCTCGGAACAGCTTCAGTTCGCGAAGCGTCAGTTCCTGCTCGCACGCGGTCTTCCGCAGCTGTTCGTGGGTTTCCCGTAACGCCTCCTCCGCCCGCTTCCGGGCTGTGATGTCGCGCGACACGGCCACGTCGTACTCCCGGTCCAGCCGCACTCGGTGCAAATTCAATTCCACCGGAAACGTCGTTCCATCCTTCCGCCGGTGCGCTCTCTCAATGATTGCGCATCCCGTTTGCCGCAACTGCTGATCTATCCGCGTCCGCACAGTTACGATGTCCGGGTCGATGTCAGAAACCGTCATCGACAAGAGTTCTTCCCGGCTATACCCAAGCTCTGCCCACGCCCTCTCATTCGAATCGAGAAAACGCAGGGTTTCCGGATCGGTTACCAGGATGGCATCGTTCGATTGGTCCAGCAGCGTCCGGAACAGCGTCAGTTCGTGGAGCGTCTGCTCCCGCTCCCGCGCCGTCTTCATCAGTTGTTCGTTGCTCGCGCGCAGCGCCTTCTCCGCCCGCACCCGTTCCGTGACGTCATGCGCGATCCC
>CABECO010000318.1_pt1 | contig 15345 bp, 8 predicted proteins | sample 3422431 | NCBI WGS metagenome assembly CABECO01 (sample SAMEA5534327, study PRJEB31848) | metagenome | biome: tundra; feature: field; material: soil | place: USA | collected 2013-05 | depth 0.15 m
TGGACGTGAGCGCTGGTGCGGCGCGATTCAATCATGCGCTGCGCGATGATCTTGCGCATTTGGGACATGGGTACGAGCTCGCCTGGAATGACAGCCGACGCAGGGGCTGCGGCTTGACGGGGTGTGGGAGCCGCAGCGGTTGGAGCGGCATCAGTCGTGCGGTGTTCGACGAAATCGAGGATGTCCTGCTTGGTGACGCGGCCGCCGGTGCCGGTGCCGCTCACTCTTGCGAGATCTACATTGTGCTCGCGGGCGAGTTTGCGGACGAGCGGGGAAGAGCGGACGTCGGAATCTTCTTCCTCGTGTTCACCGCGGGGAGCGCTGGCGGCGGGTGCGGGCGGCGGAGCCGGAGCTTCCTTCTTTGCGGATGCGGGAGCGGCGGGAGGAGGAGCAGGAACAGCGGGTTTGGCGGGATCAGGAGCGGAAGCGCCACTGCCGTCGCCGATCACACCGACAACCGTGTTGACCTGAACGGTGTTGCCTTCGGAAACTTTGATTTCCTGAAGGATTCCACTGGCGGGCGCGGGGATTTCGGCGTCGACCTTGTCGGTGGAAATCTCGAACAGAGGTTCATCGCGCTGGACCTTGTCACCGGGCTTTTTTAGCCACTTGGTGATGGTCCCCTCGAAAATCGATTCGCCCATTTGGGGCATAACTACGTCGGTCGGCATAGTTCCCTTTCCATGAAGCCCTGCGCAAATGGCGGGGGAAGACCAAACAGAACATTATAGCGAAGCTGGGAGTGACTTCGGGCGCAAAGCACTAAGGATGTACGCGGCCTGTGCGTTGCGCAAGGGCGTCGCTTTGGTTTCTCGTCCTCGTTTAACGAGGGACGCGATTTCTTGTGGAGCAAACAGCAATGAAGAAGTTTTTGGCGGTTGTTCTTGAGATGACCAGGAACGCAGTGGCAAAAATCACTTTCTCCCATAAGCGAATTGCTCGATACTGCACTGAACTCCCATTTCGTGCAGTGATAGGGCTCACAGTCCTGTCTTTGCTGGATTGTGTCGCGCTGGGGCAAGGGATTTTGTCAGGTTCAGCTGTGCTTTCCGGCAGCAGCCAGTTCGGCTATCCAACTGTCTCTCCGCTGACGTACAGCGCACGCACCGATAATTGCGTAACCGGAGTGGAATCCGGTTGCGTTGCACAAGGGGGCACGGGCCAGCCGCTTACATTTTTGATTCGTCCGAGCGACAGCCCAACGTTCGCCGCGAACGCTCCGGCGAACACCGCCGCCACCGACCCCGACTTCCACAGTTACCTGATCATGGTGACCGACCCGACCACGAACGGTAACGCGACGACAAGTTACAACATGGGGTCGGACGGGGAGTGGGACGCCTTTTCCTCCGATAGCAGCATGTTCATGGTTTACAGCAATGGCGGCGGTCCCTGGTTGTACTACCTCAACGAAGCAAAAATTCGCGCCAAGACGTGCTCTCCATCCAGTCCATGCCTGACCTTTAGCAACATTCACGGCGGTGCCATCGGGTCCGGTTGCAGTACGAGTTGCACGATCATTGACAGCAGTGGGCGAGCGGTGTGGAGTCGAGTTTCGGGCGAGGGCAATATCATCTATGAACTGATGGGCGACGGCGTGACCGTCAACCGCCTGGCTGTTTCCCCCGGCACGGATACCTTCACGCGCACGCTCTACACATCGCTGGGCGCGGTGTGGCCCAGAACTTATTACCAGACGTGGAATGGCGTATTTACGGTTGCCACGGACGGGTCAATCGCTCTGACGATGGCCGGTGGGATGGATTGGCAGGCAAGTACGACCTACATCACGAACGATTACACGTCATTCATCTATCCTCAGACCGGCAACAGCGCCAACCACGCATTTCAGGCAACGACGGCAGGGACCACCTCAGGCACGGAGCCAACATGGTCAACTTGCACCTCGACCTGCACGGATGGCGGGGTTACCTGGACGAATCTGGGCAGCATCAAGGGGCAAGGGCCGGGATTCGATGCCGTCGTATACCTTGCGGGCATCGGCTATCGAGCGCTGAACACTCGTATCGGCCAGATACGAAGCGGAGCAGGGGTCAGTTATCCAACCGGGACGTGGCAGACGACCGACACGGTGATCTGCAACAAGTACGGCACCAATCCATGCCCACTGACCGACCTGATGACGCTGCACGGGAACGGAGCGGACCTCAATTCGGCCTACATGTCGCTCACCCCGACTCATGGCGGCGGGACGCCCGTGCTCACACCGGGGACGGCCAACTGCCTGAACACGAACGCGAATTACTACGGGGCATACAGCGCGACGCAGACTTACCATTCGTCGAGCCATGACACGGTTTACGACCCCAGCCACGGAGCACCCTACAGCTATTACGTGGCCATTGCGACGACGACTGGTAACGCTCCGCCCAACGCTACTTATTGGACGCTCGCTGACATCTATTGCTACACCTACACCTGGCAAGTGAACTCGCTCAACATTAACGTCAGCACACAAACCAGCGCTGCCAGCCACACTTCGGGCCACCAGGCGCAGGGGTACACGAGTTACTGGGGTGACTCCGGTCAATACCAGCACCTCTTCTCGCAGCCGATGAGCTATCAGGATGTTAGCGGGGTCATCGACGAAGTACCGTACCCCGGCACGCAACTGTTGCCCAACGGCTTCCCCAGTGACCACCACACTAGCTACCGCGACCCGGGAACGACGGACGCGCCGCCGATCCCCGACTTTGCGACCCAAGTGCCAACGATTGAGACGGGCTATACACAGGCAGGATATGGCGAAGTGGTGGGTGAATGCACCGGTCTGGGCACTTGCCCTCCAGGAACAATGTACCGCTTCGCTCACGAGTACAACACGGGCGACTCGGCCAACTTCGCAACCCAGAACAACATCGGCAACGCTTCGCAGGATGGCCAATGGGCGCTCTGGGGAACGGATGTGATGGGCACGCGGGGGTCGATCTCGCCAGACTGGGTTGCGAATACTGCTTACTCCGTTGGAACCTTCATGTACCCAAGCGTCAACAACAGCAATAAGTACGATTGGGAAGTAAGCACGGCAGGCACCAGCGCGGCGACCTCTGGCGCAGAGCCAAATTGGAATAGTTGCACAACTACCTGCGCCGATGGGACGGGAACATTGGTATGGACGCGGCAACCGGCCTCCTGCAACCAGTTGCGGGCGGGCTTCGCGCCAGCCGCCAGCACCGTCTTCGCCGCGGGAAGTTCTATCTATCCAGTTACCAACAACACGGCAAACAACATTTACTACACCAGCGCCGTTGGAACGACCGGATCCTCTGTTCCTAACTGGAACACGTTCTGCCCGGCTTTCGGCGCTTGCCCAACCCAGGATGGAACGGTGCAGTGGTACAACAAAGGAGCGAACGACTGTAGAGGTGACGTGATTCTAGTGGACCTGTTATCGGCGCATTGAAAGCTAGCGAGAGAAAGGCGATATATGAAGCGACTTGCAATTCTCATGTTCTTAGTTGTAGCAACCTTAACCCAAGCCCAATCTAGCACGCGTCCCGTGGTGCTTTCTTGGACCGCGAGTACAGCATCGACGGTTACCGGCTACAGCATTTTTAGCTGCGCGGTCGCGACCGGCGGAACCTCCTGTACTCCTTCGGTTACAGGAACACCCCTTACGACCGTAACCGGAGTAACGTACACAACCACGGAGACCGCCGGTTCAGCCTATGGGTTCAGCGTCGTTGCGGTGTCGCCTGCATGTACACCAACTACTCCGTTGACTAGTCCGTGCGGGAACAGTGTTCCAATAACGCTGACGTATGTGCCAGTTCCTTCACAACCTGCGGGCGAGACAAACGTAGTGGTGGTGGTTCCGTAGTGGAGTCAAACCTGCGTCGCACGGATGTTGTGCTGGTGGACCTGACGCCGGCGCACTGAGGACGTCGAGCGATTGGAACTGCCAGCACGGTTCCACAAACGGCGGCGCGGCGATGTGTTTGCGGTAAGACTCGACTCAACTGAAAGCAAAGTCCCATGAAAATCTCAGAGCATTTCACGTTGGAGGAATTCTCTTTCTCCGAAGCGGCGGCGCGGCTCGGACTCGACAACACTCCGATTCCAATCGTCATTACAAACCTGGGCCTAATGGCAGCGGTCATGGAAAGAATTAGAACGCTGCTTGGGGACAGGCCCATCGTGGTGCGCAGCGGCTACCGTTCGGTAGCGGTAAACCAGGCAGTAGGCGGAGTGGCAACGAGCGCCCATTGCCACGGTTTGGCGTGCGACTTCGTGTGTCCCGCATTCGGCACGCCGGCGGAAGTGGCACTAGCCATCCTGAAGTCCGGCATCGAATACGACCAACTTATTCTCGAGTACGGATGGGTCCACGTTGGCCTAGCGCAAGAGGGATTGTTATCCCGCCGGGAAGCCCTGACGAAGCGTTCGCCATGGGCGGCGTATGAGTGCGGCATCGGGGCTTGACTGATTTCGCCGCACTACCGCAAAGAACCAGATGTAACGCTATTACTAAGGAGATGCCATTTTGAAGAAGTACGCTGCTTATTTGCCCACTGTTGTGCTCCTGCTTACTACGCTCGCGAACGCCGCCACGCCGGCGATTGCTGCGTTCTGGATGAACCATGCAACCACCGCAGCGATTCTTGCGCCGTTAGCCGTCATCGTGGCGCATTGGCTGCCTTCGCCGTATGCCGGCGTCAACTCGAAGTAAGTAAGTCAATTTCTGGAAATCAGAGGAGAAACCATTCATGAGGAAGGCTCTTGTCGCTTCGCTGTCGCTTGCTATGTTCTGCAGTGCCTGTTCGACCACTTGGGTGTCGACGCTCGATTCGATTCTGGTCGCGGCGGCGCCGGCATTGATCGACATTCTGCAAATCGCCGCCGTGGCCAATGGCCAGCCGATAAATACCAACTTAGAGGCAAAGATCAATGCCGACGCAACGGTCATCAAGACGCTGGCTGCCGACTTCGCCGAGGCTTCGTCTTCAGCGGCGCCGGGCGTTTGCTCGCAACTCCAGGCGGCCGTGAGCGCCTACCAGAACGACCAACAGGCTGTGCTCCAGGCCGCGCAGGTGAGCGACCCGAATACGCAGACGAAAATTACGCTGCTTGCCAACCTGGTGGCGGGCACGGTGAATGCCATCACGGCAGTGATTCCGTCCTGCAATGATGCGGCTTCCAGCCGCAATCTAAAAGCGCAGCCGCCCTACAGCATCTCCACTTTCGCGGCTCATTACAACAGCATCCTCGTGGCGCCGACGGGCAACCCGGCCGTGGATGCGGCAACCCAGAGACTGAAACTCCATCAACACTCGACACTCGTGCGGATGGTCACTTTCGGGCGGCTCCAGTGATAAATCGCAGGTTTGGCATGCTCCGCGACGTTCACGATGTACGGGACCGGATGTACCGGGCTTCGCCGCGAGCGGAACCGGTGCCGCAACATGTGGATCTGCGGGAGTGGGGCGGACCGATCAAGGATCAGGGCGAGGAAGGCAGTTGCACGGGACACGCTTTTTCGTCGGCCCGAGAGTGGATCGCGCGGAAGTACGAGAAGGCGTCGCCGATTTTGAGCCCGCAGTGCCTGTATGTCGAGGAACTGATTGCCGATGGGTCGTTTCCCAAAGATGAAGGCGCGATGCCGCGCACCGGTTGCCAGGTGCTGACGGCGAAAGGTTGCTGCGAAACGTCGCTCTATCCCTACGTCGCAGGCAAGTTCACCGACCCGACGGCGGAGCAGGCGCAGAATGCGCTCAAGTACAAGACTGGCGCTTATCACCGTCTCGGAAGTTTGTCGGACTATCTCCGGTGCCTGGCCGATACGACGCCGTGGCCGGTTGCAATCGGGTTCACGGTCTACGAGTCATTCATGTCGCAGCAGGTGGCGGATACCGGCGTCATGCCGATTCCGAAACCTGGAGAAGAGCAACAGGGCGGCCACGAAGTACTCTGCCTGGGCTACGACCAGACGAAACAACTCGCGCTTATCCAGAACAGTTGGGGCAACGGCTGGGGGCAGCGTGGGTACTTCTGGATGCCGTTTGAGGTAATCGGTTCTCCGGACACCGATCTGTGGATGGTGCACACCGGCGGACCCTGGAAGTGATTGTGCAACACTCGGCAGTTGAGCGGCGATTTCCGCATGGTGGTGCAAGAGAAGTAAGCTGCAGCCCCACAACACGCGTCATTGCACAGCCCCTAAAGGGGCATCGAATTCAAAGAGCTTATGGCATCGCTAAAGCGATGCCCTGATACGAAACTGCTGTTCACGCCTGAAGTGGAGCGTGCTTTTTTTGCGTTGCCGTGGTCCATTGGTGCAAAACATCGATAAATGCAGTGGTGGCGCAGGAAAGTGTCCGGTCACGGCGGTAGGCCAATCCCAGTTCGCGGAAAAGTTCCGCATCCTCAAGGTCAATCAGTTTGACTCGGCCGGACGCCACTTCATCGCGAGCGAATGACGCGCTGATGATAGACACTCCGAGGTCGGCGGCCACAAAGCTCTTGATCATGCCGATGCTCGGCAGTTCCATTCGCACTTGCAGATCGTCGCGATAAGGGCGGAACAGCTTATCCATAAGCCTTCGCGTATGGCCTGTTTTAGGGAGCAGCAGGGGATGTTTTACGATATCGCGGACGGATGCCGTTTTGTGCTTGGCTAGGGGATTCTTGGGGCTCACCATCAGCATCAGCTTGTCGCGGAACATCGGTTGTATTTCGAGGCTCGGAGACTGGATGGGCAGTGTCAGAAAACCCACTTCGATGGAGCCATTCTCGAGCTTTTCCGTGATTTTGTAGCTGAAATTCCGGTAGATGTTGATCTGAACGGGCGGGTAGAGCCGGCAGTATTCCGCAAACACCTCGGGCAGAACGTAGAGGCAGGTAGCCTCGTTGGCGCCGACGCGAAGCGTGCCGCGGGGCGTGCGGCTATGGTCGGCTACCGCCATCAGCGATTCCTCGCGCAACTGTTTCAGCCGCTCCGCATAGTCATAGAACACTTGTCCGGCCGGGGTCAGGGTTACGGTCTTGCCCGAGCGGTCGAGCAGGCGATCGCCATACTCCTGCTCCAACTGGCGGATTTGGGCGCTGACCGCCGATTGGGAGCGGAAAACTTTCTCTCCAGCGCGCGAAAAGCTGCCCTGTTTGGCCACTTCCAGAAACGTGATGAGCTGATCGAAATCCATTGAGTTTATGCCGGATTATAATGGATGGGGCAGGTTTCGCGGGAAATTAGGCTTAATTTGTCCGGAAACCTCGAAATTCTGAAATTTGCATTCCTTGTATCGAAATTCTGAGTTTTACTTTCCGGCCTAAATGTTAGTAACTAATAGGTTGAAGAAGTGTGTTCCTGAGCCGAAGTGCACGGCCCCCCGTAGCCTTTGCGGGCAAAGTCCCCACTCATGAACAACTGATCCGCGAGCGGTGGAGTATGCCGCAGAAGATGCCGATGACGACGCGTCGGAAAAAAACGAATGTTCCTCCACCCGCCCAGGGTCTGTACCATCCTGCGCAAGAGCACGACGCCTGCGGGATCGGATTCATAGCCCACGTTCGCGGCCACAAAAGTCACGACATCGTAAACAAAGGAATCCAGGTGCTGCTCAACCTGGGGCACCGCGGGGCCTGCGGATGCGATGCCGAAACCGGCGACGGCGCCGGCATTCTCCTCCAGATCCCACACCAGTTCTTTGTGCGGAAGTGCGTCCAGTTGGGTTTCGACCTGCCTGCACCCGGCGCTTATGGCGTGGGAATGACATTTCTGCCGGTGGAGAAACATCAGCGCTTGCAGTGTGAGGGTGTTCTGGAACGCATTGTGCGCGAGGAAGGATTGACGGTACTTGGCTGGCGGGATACGCCTGTCAAAGCTGCCGCCATTGGCCGCGTGGCGCGAGGTTCGCAACCCTACATCCAGCAGATTTTTGTAGGCTGCGGGGCGTTTATGGATGAAGACGTCTTTGAGCGGAAGCTTTATGTGGTGCGCAAGCGCGCCGAGATTGAGATCGCAGCGTCCGGAATCGAGGATGCGGAGACCTTCCATATTCCTTCGCTCTCTTGCCGCACCATTGTTTACAAAGGTCTGCTGCTCGCCCCGCAGATCGCCAACTTCTATCAGGAGCTTTCCGATCCCGACGTGACCAGCGCGTTGTGTCTGGTGCACCAGCGCTTCTCCACCAACACATTCCCGAGTTGGCAACGAGCGCATCCGTACCGCTACATCGCGCACAATGGCGAGATCAATACGCTCAAGGGCAACGTCAACTGGATGCACGCGCGCCAATCGCTGCTGCAGTCTCCCTTGTTCGGCGACGATCTGAAGAAGCTCTATCCCATCATTGCGCCGAATGGCAGCGATTCCGCGAACTTCGACAATGCGGTCGAACTCCTGTTTCAGGCGGGGCGCAGCCTGCCGCACGCGATGGCCATGCTGATTCCGGAATCGTGGGCTGGAAATTCCCACATGAAGCCGGAGAAGCGCGCGTTTTACGAATATCACGCGTGCCTGATGGAACCCTGGGATGGGCCGGCGGCCATCGCGTTCACCGACGGCAGAGTCATTGGCGCCATCCTCGACCGCAACGGCTTGCGGCCCGGGCGTTACGTGGTCACGAACGACGAGCACGTGGTCATGGCGTCCGAAGCCGGTGTGCTCGACATCGAGCCGGAAAACGTAAAGATCAAAGGCCGCCTGCAACCGGGGAAGATGTTCCTGGTGGACACGGTCGAGGGCCGCATCGTCCCTGACAAGGAAATCAAACACCGGCTGGCTTCGCGACAGCCCTATGCGGAGTGGCTCAAAGATAATCAGATCACCATCGATCAGTTGCCCAAGCCCTCGCGCATGCACCACCCCGATGCGGAAACCCTGCTTCGCCGGCAGCGCGCGTTTGGTTACAGCGATGAGGACCTGCGCATGATCCTCGGGCCCATGGCCGCGAAGGGCGAGGAGCCAGTTGGCTCCATGGGGACGGATACGCCGCTCGCTTGTCTCTCGGACCTGCCCCAATCGCTGTTCAGCTACTTCAAGCAGCTCTTCGCCCAGGTCACCAATCCTCCCATCGACCCGATTCGTGAAGAGATCGTGATGTCGCTGATCAGTTACATCGGAGCCGAACGCAACATTCTTTCGGAAGAGCCCGAGAACTGTCACATGCTGAAGCTGGCCCACCCGCTTCTGACGAACTTCGAATTGGAAAAACTGCGCCGAGTCTCATCCGGGGATCTGCTGGCCATCACGCTGCCCGCGCTGTTCCGCGCCAGCGAAGGAGAAGCGGGACTGAAGCGGGCGCTCGACGAGTTATGCCAACGAGCGTCGCTCGCGGGAAAAGCCGGGTACACGCTGTTGATTCTTTCCGATCGCGGCGTGAACAAGGATTACGCTCCCATCCCCAGCCTGCTGGCGCTGGCCGCCGTGCACAACCTGCTGGTCCAGGAGGAGACGCGAACCCAGGTCGCCCTGATTACGGAATCGGGCGAACCTCGCGAGGTGATGCACTTTGCGCTGCTCAGTGGCTATGGGGCGAGCGCTATCAATCCTTATCTGGCATTGGAGAGCGTGGAAAGCCTGGCGCGGCGGGGAGAGTTGCCGGACGGCGTGACTCCCGAACTTGCGATGAAGCACTTCATCAAATCGGTGAATAAGGGTTTACTGAAGACCTTTGCCAAGATGGGTATCTCGACCTTACAGAGCTACCAGGGAGCGCAGGTTTTCGAAGCCATCGGGCTGAACAAGGAACTGGTGGATTCGTATTTCACAGGTACGGCGTCGCGTTTAAAAGGCATCGGCCTCGAAGTGCTCGCCCGCGAAGCGCAATTGAAGCACGAGCACGCGTTCCGTCCCCTGACTGAGTCCGAGACGGAACTCGCGGTCGGAGGAAATTACCACCAGCGCGTCAACGGCGAGTATCATCTGCTGAACCCGCAGACTATCAGCAAACTGCAGCAGGCAGTGCGCCAGGATAGCTTCGAGACCTTCCAGGAATACACCGACCTCATCGACAACCAAAGCAGCAACCTGGCTACGCTGCGCAGTTTGATGAAGTTGAAAAAGAGCGCCAAGCCAGTTCCGATCGAAGAAGTCGAGTCCGCCAAGGAGATCGTGAAGCGCTTCACAACGGGAGCCATGTCATTCGGCTCGATCAGCAAAGAAGCGCACGAGACTCTGGCCATCGCCATGAACCGCATCGGGGGGAAGTCCAATACCGGCGAAGGTGGCGAAGACGAAGAACGCTTCAAACCGGATGCGAACGGAGACCTGCGGCGCAGCGCGGTGAAGCAGGTCGCGTCGGCGCGCTTTGGAGTTACTGCGAACTACCTGGTCAACGCGGACGAGTTACAGATCAAGATGGCGCAGGGCGCAAAACCCGGAGAAGGCGGGCAACTTCCCGGGCACAAAGTCGATGAGGTCATTGCGCGCATTCGACATTCCATCCCCGGAGTGGGTTTAATTTCGCCGCCACCTCACCACGATATTTATTCCATCGAAGATCTAGCACAGCTGATCTACGACCTGAAGAATGTGAATCCGCAAGCCCGAATCGCGGTGAAGTTGGTGGCGGAAGTCGGAGTGGGCACGGTGGCGGCGGGCGTGGCCAAGGCACACGCGGATGTTGTCCTGATCAGCGGCGACAGCGGAGGTACGGGAGCTTCACCGCTGAGTTCCATTAAGCACGCCGGCATTCCATGGGAGCTTGGGTTAGCGGAGACGCAGCAGGTGCTTTTGTTAAACGATCTGCGCAGCCGAATCCGCGTGCAGACGGATGGCAAGCTGCAGACCGGCCGCGATGTCGTCATCGCGGCGCTGCTCGGCGCCGAAGAATTCGGTTTCGCCACCACGCCGCTGATTGCGCTGGGCTGCGTCATGATGCGCAAGTGCCATCTCAATACTTGCTCAGTGGGCATCGCCACGCAGGATCCCGTGCTGCGCAAGCGCTTTCAAGGGCAGCCCGAGCACGTCATCAACTTCTTCTTCTTTCTGGCGGAGCAGGTGCGGCAGTACATGGCGGAAGTGGGCTTCCGGCGCATGGACGAGATGATCGGGCGGGTTGACATGCTCGACGTGCAGCCGGCCGTGAATCACTGGAAGGGGCGAGGCCTGGATTTGTCGGCCATTCTCCATGATCCGTCCATGCCGGCGCGCGTGGCACGCCGGTGCGTGCAGGCGCAGGATCATGGCCTGGAGCAGGCGCTGGATCACAGGCTTTTGGCCCAATCGCAGGCGGCGCTCGAAACTCTTGCACCGGTTGTGATCAAGCTACCGGTGCGCAATGTTCATCGCTCCGTGGGAGCCATGCTGAGCGGAGCAATTGCCCGCCGCCACGGCTCCGCGGGCCTACCCGACGATACCATCCGGATTCACCTGGATGGATCGGCCGGGCAAAGTATGGGCGCGTTCCTGGCCAAGGGAGTCACCGTCACGCTCGAAGGCGAGGCCAACGATTACGTAGGCAAGGGCCTGTCCGGCGGACGATTGGTGGTGTATCCGCCGCGACGGTCGAGTTTCGCCCCCGAAAAGAACATCCTGATTGGCAACGTCGCGCTCTACGGCGCCACCAGCGGCGAAGCGTTTTTCAACGGGGTCGCAGGCGAGCGGTTTGCGGTTCGCAACTCCGGAGCGACCGCGGTAGTCGAGGGAGTTGGCGACCACGGCTGCGAATACATGACGAAGGGGCTGGTCCTGGTGCTCGGGGCCTGTGGGAGAAATTTTGCCGCCGGCATGAATGGCGGCGTCGCCTACGTTTTCGACGAGAGTGGAGACTTTACCGAAAAGCGCTGCAATCTGGGCTCGGTTGACCTTGAGCCAGTTCTCGATGCGCAGGATGCCCAGTTCGCCGAAGCCCAACTCGTCGAGACCAAGCTCGTCAAAGATCTCGTGACGCGGCATCTGGCGCTGACGGGCAGCCCGCGTGCTGCTTGGCTTCTCGACAACTGGTCTGAGGCGCTATCCCGGTTTATCAAAGTCTTTCCCCACGAGCACAAGCGAGTGCTCGGAGTGAGCCGCAGACGGCAGCCTTATATCCCGAGTCCGCCGCCGGCCGTGCCGGCCCCGGCCGAGCAGGTGCAACATGGGTAAGGACACGGGATTCCTGGAATACGAGCGCGAACTTGCCCCTCGACGTCTGGTTTCTCACCGCGTTAACGATTGGTTCGAAATCTATCACGATTTTCCCGAGCGGAAGCTTCGCACTCAGGGTGCGCGCTGCATGGACTGTGGCGTACCTTTTTGCCAGACGGGATGCCCGGTCAACAACCTAATTCCCGATTGGAACGATATGGTTTATCACGGCCGCTGGAAAGAGGCGGTTCGCCAACTGCACGCGACCAATAACTTCCCGGAATTCACCGGCCGGATTTGTCCGGCGCCGTGCGAAGCGTCTTGTGTGCTGGGCATCAATCAGCCTGCGGTCACGATCAAGCAAATCGAGAAAAATATCGTGGAGCGCGGCTTTCGCGAAGGTTGGATCCGGCCCGAGCCGCCAACAGTTCACACCGGGAAAAAGGTTGCGATCGTGGGTTCAGGGCCCGCTGGATTGGCCGCGGCCCAACAGTTGTGCCGCGCGGGACACACCGTAGTGGTCTACGAAAAATCGGACCGCATCGGTGGGTTACTGCGCTACGGCATCCCCGAATTCAAGATGGAGAAGCACATCATCGATCGCCGCCTGGAGCAGATGTCCGCTGAGGGCGTGAAATTCGTTACTGGCGCGGAGGTGGGCAGGAATGTCGCGGTCGAGGATCTGCTCAGCGAGTTCGACGCGACTGTGCTCGCCGGCGGAGCCGAGCAGTCGCGCGATCTGAACGTCCCGGGACGAGAGCTGAAGGGAATCCATTTCGCGATGGAGTTTCTGCCGCAGCAGAACCGGCGCTGTCTCGGCGACACGATCGAGCCGGAAGCGGAGATTTTGGCCACGGGTAAGCGCGTGGTCATCGTCGGAGGCGGCGATACCGGCGCCGATTGCCTCGGAACCTGCCATCGGCAAAAGCCTCTCTCCGTGCACCAGTTCGAAATCATGCCGAAGCCTCCGGACGAGCGCTCGCCCCTCACGCCCTGGCCGCTCTGGCCGATGCAACTGCGCAGCGAAGGCGCACACGAAGAAGGCGGCGTGCGCGACTGGGGCATCGCGACCACAAAATTCACTGGCTCCGATTCGGGTCGCGTTCAGCAACTGCACGCCGTGCGGGTTGGGGCGCCGCCGAGGTTCGAGCCGATTCCTGGCACTGAATTCACGATGGAAGCGGATCTCGTGCTGATCGCGATGGGCTTTGTGGGACCGGTTCGGAATGGAATGATCGACCGCTTGGGGGTGCAACTCGATCCGCGCGGCAACGTGGCCACGGACCAGAACAACATGTCGTCACTGCCAGGAGTTTTTGCGGCGGGCGATATGCGGCGGGGCCAGTCGTTGGTAGTGTGGGCGATTGCCGAGGGCCGAAGAACAGCCGCGAGTGTAGACGATTACCTGAAAACGAAAGCGATGCCCTTGACGACTCTAGCGGTTTCCAACTCCAAGGGACAACCGATCGCTTCATGATCCTGACCGCGCCGCCCGCCTAGCACCCCGCCTGCTCCAAGTGCCGCGCCACCGACTCGTCCTCCACGCCTTCGCGATTCTCACGCATAAACCTATTGAACAGTAAAGAGCCAGCCAAGTTGGGCAGCCTGCAACGATTTGCCCGGGCCGATCAAGGAGTCGATGAGGCTGGTGGCTGGCTCGTGGTTGGTTGGACCTTCGAGGGTTGGATCGGAGTAATCGCCGGGAACTGAGCATGGCGCGAAATAATCTGCTGCGAAGTGGGAAGCGTGGAGGAATCCCAACCTCCGCCGAGCGCCTCGATCAATTGCACGCTGTCCACGATTTGCGTGATCCGCAGGGTCAGGGCTGTCTGCTGATTGCTAAAGAGTGCGGTTTCGGCCGTAATGACGTTGAGGTAGGGGTCGATGCCGAGGCGGTACCGGTCTGTGGCCAACTTCAGGCTGCGCTCGGCGGACACGACCGCCGTGTCCTGTTCCTGAATTTCCTTGGAAAGAATGCGCAGGCCGGAAAGATTGTCCTCGACTTGTTGAAACGCAATGAGCACCGTGTTGCGATAGTTGGCAACCGTCTCATCATATTGCGCGCGATATTGTTCCATGGTGGCACGACGCAAGCCGCCATCGTAAATCGTCTCGGCAATGGAGGGGCCGACGGACCAGAACCGGCTGGGCCAAGTAAACCAACTGGAGCCTTGCGTGCTTTGCAGACCGGCAGAAGCGCTAAGAGTCAGGGTTGGAAAGTAGGCGGCTCTCGCGACGCCGATTTGCGCATTGGCCTGGGCCATCAGGCGCTCGGATGCGGCGATGTCTGGACGGCGCTCCAAGAGTTGCGATGGAACGCCGAACGGAATGGCTGGCGGGGGAGTTTTCAAGGGCTCGACGGCGATCGAAAAGGAAGACGCGGGTTGACCGACCAAGAGTGCAATCGCATGCTCGTATTGAGCCCGCAGAATGCCAAGGTTGGTGTCTAGCGCGCGGGTTGCTTCCAGCTGAGTTTCGGCTTGCGCGACGGATTCGTCGGAGTCGATACCGGTTTCATACAATGCCTTGGTCAGTTCCAGGGACTTCTCATAAGCCACCACGGTCGAATCGAGCAGTTGTTTGAGAGCGTCCTGCCCGCGCACCTGGAAGTAATCGACCGCCAGTTCCGCCTCCGCGGTCAGGAGGGTATTCTCGAGGTCGGCCGCGCTGGCTTGCGCGTTCGCGACACCGGCGCGAACGGTGTTGCGCACGCGGCCAAACAAGTCGGGCGTCCAGGAAGCGTCGAAGGGTAGAGAGTATTCGTTGTAGGTGGTGCCGCTCGTCCCCGCCACAGAAGGGGGTTGGTGCTGGCGAGTAACGCTTGCGCCCGCGGTAAGAGTCGGGAAATATTGCGCGCGAGCCTCCCGCACCAAGGCACGCGCCGCCATGAAGCTGGCGAAGGCGGAGGCGACGTTTTGATTGGAAATATTGACTTGGTCTTCGAGCGCGTTTAGCTGGGGATCGCCGAGAATCTCCCACCACTTGCCATGGAGGGCGCTGTCCTGGGGTTGTGCGACTTTCCAGCCGTCCATTTTCTTGAGATCGTCGGGAGTGACCTCTTTGAACGTCCCCGGTGTCTGCACTGTGGGGCGATTGTATCTGGGACCGACAACGCAGCCCTGGAAGAGGAGTGCGGCGCAGAGAAGCGCGGTCGCAGCGCGCATTTTGTTCGTTATCTTCATCGGTATCTCGGACTCCTTGCGGGGCTGGCTGTTGTTAATCGCGAGTTCGCGTGGCGCATAAGAACCTCTGGTGAAACTCGAATTTCAAAATCCAGCGCCTAAAGGCGCGTTCATACTAATGCACTTGCGGCACGC
>CABECO010000331.1_pt1 | contig 15025 bp, 14 predicted proteins | sample 3422431 | NCBI WGS metagenome assembly CABECO01 (sample SAMEA5534327, study PRJEB31848) | metagenome | biome: tundra; feature: field; material: soil | place: USA | collected 2013-05 | depth 0.15 m
AATCAAAACCTCGTACTGATGACCGCCAACACTCCAGCCCAAGCCTATACGGAAGGCCAGACGGAGGCAGCCAATGCGATCACCGCGCTCCAATTGCTCGGCGGAAACCTTGGCAACACGATCATCTACTACGATATGGAGAATTATGACACGTCTAAAGCACAGTCCAACGCAGGCTGCATCGCCATCGTTGAGAATTTTCTGAACGGCTGGATCAACGGTATGCATTCCAACCCCACCGGGTATTACAGGGCAGGCGTTTATGGGAACGTTGCACCTGCGGCAAGGAATTTCTCGCAGCTCTCACCCCTCCCCGATGACGTTTGGATCTCGTTAGCTTCGGGAGCTACAACGCCGCCCAGTGTGACAATATGGAATCTCGCATCCGCGCATGTGACGTTGTGTGACATATATTCCAACCCGCCCTGCCCCAACCTCTGGCCGACCGACCAGAGAATTCACCAGTACATAGTAGATGGAGCGCATAAAATTACATACACCGAAACTTGGGGCGGCGTGACGCTTGAGATCGACCCGGACATTATCGATGCGGATGTGGCCTATCCGAGCACCGGCACAAAGATATATACCTACAACTACGATACGTTCACCCCAACCGGCAACTGGTACAATGCCGCCTATAGCATCAATAACATTGGTGCCAGTGGTACCTACGGCGGCTTTATCAACGGAAGCGCGTCCGACGCCGGCGGCGAGGTCGGCCAGACCCTCGTCCTCGATGAGTCGCTCTTCCCTGGAGATGGCGTTTCAGGCTGGGGTTACTCGATTTTGGACTGGGGCACCTCCCTTGACATCACTCCTCCTGCCTACACCCAGTCGTTGGGCTTTTGCTTCGGAACAGGGCGGGTTTACTACTGCACACAAATGTTAGGAATGAACAATGCAGGCTGGATTGCAGGATACTGGAACGATTATAACAGTTTGAACCACGGCTTCCTAAACCAAGGAGGTACTCTAAGCTCGTTTGATGCTCCTGGGGCGGCCGGCGGTATCGACTGCCGCAGCGGTCCGCTCAGGACTGCCTCTGCCGAGCTCAAGACCTGCGTGAGTCCGGTAGCGAACGAGTTGATAATCTCCGGGCTACGCTCCACCGCTTCGAACAGTAGACCGCCGAGCTCCGATCCCAGCGCCCGGCTGCCGTCGATTTGGCCGAACAGCAGCTCGTGCACGACTTCGGCCTGTGCTGTCGCCGCGTTCAACACCACGTCCAGAGCAGTTTTCTGCACGGCGCCGAGAGTCTCCATTGCGGCTTTGATCGCTTCTTCCGCGGGAACCTTCTGCGACTGGACAACGGTGATCACCTCTGTAATCACGTCCGCGATCGTGCCTTCATCATAGCCAGGCCCGGCATCCGCACCTTCGATGACGACGATTTGGCTGCGCTCGCGACCTTTCGTGCGGACGTTTTTCACGAACACCAGGTACCGCCCTCCGCCGTGACGAGCTGTAATGTACTCTTCATCGATCGCGTGCGGGACCTTTTCGATGTAATGGCCGTTCCCGGGATTGTGGGCCGGCGGATCCTGCCGGTAGATGTAAATGATCCGATCCCCCCACTGCTCCGCCGTGAGCGAATCAAGATAGTCAAAGAAATGGAGCTCACCTGGAACAGACCCTTCGCCAACGTTTGAGCCTGATTGCGGCAACTCGTGTCCTTCGCGTTCAACATCGCCACAGGCATCTGCCGGCGGTAGCTCCCGGCGGCGGCGTTTTGTCGGCATATCACTCCTCAAGAAGAAAACCGCAAGCCTGTTGTCGCTGGGGGCGACTGTCAAGCTGCTTGTGTGAATCGGGAATTTCCTTTTTGACTTCGAAAACAGTAAAGATTGTACGCCCCTCTCGCCTGCTCCGACGTTGTTGTTGGACGGTGGTCTGGACGGATCGCCTGACCACATCCAGCGAAACTCCCACCAATTTCGCCAGCGCCTGCCAATGCCTCGGGTGCGGCGATGTCGGCCTGTGCGGTTCGGAGACTTGGCTGCCGTGTACGCATTCCGAGACTCAATGACAGGAAACATATTGAAATACGGCAACACCGACAGCCTCCGAAGGCGCATAGCTATCTCGGTCCCAAGTCCGACCGGCAGGCCGTGCTGATCGGCGCCGACCCGGAGGACGTGATCTAGATGCAGAAGATGATCCTGCGGTGGGCTCGGCTGCGGGCATGACATCGAATTCCCGCGGCCGCTGTGCGGCGGAGAACTTTGTCTCTGCGAGAAGTGCCACGCGAATCCGGTCCACGTTTCGCCGGGCAAGTGCCATCGCTGCGACGTGAAGCGATCGCGCATAGCAGAAGGGCAGCCTTGCTGTGGTGAAGGAGGTTGCCCCACTTCGGCCCGGGAATTGAGTCACTTTCAGGTGACCCAGGTGGGGCACGAGGGAAGAGGCGTCGGCGGCGCCGGGATCGGCTTGCTGAGGGTTGGGTCACTTGAGTCACCCGAAAGTGAACCAGCAAGTGAGAGTAAGCCGCTGAATAGAAAGGAAGGTGAGGCAAGTGACCTTTCTCCTCTCCTTTGCGCGAGAGAACAAGGTTCTTGAGCCTCAGAGCAAGTGCATACGTAAAGGATAGGGAACCTCGTCACTTGGGTCACCTCAGATCCATCGCTGGCGCGACTGCGTCGCCGATGGCTGATTGCGGCATGAAGATGAAACCGGAGGCAAAGGCCTGAACTACTGCGAGGTGAGGGAAATCAGGTTCCCCGGGCGCTATACGGAGTGTACGCGCGGGGAGAAGGGGGAACGCGCGACGAGAGGCGACGGGTTCGAATTAGTCGGCGAGGAGTTCCAGCGCCAGATCGCGGAACACAGTGTGCACTGCGAGTTCTGAGGTTAGTTATTTAAGAGAGTGGAAAGGTGGAGGATGGATAAGATTTCTCCTAAAGCGCCGGGATGGCGATAGCGCCCGCCGTATGTGGCGCAGCGCCGGCTGTATTTTACTCATGCGATCTTGCTGCTGGCTCGTTCACCGAAATCGCGAATCGTAGACCATGCAACAATAGCGTCCTTCCAAGGACCACCGGAAAAACGAGCATTACCAGATTGAGCCTACACCTCGCCCGACTCTGATTCGCCAATTGCCACGTTTGTGCAATTTCAATTGCCTATACAGGAGCAACTCGTGCCCAAGGGCGTGCGATTTGTTCCGTATCTCAATTCGAGCAGTGAGGCAATTCATGATGGAAACGACAGAGCAGATTCAGGACCCAATCCTTGTAGACTCCCTAGTCCCAGAAATCTCCCAGCCAGAAAGCCCCTCGTCAGATGAAGGCATCTTGACTAACGAGATCGTGGAGCTTTGGCAAGTACACGAGAGTCATCAGACATCGATTAAGCACGAGACGGAACAGTTCCGCGCTCTCCGCAATAAACTTGGCAAACTCCTTCACCAGATGAAGGAATTGCTCGCACGGCCGGGTCGGAATGGACAATGGAGTGCGTGGCTGAAGGAACGGGCAATCCCTCGGGCAACTGCTGATCGGCTCGCATTGAAGTACGAGCAATCTCTCCACCCACACGCAAATTGCCTCAGTGAGTCAATTTCTGAACCAACCGAAGATGAAATCGAGAAGCTCTGTGCCAAAGTCTTCCCGAAACTGCGCCGTGTGCTGCGGACTCCGCAGAGCCAATTTCGTTTTGTTGAGTTGCTGACATCCGCTTACAACGGAGTAGACCACAGGATGACGGAGGAAGGGCTTTTGATCGTGAAACCCTGTCAACTTGCGATGTCCAGCGAGTTCTCCACTGGCGCGATCATGGCTGAGCCCCCAATGGTGCTTACCCAGCCAGAAGTGGACTTGGATCAGGATTTGATGTGAAGGGGAAGTTCCGCAGCAGTAAGGGCTACCCAGCAATGCGTGCGCGGAAGAATTTCTGGGCGCTCCTGAAGCGACATCCAGACTTGGCGAAACGGATTGGTCTAACCGAGACTGCAGTGTTTTAAGACCCCACAGCGGTGGACAATGCGCTGGATGCTGGGACCACAGCAGGCTGGAGTTGGCGGCGAAGTTGTGGGTGAATCAAGGAGAAAAGTATGACAGAAAAATGTGCATTGAACCGCTGTGAGAACCCTGCTACGGGGTCAATCGAAGACGACATGGGATCGTTCAGCTTTTGTGACGACCACTTTGACAAGGTGACCAGCGCGGCGTTGCACGACAGGTTGTCCCTTGCCGACGCGGTGCACGCGGTCACTTTGGCGGAAACCATCGAATACGAGACCCGCTTGAGGTCAGGGACATGAACAACCCAGATTACACAATGACGTTCGACCGCGCTGCCACAGCGTGAACATCAATTAGCACTTTGCCTCCGGTCAGCCCCGCAATGACAATCCAAGATACGCCCGCAATCCCTTACCCCGGAGGCAAAGCACGCCTCGGGAAGCAACGTAAAGGTCGTCGCTCAATATGGCTTGATCTGGCGGTACTCGATCTTCTTCTTGTTTCCCGCGATGATCTCAGCCAGCCATTCGCGCTCAATTGTCGTGGTTATCCGGTCGTAACTAACAGTCCTCAACCTTCTCGCAGGAGATGTCATCTGTTCAGCCGGGTCTAGCTTAGAACCCCGTTCACCGGGATCCTGCCAAGCGCCAGATGTCGACCATCAGGTCTTTGCCCACCCGCGTACAATCTTTTCCGTATGAACCAGTTTCAGCTTTGGGCGCAACCCCCTTGGGTCAATCTGCTGATTCTGATTCCATTGGCAGCCGCCTACAGCTTTCGGCGGGCAGGACACCTGCTTGTCGGGCGGCAGCTGATTGTGACCACTCTCTTCGCCGCCGCATTCGGTTTTGTGGAAGCTTCTGGGCTGCGACAGGTTTGCTGCCCGGCTACTGGGAAGTTTGGCACAGGTTCGGCGATCCCAAGAGATTTATGATGGTTGGGTTCATAGCCAACCAGTGTGCTTGGACGTGTTTTCTTGACCCGCTCGAATTCTTCGACCGCCGGGTCTATGGAATCATTTTCAGCGGGAACCGGAAGTGACGAAAGTTATGTTGATTTATATTAACCAATATGCAAATATTGCTATATATACATGCCCGAGTTGTCACAATTTACAGCCGAGTTTTTCAAGGCGCTGGCGCATCCGATGCGCGTCAGGATACTGGACACGCTGCGCTCCGGGGAAGTCGGCGTCAATGAGCTCAGCATCCGTCTTAAAGTTGAACAAAGTACGCTTTCTCAACAACTTGGAGTGTTGCGAAAGAGCAGCATTGTGGTTGGTCGCAAGGAAGGCCAGAACGTTTACTACTCCGTGCCCGACCATGCAATCTTTCGTCTACTTGACGATGCCCGGCAGGTCTTCAATAACCACCTGATAGACATAAGGGATCTCCTTTCTCAACTCACCCCGGCGGGGGAAAAGTGAGCGGCACATTCGACGTTGGGGACCGCCCGACGTCCGCACGCTTGGAATCCAGCATTGTTCCGTGGCGAATTAGTGGCCGGTCGGACGGACACCTGTCCTAATGACGCAAGTGGCCTTCAGTTCGTTCCTCGTGGCAACTCTATTGATCCCCGTAGTCACTCTGATTTTCCATCGGTGGACAAAGGCACGCGCCCTTCCTCCCATACTACTAATGGGATCGTTAGCGGTCGGGATTGCCGTGGCAGCGGCTGGGTTCTACGATGGGCAAAAGTTCGCCGTTGATGTTTCGCAAGTGGCATCGTTCTCCTTCGCACTAAGCGTGGACCGGTTCAGCGCGTTCTTTCTGTTCTTGGTTTGCTCCGTCTCCGTGCCGGTCATCCTGTTTTCGAGTTCATACATCCCGCGCCACTATTCCGGAGCGCGCCGGCATTGGCTGTGGGTGCTTTTGCCTCTGTTCCTGCTGTCGATGGTGCTGGTCGTAACTGCTTCCACGCCATTTGCGTTCCTGTTCGGGTGGGAACTGATGACCCTGTTCTCCGCCGGCCTCATCCTGATTGATGGCGACTCAGAGCAGCGGCGCCACAACATTTTTGTCTATCTCCTCATGATGCACGCCGGTGCAGCAGCCGTTATCGGAGGCTTCCTTTTGTTTCTGCCGCATGCCAGCAACTTCGCCGAGATGCGGGCGAGCGCGACCGCGATGCCGCCATCTCTACGCACCGCCGTGTTCTTGCTGGCGTTTGTAGGATTTGGAACCAAGGCCGGAATCGTCCCGCTGCATCTTTGGTTGCCCAGAGCACATCCGATTGCGCCCAGTCCGGTATCGGCCTTGATGTCAGGCGTCATGCTGAAAACCGCGATCTACGGATTTGTCCGCTTCGCTTTTGATTTTCTGGGCGGCGGCCCCGCCTGGTGGGGATATTTGGTGCTATTGGCGGGCTGCGTGTCAGGCCTGCTGGGCGTGCTCTACGCCATCGCGGAGCATGATCTAAAAAGATTGCTCGCCTACCACAGTGTCGAAAACATTGGCATCATCTATCTCGGCCTGGGGGCGGCGCTCGTGTTTACGGCCAACCATGCCCCGCTCTGGGCGGCTCTTGCGCTCACCGCCGCCCTGCTCCATTGCTTGAACCACGCGATTTTCAAAAGCCTCCTGTTTCTCGGAGCCGGAGCAATTTCTGACGCGGCTCACACGCTCGATCTGGAAGAACTCGGCGGCTTGCTGAAACGGATGCGCCTGACCGGCACCATGTTCCTGATTGCCTGTTGTTCCATCGTTGGCTTGCCGTTGTTCAACGGCTTCGTCAGCGAATGGCTCACCTTCCGCAGTTTTCTGGCGGCCTCAGAACTGACGAGTCTCTCCGCGGCCATCATCCTGCCCTTAGCGGCGGGCGTACTGGCGCTGATCGGCGGATTGGCAGCCGCGTGTTTTGCAAAGGTGTACGGCGTTGCCTTCCTCGGACGCCCGCGCAGTCGCGAGGCGGAGATCGCAAACGATGTTTCTCTGCCCATGCAGGCAGGCATGGGAGCCCTGGCGGCGGCGTGCGTCGTGATCGGAGTTTTTCCCGGTCTGGTGTTGCCGAGCCTGGGCAAGTTAACCGAGGAACTTCTTCCCGGTGCTAAGTTGCCGCCAGCGGCAACATCACTCTCAGCCCTACTTCCCTGGATAGCGCTCTTCGTTCTAGCGCTGGTCGCCGGCATTGCCGCACTTAAGCAAACGAAGAAACTGACAGCGACTTGGGCCTGCGGACTGACCGGCCTGAACGAGCGTATGCAGTACACTTCCACCGCCTTCTCCAAGCCGCTGCGAAAAGTATTCTCGCAGGTGTATAAGGTGGACCGTACCGTCGAAGTGGTTCCTGGCGGCACTCCATATTTTCCGGTATCGATCTCGTACCGCTCGGTTCGCACGACCTCTTTTGAAAAATCTTTGTATCGGCCAGGCATTGACGCGATTGTCGCGGCGGCGCACCGTTTGCGACAGCTTCAGACCGGCAATATTCAGATCTACCTGCTCTATATCTTCGCCGCCCTGGTCGCCCTTCTGGTGTTCATGAGGTTCGTATGAAACTCGCGATCAATCTTGCGATCAATGCGGTGCAGGTACTGCTGCTGGTTCTCGTGGCGCCCCTGGTGCGCGGTGTAATTGCTCAGCTCAAAGCCAGAATCCAGAATCGGCACGGTGCCAGCGTGTGGAGGCCATACACCGAGCTGTTAAAACTCTTTCGCAAAGAGGATCTCGTACCGGATTCGGCTTCTTTTGTTTTTCGCCTAGCTCCCATCGTCCTGTTTACCTCAACCCTGGTGGCTGCGGCGTTTGTTCCACTGCTGCACGGCTCGGCGCTGCTCGACGCCACCGGCGATTTCGTGCTTCTCGTCTACCTGCTGGCGCTGGGGCGTTTCTTCCTGATGCTCGGAGCGATGGATGGCGGCAGTTCCTTCGGAGGCATGGGAGCCAGTCGCGAAGCCCTGGTTTCGACTTTGGCCGAAGCTCCCTTCTTGCTGGCGCTCGTGTCGGTCGCCATTGCGGCGCGTTCCAGCAGTATCGCTGGAATGGTGCGCTGGACCCTGGGGCAAGACTTCTTTCAGTTCTCAGCCGTTCACGCTCTGGCGTTTGCGGCCCTGGCCTTGGTCGCCATCGCGGAAACGGGACGGATCCCGGTGGACAATCCCACCACGCATCTAGAGCTGACCATGATTCACGAGGCGATGGTGCTGGAGTATTCGGGACCGAGCCTCGCTCTGATCGAATGGGCAAGCGCAATCAAGCTCACTGTGATCATGGCATTGTTGATCGCCCTGTTCGTCCCTTGGGGAGCGGCCAGCAGCCTTTCCGTGCTGGCAATCCTAATCGCGTCGCTGGTCCTGCTCCTGAAAATGGCCGCACTCGTACTCGTGCTCGCGTTGGTTGAGTCGAGCGTCGCGAAATTGCGGATGTACCTGGTTCCCGATTTTCTCGGGGTGGCGTCAGCGCTGGCGATCCTCGCTGTGGTTTTTACGGCGCTAATGAGGTGACGAGGTGAACGACGGGTTTCGAGGTGAATGATGGGTTTATTTGAGACAGCTGCGGCCAAAGCCCTGGCGTCGTCCGGAGTGTTCTTGTTCATGACCGTGCTGCTGATCGCGGCCGCCAAGCGGACTTCCACCTGCATCGCTCTGTTCAGTTTGCAATCGCTGGTCTTAACCGCGCAGATCATCGCCATGTCCCGTATGCACCATTCGACGGAAGGCTTCGTGATTGCCGCCATGGTGTTGACCGTCAAGGTGGTCGCGATTCCGTATGCCCTCTATCGCATCGTCGAAGAACTGAAAGCGCCGCGCGACGTTTCTTCCTCCACCTCGTCTTCCCAATCGGTGTTCATTGCCGCCGGACTCATTCTTCTCTCCTTCTTTGCGGTGCGCCCGTATGCCGGCGTCCTGGGTGGCGACCAAGCCATGCTCGCAGCCTCGGTCGCATTGGTGCTGACCGGCGGTTTCCTCATGATCAGCCGTAAGAAGGCATTGATGCAGGTCGTCGGGCTTCTGGTGTTGGATAACGGCATCTTCCTTGCCGCTCTGACCACCACATTCGGTATGCCGTTAGTCATTGAGATCGGAATTGTCTTCGATCTCTTGATGGGAGTCTTCTTGATGGGACTGTTTGTATTTCGAATCCGCGACACCTTCAACCATGTCGACGTGTCCAAGCTGCGGCGGTTAAGAGGCTGATGCATGGTTCTCCTTCTGCCATTATTCATACCGCTGGCCGGCGCGCTCTTCGTCTTCTTGTGCCGACAGCCGCACGTCGTGGTGCGCGCCGCCCTCACCACAGGCGCCTTGGAACTCGCCGCCATCGGTGTCACGGTGTACAGCATTCATTCGCACGGCGTTCTAAATGTCGGACACTATCTGCGCGCCGACGGGCTCACCTCGTTCTTCCTTATCAATCTCGGCCTGATTTCCGCGCTCGTGCTCGTCTATTCGTCGGGATACCTTCGCCATGTTCCGGAAGGAAGGTTCTCTTCTCTACGTTGGTTTTATGGGCTGGTTTTTCTGTTCCTGTTCACCATGGTCACGGTGTACCTCTCGGCCAATCTCGGAATGATGTGGATATCCGTCGAGGCCACAACTCTCGCGTCCGCTTTGCTGGTGGGCTTCCACAACACCGAAGGCGCAGTGGAGGCGGGCTGGAAGTATCTGATCGTCTGCACCGTGGGCATCGCCTTCGCGCTGTTCGGTACGATCGCCTTCTACCTGGCGGCCGTGAAGGGCGGAGTCAGCCCTCAATCCGCGCTCGATTGGGGCACCCTCATGGCCGCCGCACCCGGTCTGGTGGGAGGACGCGAACTGCTGAAACTGGCATTTGTTTTTGTGGCGGTGGGATACGGAACCAAGGTTGGCTTTGTGCCCATGCATAGCTGGCTGCCCGATGCTCACGCCGAGGCCCCGTCGCCCATCAGTGCTCTCTTGTCCGCGGTCCTCCTGAATTGCGCGATGTACGCGCTGCTGCGCTTTGACGCGATCACTTCGCGGGCCATCGGCAGTGGCTTCAGTCATACTCTGCTGCTGATCTTTGGCGGCGTTTCGCTCGCCGTGGCCAGCCTGCTGATGATTGTGCAGCGCGATCTGAAACGCCTGCTCGCCTACAGCAGCATTGAGCACATGGGCATTGTGGCGATCGGCATTGGTCTGGGCGGTGCACTTGGCCTCTATGGTGCTTTGCTGCACACTTTCAATCACTCGATCGCCAAGACATTTCTGTTCGTTACCGCCGGCAATGTTCAGGGAAAATTCGGCACACTCCGCATGGAGCGCATTCGCGGCATGGCTTCTTCGCTGCCTTGGACCGGTGGCGCCCTCATCTTGGGCGGCCTCGCCATCACCGGGATGCCACCTTTTGGATTGTTTGTCAGCGAACTCGTGATTCTTACCGCGGCTTTCTCGACGGCACACTATTTCATCGCCGTGCTCATGCTGGCCGCGATTTCCGTCGTCTTTGGCGCGCTGCTCCACCATTTCCAGCCCATGCTCATGGGCAAGCCCGAGGATGTTCGCGTGCCAACGACTTTGCGGGCATCGGAGGTCACCGTCATGGGTGTTTGCGCTCTATGCCTGGTGGTGTTGGGCTTGCATATCCCAGCGGCCTTTGCCGCTGTTTTGCGCGGCGCGATGGCGGTATTGCAACCATGATCCGAACCCTTCCCAACAGCGAGGCGGGCGTATCACGAGCGCTGGATCTCCTGCGCGCCGCGAACACGCGTCTGGTCTCCATATTTGGCAGCACCGATGACAACCACGTACGCTACGTTCACTACCTCATCGACGTGAATGGCCGTGAATACCGCATGCTCAGTTCGCCAGTCACCGGACCCATTGCTTCGGCAACTCCAGTCACGCCGTCGGCCGCCTGGTACGAACGCGAACTTCATGACCAGTACGGCATCGAGTGCGTCGGGCACCCTGACCCGCGTCCTCTGTTGTTCCACGAGAATTGGCCGGAAAATGTCCATCCCATGATCGACAATGCCTCGCATGTGCCCTGGACATCGACCGAAGGCCGCTACCGCTTTCTCAAAGTGCAAGGGGACGGGGTTTGCGAGGTGCCCGTCGGTCCCATTCACGCCGGCATCATCGAGCCTGGGCATTTTCGTTTCAGCGTCGTCGGCGACACCGTTCTCCATCTTGAACTGCGGCACTTCTACACCCACAAGGGCACGGAGAAGCTCTTTGAGAACACTCCAGTGATGGACGGCGTGATGATTGCCGAATCCGTTTCCGGCGACAACTGTTTTTCGCACGCGGTGGCGTACTGCCAGGCAATTGAGAGTGCATTCGGTATCTCTGTGCCCCCGCGGGCACAGGCCATCCGCCTCATCGGACTCGAACTGGAGCGCATGATAGCGCACATTGCGGACGTTGGGGCGTTGTGCGGGGATGTCGCATTCAGCGTGCCGTCCGCGTATACCGCGCGCATTAAGGAAACTCTGCTCCGGGCTTCAACCCGCTTTTTTGGCACGCGCTTCTGGCGCGGCATAGCCGTGCCTGGGGGCGTCACCCGTGACTTGTCCAATGCGGAAACCAGTGAGTTCGGCAGGATGGTCACGGCCGCCGCCCGCGATTTCGCGCAGATGGCACGCCTCATCCTGCACACGTCGTCAATTCAGAACCGCTTTGAATCGACCGGAATCTTGAACGCCGAAATCGCCAGGCAACTAGGGGTCGTTGGGCCGGTGGCACGCGCCAGTGGAATTCGACTTGACGTCCGTTGCGATCATCCTAGCGGGCGTTATCGCGACATCAATGTGGACGTCCCACATTACAAGTACGGAGATGTGCTCGCGCGGGCGCGAATCCGCATCGACGAGACCGCCATATCAATGGGTCTGATCGATGAAACGCTGAAGGAACTTCCGGCGGGATCGGTTCTTGTCCCCGTGCCCTTATTGGGAAACGCAGAGGCTTTGTCAGCAGTCGAATCGCCGCGGGGCGAACTTCTTTACTGGGTGAGAATACGCGACGGAAGAATCACGCGTTGCCACATCAAATCGCCTTCGTTTCAGAATTGGCCCGCTCTGCCTCTGGCTATTCCCGGCAACATCATTGCCGACTTTCCCCTGATCAACAAGAGCTTCAATCTCTCTTACTCCGGGTGCGATCGATGATCGGCGACGCCGTCCAACTCAGTCTCAGAAGCCCCCAGGTGCTGATTTCGGTCAGCGAACTATTTTCGAACGCCGCCGGAAGCCGCATGCCCGAGGTCCTGCCGGACTTGCTTACCGATGAGGTTGCGCGTGGCGCAGTGGCAGCCTGTCCGACGTCAGCTTTACAAGTTGACGAAGCAGCCGGGCGAACTCACTTGATTCTTAACTACGGTGAATGCATTGGGTGCTCCCGCTGCATCGCCGCCGGCAACGGAGCATTCCGGTACGCGGAAAGGGTCGCCCATTGTGGTGTCCGGAAGGAAGCACTGATTCGACGGTGGGATATCCAGAGTCGTGCTGAAGTTGTTCAGGACGATCTTGTCTTATCTCAAGCAGCAGAACAGATTCGTTCCTTGGTCGGTCGGGCACTGAATATCCGGCAAGTCGATGCCGGTTCATGCAATGGCTGCGAAGGAGAAATCGTCGCCCTTACCAATCCCTACTATGACCTGGAGCGATTTGGAATTCACTTCGTTGCCTCCCCGAAACATGCCGATATGCTGCTGGTCACGGGGCCTGTAACCCGGAACATGGCAGCAGCCTTGAGACACTCCTATGATGCCGTACCTTCTCCGAAATTGGTTGTTGCGGTTGGGGCCTGTGGATGCAGTGGTGGAATCTTCGGCGGCAGCCATGCCGTAGTCGGCCCTGTAGACGCGGTAATTCCCGTAGATGGATATATTCCCGGTTGTCCTCCAACTCCGAGCATGCTCCTCACCGGTATCGTGCAGGTTCTAAGCCCTTCCTTGTCGCCTCCGCGAAGGTGGAAGTAGCCCGCTGGTCGAGCGGAAAGCTCCGCTCCCAAAAACCGCGCCTGGCAGTTTCTGAGTCCGCCGCGAGGCTGCCACAATGATCATGCTCACGATGGTCGCGCTGCTTGCTGCTACCACGAGACGAGAGCGATAGTCGGCATTCCTCCGGGCGTTCGCATTCTGGGACCTCCGGGCTGTGGACGACAATCCGATGGCCGACGTCGTTCCTAGATCCCGATGTGCTTTTTCTCATTCCGGTTCCATGGATCGCACAAGTCTGGTTTCCCCTGCTGGTGAGCCTTCTGACTATGCTGGTTATTGCGTTGCTTCGCGGGGAACAATCTCGCTAACCTGGCGACTGGGCCGGGCGGTGCGGGCCTTATTACATGGACGAAACAGCCTGGTCAGCGTTTGAGCATGGATTCTGTCGCCGGTTCGAATCGAACATCCGTCGCTTCTGAGTTGACCAGCTAACCGGATCGCTATTTCCGGTTGCGATGTCACAGAGACGGCCGCATCGTACAATCGAACAAGAATAGACGATCAACATGAAGACCACCGGCAACACAGTCCTAATCACAGGGGGCGGTTCGGGCATTGGCCGTGGCCTTGCAGAAGCTTTTCACGCCCTCGGAAACCACATCATCATCGCTGGCCGCCGCAAGCAGGCACTCGACCAGACCACCGCCGCGAACCCCGGCATGAACTCTCTTGCGCTCGACATCGGAGACCCCGCCAATATCCGCTCTTTTGCGGTTCAGATGGCAGCGCACTACCCGACGTTGAACGTCCTCATCAATAATGCGGGTATTATGCGATTTGAGAACCTGCAGGCCCAACAGGACAATCTCGCCGACGCCGAATCCACCATCGCCACTAATCTGCTCGGTCCCATCCGTCTCACCGCGGCGCTTCTGCCTCTGCTACAAAAACAGCCTCGCTCCACTATCATGAATGTCTCGTCCGGGCTGGCTTTTGTCCCGATGGCCCCGACCCCAACTTATTGCGCAACCAAGGCCGCAATACACTCGTACACGCAATCACTCCGCTATCAACTCCGGGCGTCTACCATCGAGGTTCTCGAACTCATCCCTCCGTATGTCGCCACGGACCTTCTGGACGGGGCCTCCGACCCCCACGCTATGCCGCTGGACAAGTTCATCGCCGAGGTGATGCATATTCTGACGACCCAGCCTATGGCGGTTGAGATTTGCGTCGAAAACGTGAAGCGTCTACGCTTTGCTGCCGAGAGCGGCCGCTACGATTCCGTCTTCCGAGGCCTCAATGATGCCCTGGCAAACGCCTCCCATTAGATTCGTACACCCCAATTTCAGTACGGTTCGGGCATTCGGTGCTTTGCGGCGCTTCTATGCCTGGCGGAGGCACAGGAAAACCGTCAGGCTGCGATCCCGATCCGTGCGCAATTAGCGTGAGATCAGGCCCGCCCCGCGAACTCCCGCGTCTCTGTGGATACCTTGATTGTTTCGCCCTCTTTGATGAAGAGGGGAACCCGGATCTCAATGCCAGTTTCCAGCTTCGCTGGCTTGGTCACGCTGCCGCTTGCGGTGTCGCCACGGGCACCGGGTTCGGTATAAGTGACATTCAGCTCCACATGGGCTGGGAGCTGCAACCCGATGGGGTTTCCGTTGTACTTATGCAACTGGATGATGGAGCCTTCCACAATAAAATCCAGAGCGTCCCCGACCATCTCGCCAGAAAGGGTGAGCGTCTCGAAACTCTCCTGGTCCATGAAGTAGAAACCACCCGCGTCACTGTACAGGTAGGATGCCTGGACCATCTGGAGGTCAGGCTCCTTGAACCTGTCACTGGCCTTGAATGTCTTGTCAAAGACCGCGCGCGTAAGAAGATTGCGCATCTCTGTCGCGGGATCGCGGCAGTAGAATAATGGCAATGTCGGCTAGGTTCTGATTAGCGAGATCACTTCGGTGCCAGGCGTCGTGCCCATTTCATTCTCTTGCCCGTGCGGTCTAGGGGGTCTAGGCGCGGATCATGCCCGAAGTCTCGCTTTATGGAATCTGCCCAAGGGCGAGATTTGGGGCGTGGCCTTTTCTCCTGTCTCAGAATGACAAAGATGGCTGTCGAGGTGTGCCGGAGCGCGTGCGGAGCAAACAGCCCAAAACTCCGAACAGCGTGTTGATAGGGTTCCGGAATGTGTTGAGCCCAGCGGTCAACGAACTCTTCCGG
>CABECO010000338.1_pt1 | contig 14887 bp, 13 predicted proteins | sample 3422431 | NCBI WGS metagenome assembly CABECO01 (sample SAMEA5534327, study PRJEB31848) | metagenome | biome: tundra; feature: field; material: soil | place: USA | collected 2013-05 | depth 0.15 m
TCCGGCAAGTCTTCGGACAGTTTGCGGCGAACGCGCCCCATGTATTCATAACTGCCGAGTTTGTGGTCTTCTTTCAGGCTCACCAGGACAAATGCCGTATCCATGGACGAGTTGCTGGTGTACATGGCGGAGAGGTCTGGGGTAATCCCGATATTGGAGACGATCATCCCCAGGTCGCGGGGGCCAATTACCTCGCGAATATCGTTCTCGACGCGCGCGATGTATTGATTGGTGACCTCAATCCGGGAACCGCTGGGCGCCTTGACGTTGATCACGAACTGGCCCGGATCGGTGCGTGGAAAGTACGCTGTTCCCACGAATGGAAAAATTACCGCTAGGACCAAGACGATGCCCGCGGAAATCCACGCCACGGTTCTCCCCGGCCGGGCTAGAGCGCGAGTCACCCAACGCTCGTAGTGGTCCAAGAGCTTCTGGAAATTTTCATTGAAGCGGCCAAGGAACCTCATGTAGAGGGATCGCGCAGCGGACTTGTTCTCCGACTCGCGTTCAATCTCCTCCTCAACGTCCGGGAGGTGGATGAAGTTCGCGCAATAGAGCGGCACCACCGTCATGGCGAAGATGTACGAGGCAAAAATAGACAGCACTACGCCCAGAGCGAGATCGATGAAAAGGTAGCGGCTGACGCCATAGAAAAACGTTACGGGGAAAAACACGATCGAGGTGGTAGAGGTGGCCGCCAGAACTGCCAGCGAGACCTCCATGCCTCCCTTTTCCGCTGCTATTCTCGGGCTTTCGCCGATTTCCATGTAACGGAAAATGTTTTCCAGCACCACCACCGAATCGTCAATCAGCCGGGAAAAAGCCAGCGCCAAACCGCTCAACAGCATGACATTGATCGAGCCGCCCATGGCATTCATGAGCAAGAAGCACACCAACGCGGAAAGAGGAATGGAGAGGAGCACAGCAAAAGTGGCTCGTGGGCTGCCCAGGAAAATGAGAATCATGATGCCGGTCAGCACCAGCCCGATTCCGCCTTCCTTCATTACGTTCTTGATGGCACTTTTGACAAAGATGGACTGATCGAAGACGACTGCCGTCTTGAGCGATTTCGGAATATCCAAGAGATCCTTGATCGCCGCCTTGATGCCATTCACAATCGTGATGGTATTGCTGTCGCCGCCTTGCTTTAGCACAGGGATGTAGACGGATTGCTGTCCGTCGATACGGACGATGTTGGTTTGGATCGCGCCGGAGTCCTTGGCCTCACCCACATCGGCCACCATCACCGAGGCGTTGCCCACGGTCTTCAGCGGTATGCGGTTGAGCTCCTCTACGTTGGGCAACTGCGCATTGGCGTAGATGTTGTAATCTCTGGGACCGATGCGAACGTCCCCGGCGGGAAGAATCAGATTGGAATCATTCACCGCGCGAACCACGTCCATCAGGCTAAGCTGGTGCGCCTCCAGTTTGACGGGGTCCACATAAACCATAATCTGGCGATAGCGTCCGCCAAAGGGCTGAGGCACAGAGGCGCCGGGTACGTTGGCGATCTGGTTACGAACCTGGAATTGCGCCAGATCTTTGAGCCGGGTCTCATCCAGGCCTTCCCCTTTTAGCGTTACCAAACAAACGGGAAGGCTTGAGGCATCGAACTTGAGCACCACGGGTGGCAAAGTACCTGGAGGCAGACGCCGCAGATCGGCCATCGCCAGGTTCGCGATATTGCTAAGAGCGGCATTGGCATCGCTCCCCGGCTTGAAGTAAATCTTGATCAGGCTTACGCCCGTCAGAGAGCGGGACTCGATATGGTCGATGTTGCTGCCGAGGGTAAAAAAGCGCTCGAACGTGTCGGTAATGTCGGCCTCGACTTGCTCCGGAGGCATCCCCGCATAGAAGGTCGCAACCACCACTACCGGAATCTTGATCTGCGGGAACAGATCCACCGGCATCCGAACCACGGTGGTCACACCGACCACGGCGACCACCAGACAAAGCATGATCACGAAGAACGGGTAGTTCAGGGCGAATCTCGGCATTACTTTCGCTCTCCCGTCTGACCATCGCTCGCACCAGTGGACCCCGGTTCCAACTTCTGCTCCAACTTCTGTTCCAACTTCGGCGTCACCACCTCGCCGATCGCGTAGTCGGATTGACCGGCACCGATCACTCGCTCTTTTTCCGCGAGACCGTGAACGATCTCCACGGTAGTGGAGGTCTGCTCCCCTAGCTCAACGTTCCGCTTGTGCACGCGATTCTGATCGTCCAGAGCCAGCACGTAATGATTGTTGCCTTCTTGGATCACGGCTTGGACGGGAACGGTGAGGGCGTCCTCTTTCCCGTGCAACACCAGCTTGACCTCGGCGTACATGCCGTCGGTCAAAGTGTTTTGCGGATTCTCCACGTCAATCTCGGTGTGCATGGTCCGCGTCTCATCATTGAGTGCGTCGGCGAAGCGGGCCACGCGCCCCTGGAAGTCTCGATTCAAATCGAGAACATGCACCTGCACTACGCTGCCCAGGTGCAACAGGGGCACGGAGGATGCGGGAACCGGGATGACCAACCGCAGCAGTGACCACTCCGCTAGTTGCACCACCGGCTGTGATTGGGTCTCCGATGAGGTTCCGGCTGAGATCAGTGCGCCGGTATCGACGTAGCGCTTGGTGACTACACCCGCGAAGGGAGCGGTGATGTGCGAATAAGCTTGCAAGGCGGACAGGCGCGCGAGAGCAGCTTGCGCCATCCCGAGCTGGCTCTGCGATTCAGCCAGAGCGGCGCGAGTGCTGCCGATCTGTGCCTCGGTCTCTTTATCTTTTGCCAGCGCGTCGTCCAATTCCTGCTCGGCGACCAACCCGGGACGCTCCTCTGACGCCTGTTTGAGCCGCGTATATGCTGAGTGGTAAGCGTGGTGCGTAGACTCCGCTCGTTCAATTTCACTCTGGGCGCGGCGAATCGCGTCTTGACTGCGTCGGATGTCCGCCTGGGCGCCCATGACCTGCGCATTCAGTTCGGGGACCTCCAAAATGGCCAGCTCCTGCCCAGCACTAACCTTGTCCCCCACGTCCACAAAGATGTGGCGGATGTAGCCCGAAACCTTGGCGTGAACATCGACTTGCTGGAAGGGACGGAATTCACCGGTGAGAGTAATGGCGTTTTCGAGTGGACTGCGAGTGGCGAATACGACCGGAGCGACCCGTCGCGGAGGTTCATCGGCCTTCTTGGCTTTCGGGTCACCAAGCGAATGCATGAGCAGCGCGATCGCGACAATCGCGGCAAGCGCTACAACTCCAATCGCTATGTGTCTGCGGTGCAGAGTCATTTTTTCACTCCAAACCTGCACGCGAGGCCATTGCAATGAGCCATAATACAGCTTCCACCAGACTTAGCTCTCTTCGAACTCACCAGGCTTGGCGCCAGTCGTGGCGGAGCCACGTGGCCTCAATCAGTGACTGAGCTGGAGTTCAGTTGCAGTGACTAGCCTTTGACAACGGAGGAAAAAGATCAGCGGGCGGGAGGTGGTCGATTGTAGACATTCTCTTCGATAAGGAAAGTTGGAACAGGCGGGCCAGCCGGCGCCACGCGGGGATAGAACGTGGGAACCGGCGCCACCGTGATTTTGGCTACGGGCGCAGCCCAACGAACCGCATCGCGATCCATGTGCTGCCGCATAGCCTGCGGCGAGTTGGATTGAACCGTTGTAGAATGCGGAACCGTAACGTGGAAGGTTCGTGTAGCCAGCGTGATAACCAGAGAAAACATGACAACGCCGACAAACGCCCAGCGCCACCACGGCACCGAACGAAGCCCCGCGCCTGTTGTTCCCGCTTTCGCCATGACCCTCTCAGAGCCTGTTGTTCCCGCTTTCGCCATGACCCTCTCAGAATGACTATACAATAAAATGACTATACAATCCGCGCGCCCCAAAACAACGTTATCGGCAGCAATGGAACTGATCTAATCCCAGATCGCTACCGCGCCATAACGACCTCTCGCCACTACAGATGCGCCAGGAAGGAAGCAGGTCATTTTATTCCTACACCGTATTTATGCGGAGATAGCATATGCGTGCGCTCATCTCTTTTGTCTCTGTGCAGCGCCGATCATTCGGTAGATTTAACGTTTCCCGCCAGCGGCGGCTTGTCATTTCAGGTAAGACTTGACCATGTCGATCACTTCATCGGCGTAAAGGGTGCTGTGACCGTCCCGGCGGGTGGAATGTCCGGCACCTGTTCAGCGCTCCGCACTAACGACACACAGCCCCGTAGCGGGGCTCATTAGGTATGAGGGTTTCATTACCTGCAAGTTATTTGAAAACATGGCGGAGAGGGTGGGATTTGAACCCACGATACCCGTTAAGGTATGTCCGCTTTCGAGGCGGATCGTTTCAACCGCTCACGCACCTCTCCGGAGAATCAATTGTCAGTGGCCAGTTGTCAGTGGCCAGCAAGAGCTGTTGACAACGGTTCGTCGCGAACAACTAACGACTAACGAACCAACGCCTAACGGCGCTTTCGAAAAAATTCCTGTACCATCTCCGCCGTACGTCCGGCGAGAACCGCGCCCCGGATCTCCATCCGATGATTCAGACTGGGGTGATTCACCACCTGCAGAATCGAATGGACGGCGCCTGCCTTGGGGTCGTCGGCACCGTACACCAAACGACGGACGCGGGCATGAATGGCCGCTCCCGCGCACATGGCGCAGGGCTCAATTGTAGCAAACAGTTCACAGTCGCCGAGCCGGTGGTTACCGACGTTTCGTCCCGCCTCGCGCAGCGCCACTATCTCAGCATGAGCGGTGGGATCGCAGTCGGCGAGGTTACGATTCCATCCCCGTCCAACCACGCGCCCCGCGCACACCACGACCGCTCCCACCGGCACTTCGCCCGCCTCCAGTGCGCGCTGGGCGTAGCGCAGGGCTTCCTCCATCCAAAGCTCGTCGGAGGCAAGCTCGTCAGAAGAAAGCTCGTCAGAAGAAGCTTCTGCGGCTGATCTCATACCCGTCTGTGTCCCGTCAGTGTTATCCTAGCAGGGATATGGAAATGCCCGACATCTTCCGGAAAGTGTTCTTGCTGGATCTGATCAAAGGACTGGGCGTGACGTTCCGCTATCAGGATCCCAAGGAAATCTATACCGAGCAGTATCCGCTGGAGCGGCCGCAGGTCGCCGAGCGTTACCGAGGCGCGCCGCGGCTGAACGTCAACCCAGACACCGACGAGACGCTTTGCATTTCCTGTGATTTGTGCGCTCTGGCTTGTCCGGAAAACTTGATCGTCGTCACCAGCGAGCGCAATGAAAAGACCCGCCGCAAAGAGCTCGTCAACTTTACTTACGACCTGAGCCGCTGCATGTTCTGCGGCCTGTGCGAAGATGCTTGCCCTACCGATGCGCTCGAACTCACCCAGGATTTCGAGCTCGCGAGCTACAACCGCGAGGGCATGATCTGGGACCGCGAGACGCTCGAAAAGGGTCCGCAACCCACCGTTTACCAGAAGTAATGAGGGCGCCCCACTCATCGCGTTCTGCGGTTTTGAGTTTGTCCTTTCCAGAAGCGTCGTTTCCGGCGCTTTCCTAAGTACGTCTATACGGACATGGCCGGATAGAAGGCCCCATCTGTTCTCTTGCGCCATATGTCTTGTCTTTAGGGTCTCAAGCCCGTCTGGGCTGAGCCGATGCTATGTCCGTGTAGGGATTCATGCACTGAGGTGCGCGGCGTCACGGCATTGTCATTGTTCACCGTCATTCGTTCACCGGCGCTTCGCCGGAGGGTATGAGGGAGGTCTCGTGATGGCTGCGGGCCCGAGTCAGGTGCATTTCGCCAGCCTGTCGTCATGCGGCGAGAAGGGGGGAAACCGGGCGATGAAACCGATGCGTCAGGGCCTTCTCGTGGATGGCAACCCGGCCGACGCCGCTCCAGAGCGGGAGGCGTTGACCGGGGGCAGGTTTCAGAGCTGCAGAATGTCGGTCGAAAGCCTTCTCTTGTTTGCTGGATCTTCTGGATGTTGGGGTGAATAGCGATATGGAAATCGAGGTTATCGAGCGCGAGCCGGCCGTACAAGGACTCCAGAAAACTCTGACGGAGCGGGAACTGGCGCTTGATCAATTCACCGACCTTCAATCTGCGGTCGAAGCACTGCAGAAGACGCAGGAAGCACTGAGGGAAAGTCTGGCCGCCACCAGCGAGGTTGCGCGGAAGGATTTGGCCGACCAAAAATTCGCTCTCGATCAACACGCCATTGTGGCTATGACCGACGTGCAGGGGCGCATCACTTATGTCAATGACAAGTTCTGCGCCGTCAGTAAGTACTCCCGCGAAGAGCTCCTCGGCCAGGATCACCGCATCATAAACTCCGGCTACCACCCCAAGGAATTTTTCCAGCAGATGTACAGCACCATCGCTCAGGGCGGAGTATGGCGCGGCGAGATTCGGAACCGCGCCAAGGATGGGTCCTTCTACTGGGTCGACAGCACGATTGTTGGATTGGCGGGCGCGGATGGAAAGCTTCACAAGTACGTAGCCATCCGCGTCGATATCACCGAGCGCAAGCGGGCGGAGGAAGTGCGCGAACGCTTGGCGGCCGTGGTCGAGTCGTCCGACGATGCCATTATCGGCAAAACCCTGGACGGGGTGATCACCACCTGGAATCACGGCGCCGAGAAGGTGTTCGGCTACTCGTCAGCAGAGGCCGTGGGCAAAACGATTCACATGCTTGTGCCACCGGAACGCGCGAATGAGGAACCGGACATTCTGGCGCGAATTGGGCGCGGTGAGAGCGTTGAGCATTTCGAAACTATCCGCGTCCGAAAGGATGGCACGTACATTGACGTTTCCACGACAGTTTCGCCGATCAGGGACAGCAGCGGCGCGATTGTTGGCGTTTCAAAAGTTGCGCGCGACATCTCCGAGCGCAAGCGCGCCGAACGGAGACTTGCGGACAAAGTGGAAGAACTTGCCCGTTCCAACCGTGATCTGGAACAGTTTGCCTATGCGGCCTCGCACGACCTGCAAGAGCCGCTGCGCATGGTGGCGTCCTATACGCAACTGCTGGCCGAACGCTATGGCGGCAAACTCGACGAAAATGCCGATAAATTCCTGGGCTATGCGCGCGAGGGGGCTTTGCGCATGCAGGTCCTGATCCGGGATCTGCTGGCTTTTTCGCGAGTTGTGCAAGCCGGTGTCACTGGCAAGAACGTCGATTGCGATGTGGCGCTGGAAGAGGCTCTGCAAAGTCTGACCGCAGCCATCGAGGAGAGCGGTGCGGTCGTCACCCATACAGCGCTTCCGAACGTATGGGCGGATCAAACTCAGATGGCGCAGGTCTTTCAAAACCTGATCGGAAATGCCATCAAGTTTCGCAACGGAGCGCCGCCAAAGTGCGCCGTGAGCGCCGAGAAATCGGGTCGCAATTGGCTGTTCAGCGTGAGTGACAATGGCATCGGCATCGCGCCCGAAGACGCGGGAAACATCTTTGTGGCGTTCCAGCGCCTGCACGCCCGGACCGAGTACCCGGGGAACGGAATTGGTCTGGCCATTTGCAAGAAGATCATCGAACACTACGGCGGCACGATTTGGGTGGAGTCCCAAGTGGGACAGGGGTCCACTTTCAAGTTCACCTTGCCCGCCGCTGCTCCGGAAGAAGAAGGGCGCGCGCAATCATGAAGCAAGTTTGCATCATTCTTCTCGTGGATGACAATCCCGCCGATGTGGACTTAGCCCGCGAGGCGCTGCGGGGAAACGTGCATTGCATCCAGGTCGAAAGCGTGGGGGACGGCGAAGAAGCGCTGTCCTTTCTCAACCGGAGGGGAATCCACGTGGAAAAACCCCGTCCCGACCTTGTAATCCTGGACCTGAATCTGCCGAAGAAAGACGGACGAGTGGTATTGGCGGAGGTCAAAGCGGACGCGGATCTGCGCACCATCCCCATCGTGGTGTTCAGCACCTCGCACTTGATGTTGGATATCGGACGCAGCTACGAACTGGGCGCTAATTGCTATGTCAGCAAGCCCGGAAATCTGAAAGATTACCAGGCGGCGGTGCAGTCGATCGAACAATTCTGGTTCGGCTCGGCGAGCCTGCCACGAAAGGAAAAATAATGGAGCACGAACCTGCACGCGTTTTACTGATCGAAGACAACCCCGGAGACGCTGACTTGGTACGCCTGCGTCTTGTGGAAGGCAAATCCGAGGTCCAAGTGAACTGCGTCCCCCGCCTCGCCGACGCTCTCGCCGTTCTGGACGTGGAAACACCCACACTCGTGCTGCTCGACTTGAACCTGCCTGACAGCCACGGCGCGGACACGTTTCGCCGGATCATGCAGAAGGCGCCGAACGTTCCGGTTGTGATCCTTTCAGGTCAGGACGATGAGACGCTGGCCACCAAAGCCGTTCACATGGGCGTTCAAGACTACCTGGTCAAAGGCGACATCACCAGTAAACGACTGGAGCGAGCGCTCCGCTATGCGATCGAACGGCAGGGGTTGATGCGCGCTCTGGAAATCACCCGCCAGGAGCAACTTAAATTCAAGGACCAATTTCTGTCCCATGTTTCGCACGAATTGCGCACGCCGCTGACCTGCATTCACCAGTACGTAACGCTGCTATTGGACGGCTTGGCTGGCCCCCTGGCGCCGGAGCAAGCCGATCACCTGAAAACAGTTCTTAAGAGTACGCATCAGTTGCACGCCATGATCCGCGATTTGCTGGAAGCGACCCGCGCTGAGAGCGGCAAGCTGCGCATCGAACCACGCTGCCTCGACATCGGCGAACTGGTGCAGCAGGCGGCCGCGATGATGCGGGCCGCCGCCGACAAAAAGCGCATTGGCCTGCAGGCGGTATTAGACCAGACCATCCCTCTCGTCTATGCCGATCCCGATCGCACTCTCGAGGTCCTGGTCAACCTGGTCGACAATGCCATCAAGTTCACCCCACCCAAGGGGACGGTGATCGTGAAGGCCTCGATGGTGGATACCGATCCAAGTTCCGTTTATCTGTCGGTCAACGACAGCGGCCGGGGCATTCCGCAAGAAGCCCTGCCGCAGGTTTTTGATCGTCTCTACCAGGACCCCAACGCGGTGGACGGCAACCGGACTGGGCTGGGTTTGGGACTCTACATTGCCAAAGAAATCGTCACTCGGCACGGCGGGAGGATGTGGGTGGCAAGCCAGCCCGAATGCGGCAGCACGTTCTCGTTCACTTTGCCGCTCTATTCCCTGGCCAAGCTTCTGCTTCCTGTAATCACCCACCAGGGGCGTTTGCGGAAGGATATTGCGCTGGTGCGGGTGGAGCTGACCCCGCTGTCCAAAGCACTGCGCGGAAGCTGGAAAGAAGTGTGCCAGCGGTGTCTGGAGCGACTGCGCCAGTGCATTTACGTGGACAAGGATCTGGTTCTTCCACCCATGGAAATCAGCGGCGCCACCGAAAGGTTGTTCATCGTGGCTTCGACCGATATGGAGAAGGTCAACATCATGATGGACCGTATCCGCGAACAGCTGGGCGGGCTGCCGAAGTTGAAGGCCAGCGGCACTTTGCTGGTGACGGCCGAGGAGATTCCCAGGCCGCCCGCGGCCGACCCAAGAACCTTGGAGCAACAGGTCTGGGGCGTTGCCGACTATGTCACCGACATTATTCAGCAGGATCTTCGCAGGGGACAACACTTCATCGAAAAGGAGAACCATTAAAATGCGCAGTGAAAGTTACAGCGAGGAGCAGCCCTTCAAACGACCAAAGATTATGGTCGTGGATGACGATTCCGATCTCAGACAGGGGCTTAGTTTGCGTCTGCGGGCCAATCACTTTGACACCATTAATGTTTGCGACGGCTATTCCGCCATTGCGATGGCTCAGAAGGAACATCCACACCTGATCATTCTCGATCTCGGACTGCCGGCGGGGGACGGATTTGCCGTGCTCAAACTCTTGCGGCAGTATCCGGCGCTGGAGGACATTCCGGTGATCGTTCTTACGGCTCGCGATCCCGAGTCCGCTGAAAAACGTGCCCTCGAATCGGGCGCCGTCGCTTTTTTCCAGAAGCCGGCCGACAACGAGGAGTTGCTGGGAGTGATTCGCGCCTGCCTGCAGACGGGATGGAGAGGCGGCCTGCCATCGTAGCGGTCCTCGTCCTATGGGGAGTGGTGAGGGAAGGAGAATGATATGCATGTAGACAGCCGGGGGGCGCAGGCTCGTTCCCCAAGGTACAACGTCCGGCGGCGGGAACCGCGCTATGTTTCCAGCATGACCGTTGCGCTGCAGCGCTTCTTGCGCTTCGGACCAATCATCACACGCGGAGTGACGCTCGATATCAGTATGCGAGGAATGTCGGCGCTGGTCTGTGGCGCGCCGCGGGTAGGCGAAACGGTTGTGATCGGGCTGTCGTTGGCAGACGCCAACATCGAAGTGCTGGCGTCTGTCCGCCATAGCAGCGATGCCAGGTCTGGATTTGAGTTCTACCCGTTGTCTCTGATCGCGGAACAGGGAATTCAGAACTGGATACAGGAACTGCGCCAGCACGAAGAAACGTTGTTCCCCTATCCGTACGCGTTTGGCGCCAGGGTTGGCAACGACTGAGAGTGGGAACTCATTTTGTAATTTTGCAATCGGGTAATTTGGTAATCGGCAAACCTCTTCGGGTTGCGCCCTAAAGCTGGGGCTTAGAATTACAAAATTACCCGATTACCAATTTATAGAATCCTGTTACTCCGGCAGCAGCGGCAGTCCCTGAATATTCCAGGAGATGTGGTGGACGGCGCTGTTGGTGGCGAGGATGGCTGACTTGCCCGGAGCGAAGGCCAGCCCGACCAAGCCCTGGCCGGAGACTTCGAGGTTGGCCTTGCCTTGGGGAGTGATCTTCACGATGCCGCGCTTTCCGCCGAGAGAAGCGGCGACATAGATATTGCCCTCGACATCCAGCGCCAGCCCTTGCGGACGCCCGAGACCGCGGTAGAACACGGACACGGTTCCGTGGGGGTCGACCTTATAAACGCAGTCGAAGCTGGAAGTGCTGGGCCCAGTGACGAACATATCGCCGTGGAGACCGAAGGCGATGTGATAGGCGGAAACGCTCGGCTCCAGGGTCGCGAAGACAAAAATCTGGCGGTCGCGAGCGATCTTGAAAATGGTTCCGCTGCGGTCGCCGACGTAGAGATTCTCCGCGGCATCGAAGGCAATGCCGGTTGCGACTCCCATGCCTTCGGCGTAGGTCGAAACCGTGCCGTTCGGCGCCACCTTGTACACGGCCTCGTCATGCCGCGAAGAAACGTACATCTGGCCTTCGCGGTCGAAGGCAATCGCAGTGGCGTTCATCAGGTCGCTGAGAAACGGTTTCAGGCTGTAGTTCGTGTCGATCTTGAAGATCGACACCGGAACTTTTTGCCCGCGCGATCCGGAGAAAGTCACATAGAGATTGCCTTCGCGGTCGAGCGCGGGATTGGTCACGGGATGAAGATTGTCGGCCACCGGGACGGCAACCTCAATCGAGTGCGGATTGCTGACGTGTCCGTTGGCGCCCGCCCCGTTCGTCCTCACGTTCGTGCTCACTACGACCGGCCCCGAGGCGGCTCCGTCGGGCACTCGGGCCACCAGGAAATCGTCGGAACTGATTAACACGGAGCCTTCGAGTTCGCCGAAGTGAACGCTGGGCCGACGCAATTCTTGCGGACGCAGGCTTTTTCCGATGATACGAACCTCGCCTCCAGGCAAAGCGAAACGCGGCGCGACCGCATCGATGTGCGGCTTGCCGTTGACGTTCTTTTTTCCCAGCAAACGGTCGGAGATGCTCATGAGATTATTTCGGCTGGAGCTATCTCGCCCAGCCCAGCGCTACTTCGTTAGAAGTCCAAAATGCAACAGAAGATGCATGACGGCGAGCGCATATAGTCCCGCTCCCAGGTCATCCACCACAATACCCGTGCCCTCGGGCAGCCGCTCCAGTCGCCGAATCGGGAACGGCTTCCAAATATCGAAGACACGGAAGAGTATAAGGCCCGCGAGAAAAGTTTTCCAAGCCAGCGGGACGGCGATGAGTGTAACCAACTGCCCCGCAACTTCATCGATGACGACGAATTGCGGGTCTTTTAGGCCGGAGGCGCGCGCCACCAGCGTGGCGGCGGGGATTCCGATGAGGGTCACAGCCGCCGCCGCGACGATGGTTGCTGAAGTGCGACTCGCGACCGATATCTGCGAACTGGCCAACGCCCACACAATTACCGTGGCTAACGATCCCCATGTGCCGGGACCGGGTTTGAGGCGTCCCGCGCCGAAGAAAGTTGCGACCAGCGTGGCCCAGAGCGGAGGGCGGGACGCCCCCGCGACAGCCGGCGGGACGCCGGCGCTACGGTGGCACGGCGCTGCGCCTGGTGTTGTAGCGCCGCCGTCCTCGGCGGCAGTCGTGCGGGTGTCTCGCCCGCACACCGGCTCAGACGGCAGTCCGGTTGCGGTTTTGGGATCGGCTTTCACGACTCGTCTTCTGTATCGCTGTGGTCTGCGATTGTATCTTCGGCATCGTCAACCGGAGACGAAATTACATACGCGCCGCTCGCCCACTTGCCGAGATCGATCAGGCGGCAGCGCTCGCTGCAAAAAGGGAAGTCCGCGTCCGCCGACTTCACCGGCTTCTTGCAGATCGGACAACGGAGCTTGATGGGGTGGTTGCGCGACATAGTCGGATTGCAGAAGTCAGAGGTCAGATTGCCGAGGTGGGAACATTTCTGCTCTAGGTGATTTTGACCTCTGCAATCTCACCTCTGACCTTAAACGATTTCCGCCACTAAATCATAATCGTGTGCCGCTGTGATGCGGCAGCGGTGAAACTCTCCTGCTTTCGGCTCGCTTCCTTCGGGATAATCGTTCACGAAAACTTTGCCGTCAATTTCCGGCGCGTGCATCGCGGTGCGGCCTTCTAGCAGCAGGTCGGACTCGGTCGAAGTGCCTTCCAGCAGCAGATCGAATTCGCGCCCGATCAGCGACTTCTTCTTTGCCCGGCTGATCTTCTTCTGGATCGACATCAGCGATTTCCGGCGGCTCTCGATCTCGCGCGTGGAAAGCTTCTTGTCCTGATCGAAGGCGCTCGCGCCCTCCTGATCCGAGTAGCCAAAGGCACCCATCCAGTCGAAGGACGCGTCTTTCACGAAGGCGCAAAGCTCCTCGAATTCTTTTTCAGTTTCGCCGGGGAAGCCGACAATGAACGAAGTCCGCAAAGTGACGCCGGGAATGACGCGACGCATTTTCTCGATCGAGCGCAGGAACAAGTCGGCGCCGCCACCGCGCTTCATGCGCTTCAGAACGGTCGCCGAGGCGTGTTGCAGCGGTACGTCAATATACGAACAAATGTTGTCGTGGGCGGCGATCGTCGCCAGCAGTCGCCCAGTGATTTTGTTGGGATACGTGTAGAGGAAGCGAATCCACTGCAGGCTGGCGACGCCCGCGAGCTTTTCCAGCAGCAGGGGAAGGCCGTCTTTCAGTCCAAGGTCCTCGGCGTAGCAGGTGGTGTCCTGTCCGATGAGAGTGATTTCGCGCACGCCGGATTGCGCCAAGCGCTCGGCTTCGGCAATGACGGATTCGAAACGCCGCGAGCGGAACTGTCCCCGCAACTGGGGAATGATGCAGAAGGTGCAGGGATGATCGCAGCCTTCGGCGATTTTGATATAGGCCGTATATTTGGGTGTGGTCAGCACGCGGGGCGTGTGGTCGTCGTAAAGGTAGTTAGGCAGGTCGGCGACGGCGCCGTCCCAGGAATCGCGCGCGAAGCGACCCTGTCCGCGGCGATGATTGCCCTCGGGGCGCGAGGTCATGATGTTCGAAGTTAAGGCGGTCGAAGTCGAGGTGGTCGAAGGCAAGGGCTTCGAATTTAGAATGTTGAACGGACTCGGCGTGCGCGGTGTTTCCGCCACTCCGGCAGCGGCCAGAATTTTTTCCAATTCGCCGGTACCAACAACCGCGTCGACTTCCGGAATGTTCTTTCGGATCTCCTCGCGAAAACGCTCGACCAGGCAGCCGGTAACCACGAGCCGCTTCGCATTGCCGCCGGGCTTTGTCTTGTGACGGGCCATTTCGAGGATCGTATCGATGGATTCCTGTTGCGCGCTGCCGATAAACGAGCAGGTATTGATCACGATGACGTCGGCTTCCGCAGCCTTGGAAGTAAGCTCGGCGCCAGCCTGGGCTAGCATGCCCATCATCACCTCGCTATCGACGAGGTTCTTGGGGCAGCCGAGGCTGACAAAACCTACCTTGGCGGGGGCAGCCGGCTCCGAAGTCGCGGATATGCTTTTCTTTACGGGCACTGGGACGATTGACGATAAACGATCTGCAGGAAACGAATCTAAGCAATTCTAGCATCCTGCATCGCCGTGTTCGCACCCCGAGCGCCTAGGAGGATACCGTATTTCCGCCATCGGGCGGCCCGTGCTAATCTTATGGACACAAAGATCGATCGCTCAATACTCCGGAGGAGAGATGGCAGCTAAAGGGCTCGCAGTTCTCGTGGTGCCAGTTTTGGTTCTCGTTGCCAGCGCTTGGGCTCAAGACTTCAGTCGTGGGACACCCGTAAATGAGATTTCTATCACGGCGGGTCGAACTTTCGTCAGCACCCAGACGATCCTGAATCCGACCCCAGACAACCCCAATCCCCACATTCATTTCGGAAACCGGGTGAGCTTCGATGTGGATTACGCCCGCCTGCTCATGAGCCATAAGATTCTCGGACTGTATGCGGAATTGCCGGTAGGGATCTTTTATCATATGGACCTAAACACCTTCGAGGACAAGATTCCCCATGACATCTCGGCGCTGTTCATGACTCCATCCCTGCGCATGAACATTTTCTCCGGCCAGGCAGTCACCCCGTGGGTTAGCGCGGGCGGCGGCTACGGGCGATTCTGGGATTCCTCGAATCTGGTTTGGGGAGGGACGAACCCTGGGGGCGGCATTAATACCGG
>CABECO010000354.1_pt1 | contig 14618 bp, 12 predicted proteins | sample 3422431 | NCBI WGS metagenome assembly CABECO01 (sample SAMEA5534327, study PRJEB31848) | metagenome | biome: tundra; feature: field; material: soil | place: USA | collected 2013-05 | depth 0.15 m
GCGTGAAAGTAGTGGACCTCATCCAGCCGTTCTTAAAAGGCGGAAAGATCGGCCTATTCGGCGGCGCCGGCGTCGGCAAGACTGTCGTCATCATGGAACTGATCAACAACGTTGCCAAACAGCACGGCGGATTTTCCGTGTTCGCCGGAGTGGGCGAGCGCACCCGTGAAGGCAACGACCTGTGGCTGGAAATGAGCGAGTCTGGAGTAATCAAACCCGGCAAACCCGACGAGTCCAAAGCCGCGCTGATCTATGGCCAGATGACCGAGCCGCCCGGAGCGCGTCTCCGCGTTGCGCTAACGGCTCTGACCGTAGCCGAATATTTTCGCGACGAAGAGGGCAGCGACACGCTCCTTTTCATCGACAACATTTTCCGCTTCACTCAAGCCGGCTCCGAAGTATCAGCCCTGCTGGGCCGCATGCCCAGCGCCGTCGGGTATCAACCCAACTTAGCTACCGAAATGGGAGAGTTACAGGAGCGGATTACTTCTACTAAGAAGGGGTCGGTGACTTCGGTGCAGGCGATTTATGTGCCGGCGGATGATTTGACTGATCCGGCGCCGGCTACTACGTTTGCCCACCTGGATGCTACGACCGTGCTTTCGCGTGCGCTTACGGAGATTGGAATTTATCCAGCGGTGGATCCGCTGGCTTCTACTTCGCGAATTCTCGATGCTCGAATTGTTGGGCAGGATCATTACGATGTGGCACAGATGGTTAAGCAGACGCTGCAGACTTACAAAGACCTGCAGGATATCATCGCCATTTTGGGCATCGACGAACTTAGCGAAGATCAGAAGGTGACGGTCGCCCGCGCGCGAAAGATCCAGAAGTTCCTTTCACAGCCGTTCTTTGTGGCCGAGCAGTTCACCGGCACTCCAGGACGTTATGTGAAGATCGCCGACACGGTAAAAGGTTTCCGCGGCATCGTGGAAGGGAAGTACGACGACATTCCCGAGCAGGCTTTTTACATGAAGGGAACGATTGACGAAGTGCTGGAGACGGCAGAGAAGATGAAGGCCGTGGCAGCGTAAGATCAGTCGCTGGTCGTTAGTCGTTGGTCGTTGGCAAATGCCTCGCGGCTAGTTGTGAGCTGACGACCGACGACTAACGACCAGCGACTAACGACCAAACGACTAACGACCGAATGGCTAACACTTTTCAACTCGAAATCGTAACTCCCTCCAGGCTGTTGGTGAAGGACGCGGCGGAGGAAGCGCAGATCCCGGGGGTGACCGGGTATCTGGGGATTCTTCCTGGACACGCTCCGCTGATTACCGAGCTTGGCGTCGGTGAAATTACTTATAAGGCTAGTGGCGCCACTCACACGCTGTCGGTGGCGTGGGGATTTATGGAAGTGCTGCCAGACAAGGTGACGATTCTGGCGGAAGCGGCGGAGCGTCCGCATGAAATTGACGTAGAGCGCGCGCAAAAAGCGAAAGACCGGGCCGAACAGCGCCTGAAGAGCAACGATGTTGAGGTGGACTACACGCGCGCCGAAGACGCATTGCAACGCGCGGAAACGCGTCTGAACGTTGCGAAAGAAAAGTAGCGTCCCTCCGTCGCCAACACTAGAGTCCACTATGGTGCGGGCCGTCCAGCGGCCCACTTTTCGAAAACGCGAAAAGTGGAGCACCCTCGTTTTCTTCTCTGCTAACGCTAATAACAATGTGCGCCTTCTGCTAAACTCTTCAGTTCCTTTCGGGGCGCGCGAGGCAATCATGGCGATGCAGTTGGTGGGTGTGATTGGGGCGGGCACAATGGGCAACGGGATTGCCCATGTATTTGCGCGGTGCGGGTTCAACGTGGTGCTGTGCGATGTAGACGAGCGATTTCTGGAGCGGGGGCTCGCGACGATTGCGAAGAACCTGGATCGCGAAGTGGCCAAGAACAAGATTACGGCGGGCGACAAGGTCTCCACGCTCGGGCGGATTACGGGGGTGTTGGACCGGGCGAAGCTGGCGGATTGCGATCTGGCGATCGAGGCGGCGACGGAGAAGTTTGAGATCAAGGCGGAGATTTTCCGCGAACTGGATCGCCTAATGAAGCCGAGGCCGGAGGTGATTCTGGCCACGAATACGTCTTCGATTTCGATCACGAAGATTGGGGCGCTGACCGGGCGCGCCGAGAAGGTGATTGGAATGCACTTCTTTAATCCGGTGCCGGTGATGAAACTGGTCGAAGTGATTCGAGGGCTCGCAACTTCCGAGGCTACGTTTGAGACGGTGCGCGAACTGGCGGTGAAACTGGAGAAGACGCCGGTGGAGGTGAATGACGCTCCGGGATTTGTTTCTAACCGGGTGCTGATGCCGCTGCTGAATGAGGCGATGTATGCGGTGATGGAGGGTGTGGCGACGGCGGAGGCGGTGGATGAAGTGTTCAAGCTGGGGATGGCGCACCCGATGGGGCCGCTGACCCTGGCGGATTTTATTGGGCTCGACGTGTGTCTGGACATAATGCGGGTGTTGCAGGATGGGCTGGGCGATCCGAAGTACCGGCCTTGTCCGCTGCTGATCAAGATGGTGGATGCGGGCTGGCTGGGACGCAAGAGCGGGCGCGGCTTCTACTCTTACTCGTAGATAAGCTACGAGCCGCGAGCTTCGAGCAAGCTGTTGTCGCGCAGCTCGCAGCTCGCGCCTCTTGCAACGCGGGTTTAGCTCACTATCAGAGATGAAGATATGACGACAGCCGGGGGCGGAATTCTTCCGGAAAGAAAACCGGGCGGCGACGTTTTTTACTATTTGCTGGCGGCGATGTCGGGAGCATTGGCGGGTTGGTTGGACATCAAAGTCGGCGACCTGCTGCTGACGGCGATGGTGGTGCTTGCGGCAAACATGCTGCTGGGATTCCTGAGCCCCCGCAGCCCCTGGCGCTGGGTCGTTTTGGTTGGAGTGTTCGTGCCGGTGGTGGAGTGGCTGGCATATCTCTTTCTTGCGGAAAAACCGGCGCGGGCGCAGATCTACGAATCGTTCCTCGCGTTCATGCCGGGAATCGCAGGCGCGTACGGGGGAGCGGTGGGACGAGGCGTGGTAGACAATCTGTTCGCGGGGAAGTGAGCGGGGGGTTGCGCTCGACGCGCTGTGGAGGCAGTGCCCACCATAAGCTGGCTGAAGGCAGAATTCCTTCTGGATGGGCCGCGATCCGCATCGCAATCCTTCCCGCGGGCATCAAGGCCTGTGCAGGGCCGATCTTCCTCGTGCTTGCCCAAGAAACGGGTGTACAATTTCGTTCCGTAGTCTGCTGCCCGACGGAGGTGCGTATGCCTGCCCGCCTCGTTTCCCTGCTTTTGGTTCTTCTCGCGGTCCCGGCCGTCAGTCAACAGTCGAGCATCGAGGAGCGAATCAGCCAGAGAATACAGGACCACGAACAAAAGATAGAGAGGGTGATTACCGCGCCTAAGCTGGACGCCAGGGCGGCCCGGCTCCAGGCCACCCATCACGACGCAGAAGAATTGTCGGCGTTGAGTGCGTCTGTGCAGTCCGATCTGCAGCAGCTACGGAAGGGCCTCCTGGCCAAGGACCTAGGCGAAAAGCTGAAGAAGATGGAAAAGCTTTCCAAAAAGCTGCGGCGGGATATGGAGCCGTAGCCTGGGTTGCTTCATCTTTTCTTTAGCGACGTAGGTCGCATAGAGGTCGTCGTCCGTTCGGAGTTGGCGGACCGGGCGCGGAGACTCTCTCGCGTCACGGGCATCATCTCGAAGGTAAGAGCGAATGCGTCGCCGCGCCAATATATTTTCTTGCGCCGTGCGTGAGCGGCTACTTGGTCGACCCCACTTTTTTGATGTCGGCAACAACCTTGGTGGCGACGCGGTCCAGCGCCTGCTCCACGACTTCACCCTGTGATCCGATATCTTGTGCCTTGGCCGAACCGCTCGCCGCTACGGTCGCATCCGAGACCCGGTACAACTTGTACTCTACGGTGGTGTGGTACTCCGGGATATTGGTGGTCTGTCCCGGCTTGCCGAACGCGCCCCCTTCGTTATGCGCTTCCGTCACCGTGGTGAGCACCACGAAGTTGCAATTTTTCTGCCGGGCCTCGGCCGAGATTTGATCACCAGCTTCCAGCGGCACCGCCTGCACTGGCGACTTCTTCTGCTTATTGAGGGCTTTTACCAGCCGATCGCGCCCGGCCGTACCCGTAATCCCGCTTGCACTCCCAAGCACCGTTACACCCACACGGACGACCTGGTTATCCTGGGGGAAGCTGAATCCCGAAACCAGGCACGCGGCCAGAAAGGAACACCGAACTACAAGCCGGATTCGCTGCATGTGGCGACTCACGAGGGCAGACATGCCTGACTAGAGGGTACAACGAACCTGGCCGTGGCACAAAATATTTTCTGCGGTTCGCTGTACGCGATTCGCTCTTCGCCAACCATGCCGCTGCAATCCCGACCGAGGACTTTAGTCTGAGCCGAGGGATCTGCGGCTCCTCTTCGCCCTTGCGACGAGCAAGTTGCACTTGCTAAGAGCGAGGAGGAACTAGTTCCCAACGAATGGTGTTCGGGGAAGTTCAGAGCAGGCTGCCGGGCCACCCGAAGGTAAAATGGGGCTACCATAAAGGTGGCCGCATTCGGCGTTTCGATTCGAGCCACCAGACGATAACTCCCGAGTAGTCGGCTACTCAGAAGTACCGTCCAGGAACTGCCGCACTCCGCCATCACATGTTGAACGTCGACTTCCAGCCCAAACATTTTAGGTTGGGCTTATGGGGGCGCCTGCCAGGGCCAGTCCCACTAAAGGTACCGCCCATTGAAAAACTGTTCCCGTTTCCACCGCCGGTGGGGGTAAGCTACGGCTATGGGAGTGTCGGTTTCGGTGCTGGCGAGCGGCAGCCGTGGGAACTGCTCGCTGGTGGCGACGAGTTCAACGCGCATTCTGGTGGATGCCGGTCTCTCCGGCCGCGAAACCTTCAAGCGGCTGCGGGCTGTCGCTGATCGTAACGGGGAGCGCACCGAGGAAATTTCCGCGATCCTGATTACGCACGAGCACTCCGACCATGTTGCCGGACTGCAGCGGCTGGCCACCAAGCTGAACGTGCCCGTCTTCCTGACCGCGCCGACGCATCATGCCTGGAGCCGGGCGGTGCGCGATGAGAAAGGAGCAATCCCCGAGCTTCCGAAGTCGGAACACTTCTCTGCCGGGGTCGGCTTTCGCGTGGGCGACATTGAGGTCATGCCCTTTACCATTCCTCATGACGCCGAGGATCCGGTGGGCTTCACGTTTCGCGCGGAAGGCGTCAAGATCGGCTTTGCCACCGACCTGGGCTACATGCCGGTGAGCGTGCGCGACCATTTGCGGGGCTGCAGCGTGTTGGTGATGGAATCGAATCACGATGTCGAGATGCTGCGTTCGGGGCCGTATCCGTGGTCGGTGAAGCAGCGGGTGATGAGCCGGGTCGGGCATCTGTCGAATGACGCGCTCGCGGAATTTTTCTCCAGCGATTATGATGGAGGGGCCGAGTACGTAATTTTGGCCCATTTGTCTGAGCAGAATAATCATCCGGAAATCGCGCGCGCCGCGGCAGAACAGGCGCTCGGCGGGCGTCAGGGGCTGTGGCACAACCGTGTGCTGCTGGCAACCCAGGCGGAAGCTCTCGAATCCATCCGGTTGTAGCCTCTTCGGTTTTAGCCTCTTATGAGCGAGTGTGTGGAACCGATCGTCGGGAAAATCCTTGCGGGATGGCGGTACGATATTTCCGGCTTGGCTCCGGAGATGCGCGGGGACTACGAGTTACATTTCGTCGATTGCGAGCACTGCCGCAGCCGCCAGAAACTGAACCGCATCATCGATATTTCTCTAATTGTGCTGGCTTCGGCGTCGGCCGGCGTGTTTCTGCTGGCGTTTGCCGTGATCCGGCATTTTGGACTGCGCCACGCTTTCTGGCTGGAGGTGGGCGCGCTGGCGGGCTTTGCGTTGTCGGCGCTGATCTGGCTGATCGTGGCCGTGGCGACGCCCGCGCCCATGGCGGTGGTGGATGTAGCGAAGCTCGGCGCGCGACATGTGCATGACCGGCTGCCGGCGGAGATCCGCGAGAAGCTACCGGAAGAACTGCGGATGAAGATCACGGGGTCGTGAGGGCTCAGTCGTGACGGTTCTCCGATGAAGTTCGGGTTCAAAGTCGCCGGCGCTGGCGCTCGCATGATTCAAGCCTTTTCCTGATTCAAGCCTTTTAAAGAGCGCGATGCTCGTCCTCATCTTCCCGCCAATGGGTATCTGCATTGGCCTGATGATCATGTCCTATAAGAGACGCTACCTGTTCGGCGAGCAACGTAACTCCAAACGCAAGTCCGGCCGTAGGTCCGGATCTGGAAAGTAACGGTTGTTCACTGAGCTCTGTCAATGTAGTCCCGTGTCATCTTATCGGGGTGGTCCGCTGTATAGGAGTGACTTGCGGCTTGAAGCACCGCCCAAAACTGGATTTCATCCGGTACGGGAAATTGGCGCCAGTTAACCAGCCTCTCCCGCAGGAACTGCCTTGATATCCAACTTACAAGTGATACAATCCCGTAATGGCAAAGACACTAATTCAGTCAGTAGTCAAACAACTTCAGCAGGAACGCGCGCGACTTGAGAGCGAACTCCGCAGCGTGACCGCTGCACTGACCACCTTCGGGAGAAGCTTCTTACCGGGAAGCAAGCGAGGCCCAGTCGCAACTCGCAAGAAGCGAACGATTTCGGCTGCGGGACGCAGGAGAATAGCAGCCGCGCAGAGGGCACGATGGGCAAAGGTTAGGGCAGCAGCCAAGAAAAAATAAGTACGCCCGTCTTCCGCCGAGAGCGCCCACGACGCGGAAAATCCGATCCTCCCGCTTAGACGCGCCCAACTTAGACGCGCCCAACGCGGGGGCGCGTCAGTTCGGGAGATCTCTTAACGGAGATCTCTCAACACGGCGACCACAAACTCGGTAAACTCCCGCACGTCTGCTTCGGTCGTGTCGAACGAGCACATCCACCGCACCACCGACTCCTCTTCGCTCCACACATAGAAGAAGTACCGCTCCTGTATCTTCTTAATCGCCTCCTGCGGAATTTGCGCAAACACTCCATTCGCCTCCACGGGATACACAACCTTGACTCGCGGAATTTTCTTCACTTCCTGTTCCAGCAGGCGCGCCATCCGGTTCGCGTGCTCCGCATTTCGCCGCCAAAGATCGTCCGTCAGCAGCGCCTCCATCTGCACCGACAGGTAGCGCATCTTCGACGCCAGCTGCATTCCCTGCTTGCGCACAAACAAAAAATCCTCCGCCAGTTCCGGACGAAAAAACACCACCGCCTCCACTCCCATCAAGCCGTTCTTCGTCCCGCCAAGCGAAAGCACGTCCACTCCCAAGTCGCGCGTCGCCTGGCGTAGCGTTAGTCGCTGCGCCGCCGCGGCGTTTGCAATTCGCGCCCCGTCCACGTGCAAGAACATTCCCCGCTCGTGGGCAAACCGCGCCAGTCCCTCGATTTCCGCCGGCTTGTACACCGTGCCCATCTCGGTCGCTTGCGTAATCGAAATCACCCGCGGCTGCACATGATGCTGGTCGCCAATTCCGTGATAGGCATGCGCCACCGTTTCCACCGTCAACTTCCCGTCCGGCGCGGCCAGAGGCACGAGTTTGCAGCCCGTAAACTTTTCCGGCGCGCCACATTCGTCCGTATAAATATGAGACAGCTCCGGACACAGCACCGCATGAAATGGCCGCGTCAGCGCCTGCAAGCTCAGCACATTCGCCGCCGTCCCATTGAAAACAAAAAAGACCGCCACATCGGCTGCAAATTGCTCCCGGAATTTTCCGACCGCTGATTCCGTGTGCGGATCATCCCCATACCCGACCACATGCCCCTGGTTAGCGCGCCGCATAGCCTCCAGCACCTCGGGATGCACTGCGGCATTGTTGTCGCTCGCAAAACTTCGGCTCGGTTTCATGACAAAACAATTTAGCAGAAGGGAAAATTCTTCGGTGCCTCGTGCCCTTACCGGGAATCTATAATTGTTCTAGTATTGCTGCGGTCGGGTCGCCGCGAATGACCAGACCCTGAAGGGACGTCTGATTTCCAGTAGAGACGCGGCTTGCCGCGTCTCCGAGCAACGATATGTCTCTATTCTCCGCAAGAACGCCATCTTTGATGCTGTCCGGGATTCTGCCCGGCGCCCTTCTGGCCGCGCTTCTTCCCACTATTGCCTGCGGCAACAGCAAAGCAGCTAAGGCTGACGCCCCGCAGGCCATGCCAGTCAAAGTTCAAACGGCCAAGGCGCAAAAAGTCAACGACACCACCGACTACGTCGCCACCTTGAAATCCCGCGACTCCGCCGTGGTGATGCCGCAGGTCGAAGGCATCATTACGCAGATCTTCGTCCACTCCGGTGAACAAGTCGCTTCCGGCGTTCCCATGATGCAGATCGACCCCGCCAAGCAGCAGGCCACGGTCAAGAGCCAGGAGGACGCGCGCGCCGCCCAGACCGCTCAGGTCAAATGGGCGCAGCAGAACTACGACCGCGTCAGCGGCCTTGCCAATGCTGGCGTAGTCAGTAAGCAGGATCTCGACCAGGCGCGCGCCACTCTCGACGCCGCCCAGGCGCAACTGCACTCACTCGACGCCCAGGTGAGCGAGCAGCAGGTCCAGTTGCACTACTACAAGGTGGTCGCGCCGCGCACCGGCATTGTCGGCGATGTTCCCGTCCGGGTTGGCGACCGGGTCCTTACCACCACTACGCTCACCACCGTCGACCGTCCCGGCAGCCTCGAAGCCTACATCTATGTTCCCATCGAGAAATCCGCGCAGCTGAAGATGAATCTTCCGGTGCAGATCGTCGACGCTTCAGGCAGCCCGCTCGCCACCAGTCGCGTCACGTTCATCTCGCCACAGGTGGACACCGCGACCCAAACCGTGCTCGTCAAGGCGCAGATCCCAAACTCGAACGACCTCCTGCGCACCGCCCAGTTCATCCGCGCACGTGTGATCTGGGGCAGCCAGGAAAAGCCGGTGGTGCCGGTCGTGGCCGTGTCGCGAATCGGCGGCCTCTATTTCGCATTCGTCGCCGAGCCCGACCAGAAGGGTGGATATGTAGTCCACCAGAAGCCGCTCCAGATCGGCCAGATCGTCGGCAACGACTACGTCGTCCTCGACGGCGTAAAACCGGGAGACAAGGTAGTCGTCTCCGGCACCCAGTTTCTAGTCGATGGAGTACCCGTAGTCCCGCAAGAAAGCAGCAGCTAGGCATCGTGTGATCGGGTCATCGGGCCATCGGATCATCTACTGAACTTCCGATCACCCGATGGCCCGATCACCCGATGCCTTTCTCGACAACGAACACTCATGGTCGACTTTTTTATTCATCGCCCGGTATTCTCAACCGTCTGCGCCCTGCTCATTATTCTCGCCGGCGCTGTGTGCATTCCTACGCTGCCCATCGCACAATTCCCCAACCTTGCGCCGCCGCAGGTCGGTGTCACCGCTGTCTATACCGGAGCCAGCGCCCAGACCGTCGAGTCCGCCGTCACCACGCCGCTCGAACAACAGATCAACGGCTCCGAAGGCATGAAGTACATCACATCCTCCAGCGACAACAACGGCGTCAGCCAGATCACCGCGACTTTCGATCTCAACCGCGATCCCGACCTCGCCGCCGTTGACATCGAGAACCGCGTCAACACAGCTCAAGGACGCCTCCCGAACGCGGTCAAGCAAGTCGGAGTTACCGTCGCCAAGACCTCGGAGAACTTCGTCTTCGGCGTCGCCGTGTTCTCCCCCGACGCTCGCTTCTCCACGCTTTTCATGAGCAATTACCTCGATGTCTACGTCCGCGACAGCCTGAAGCGCGTTCCCGGTGTGGCCGATGTCATGATCTTCGGAGAGCGCAAATACTCCATGCGGTTGTGGCTCGATCCTGTTCGCATGGCCAGCCGCTCCCTCACCGCCGACGATGTGGTGAGCGCTCTCCAGGAGCAGAATGTTGAAGTCGCCGCCGGACAAGTCGGCGCCCAGCCCTCGCTACCCGGCCAGCAGTTCCAGATCAGCGTCCGCGCCGTCGGCCGCCTTTCCGAATCCACTCAGTTCGATGACATCATCCTGAAGAGCAACGCCGATGGTACGCTCGTCCGCCTGCGCGACGTCGGTCACGCCGAACTCGGCGCCGAAGACTACAGCTCTAACCTGGACTACAACGGCCACGAATCGGTTGGCATCGGCATCACCCAGCTCTCCACCGCCAACGCCCTCGACGTAGACCGTCGCTGCATCGCCGAACTTGAACGTCTTGCCAAGCGCTTTCCGCCCGGCATGAAGTATGAGCTCGCCTTCGACACTACCGACGCGGTCAGCGAATCCATTCGCGACGTAGTCTCGACCCTCGGCCAGGCGATCTTCCTCGTCATCCTTGTCATCTTCGTTTTCCTCGAAGACTGGCGCTCCACCGTCATCCCGGCCGTCACCATCCCGGTCTCGCTCATCGGCACTTTCGCTTTCGTCAAGCTGCTCGGCTTCTCCATCAACACGCTGACCCTGTTCGGCATCACGCTCGCCACCGGCCTCGTGGTCGACGACGCCATCGTCGTCATCGAAAACATTGAGCGCCACCTGCAGGGAGGCGAACTGAATCCCGTCAAAGCCTCGTCCGACGCCATGAAGGAAGTCACCGGCGCCGTCATCGCCACTTCGCTGGTGCTGGTTGCCGTCTTCGTGCCGGTCGCCTTCTTTCCCGGCACCACCGGCATTCTGTTTCGCCAGTTCGCGCTGACCATCGCCTTCTCGATTTCTATTTCTGCCTTCAACGCGCTTACTCTTACGCCCTCGCTCTCCGCGCTCCTGCTCGGTCGCGAGCACGGAGAAAAGAATTGGTTCTTCAAGCGCGTCGACCGCCTCCTGAGCGCGATTAACAATGGCTACGTTAGCGCGCTCCGCGCTTTCCTGCGTTTTGAAGCCGTCGCCCTGATCCTGTTTTTCGCCGGACTCGGGCTCGCTTATTTCATCTTCCGGCATGTGCCCCAAGGCTTCGTCCCCACCGAAGATCAGGGCTACCTCGTCGTGGTTATCCAGGCTCCCCCTGGAGCATCGCTCGAATACACGCGGAAAATCGGCCAGGAGGTGACCGCCATCACCAAGAAATCTCCGGAAATCGAGGGCACTTTCTCCGTCGCCGGCTTCAGCTTCGGGGGCAGCGCGCCCAACGCCGGCCTGGTATTTCTGTCCCTCCGGCCGTATGCGCAGCGCAAGGGCCACGACCACACCGCCGCCGCCATCCTCAATCGACTGCGCGGCCCCTTGTTCGGAATTTCCGGCGCCATTGTCATCGTCTTCGAACCGCCCGCCGTGCAAGGGCTCGGCCAGTTCGGCGGCTTCCAATTCGAACTCCTGGATCAGGGCAATCACACGCTTCAGGATCTCGACAAAGTCACCCACGACCTCACTCGCGCCGGCTTCGGGCGCCAAGACCTCGCCGGACTCTTCACCACCTACACCGCGAGCGATCCGCAGTTTGTCGTGACCATTGATCGCGAAAAAGCCAAGAGCCTGCACATCCCGCTCAGCCAGATCACCGACACCCTCAGCGTCTACATGGGTTCCGCCTACATCAACGATTTCGATTTCAATAACCGTTCTTATCGGGTTTATGTGCAGGCCGACAAGCAATTCCGCTCGCATCCGCAGGACATCAAGGAATACTACGTGCGCTCCGATTCCGGCGCCATGGTCCCCCTCGAAAATTTAGTCAGCATCAGCCAGACCGCCGCTCCCCAGGTCATCAGTCACTACAACCTTTTCCGCTCGACGGAAATCGACGGCTCCGCTGCCCCCGGCTTCAGCTCCGGACAAGCCATCGAAGCCATGCAGCAGCTCTCCGCGAAAACCTTGCCCCAGGGCTACACCTACGAATGGTCGGGAATTTCGCTCGAAGAGTTGGCCTCGGGATCGACCACGCTCATCCTCTTCGGTCTCGGAACGCTGGTGGTCTATCTCACGCTCTCGGCGCAGTATGAAAGTTTCGTACTCCCTTTCATTATTCTGCTCGCCGTGCCCATGGCGTTGCTCGGTGCGCTTTCCGCCCAATGGCTCCGCGGCCAGCAGAACGATGTCTACTGCCAGGTGGGACTCGTCATGCTCGTCGGCCTCGCCTCCAAGAACGCCATCCTCATCGTGGAATTCGCCGAGCAGCTGCGCGAACGCGGCATGACCATTGTCGACGCGGCCGTCGAAGCCGCCCGCATCCGCCTGCGCCCGATTCTCATGACCTCCTTCGCCTTCATCCTCGGCGTTGTCCCTTTGGTTACCGCGAGCGGCGCCGGAGAAAACGGACGCCACTCCGTGGGCACAACCGTCTTCGGCGGTATGATCATGAGCACGATCCTAAACTTGTTCTTCATCCCAGTGCTCTATCTCTTAATCGAAGGCTTCAGAGAGCGTCGCCGCAAACCCAAAACCGCCTAACCAAGTGTGGGTTGTGTGGGGACGGGCGCCCTCGCCCGTCCAAGCCGAGCGCAGTTCGGCAGCTGCCAGTGGTCACGGCAACTCTGGACTCGCTGTAGAATAGGCTGGCAGGCGCCGGTCCCCGCCGCAAGAAAAAGCAACTTCGCACCCCGTTCCAGCGTCTGAAAAGTGCGAAGAAGTTCAGGGCCTCTCACCATGTCGCAAAAGGCCTTCCGTGAGGTCAAACCAATGAAGAAATCACTGCTCGCAGTTCTTGCTCTCCCATTGATTCTCTCGATGACGATCTTCTCGATGGCGGCGCTCGCCAGTCCCGCCATCCAGGATAACCAACCCACTGGCGCGCTCAATCAGAAGAGCCTCGATCGCATCTACAAGGAAGTCCGTCATGAACTCGTGATGCTTCCTTACTATGGAGTGTTCGACAACCTCGCCTACAAGGTCGACCCTGACGGCACCGTGACCCTCCTCGGCCAGGTTTCGAATCCCAGTCTCAAGCCCGACGCCGAAAAGGCGGTCAAGCGCATTGAAGGTGTCGAGAAAGTCGTCAACAGTATCGAGGTCCTGCCCACGTCCATCGGCGACGACCGAATCCGCCGCGCTGCCTACCGATCCATTTACGGCAACAGCGCTCTAGCCCCGTACCAGATGCGTGCCGTTCTGCCCATTCACATCATCGTCAAGAACGGAAACATCACCCTCGAAGGCGTAGTGGCCCGCCAGATGGAAAAGCAAATCGCCGGCATGCAGGCCAACAGCATCCCCGGAGTATTCTCCGTGACCAACAACCTGGTAGTCGAAGAACCAGAGAAGAAAGAAGACAAGAAAAAGTAATTTCGCAAGCTTGCCGGTGGAGAGCCGGGCGTCCCCGCCCGGCTGGACCCTTCAACTGCACTCAGGGCAGGCTCGCGAGACGCCCGTCCCTCCACCATAAGACGCATCACGCGGGTCACGGCGCTAGCCCGAACTTCTCCCAATCTAACTCCGCACTTCCCCCGGCACCCGAACCCGGATCGTCTGCGGAACGGCGCGTAGCTTTGCCAGTAACTCCTCATCGCAATCCTGATTGATGTCGTAAATCGCATATCCAAGCAGCCCGCGAGTATCCAGCACTTGCCGCTCGATATTGATCCCGCGATCCGCCAGAATGTCGTTAATCGCCCGCAAGATTCCCGGCACATTGTGGTGCATATGGGTCAGCCGGTGCGATCCCGGCGCATAGTCCAGATGACACTGTGGCAGGTTCACGCTCAGCTGCGAATTCCCGCTCTTGAAATAATCGATCATCCGCGCGGAAACAAACTGGCCAATATTCTGCTGCGCCTCCTCCGTGCTCCCGCCGATATGCGGAGTCAAGATCACATTCGGCAGCCCCTGCAGCGGGCTTGAAAAGGCGCCGCCACTCTCCGGTTCCTGTGGAAACACATCCACCGCCGCTCCGGCCAGCTTTCCGCTTTTCAAATGCCGGGCGAGCGTCTCATGGTCCACCACAAAGCCGCGGCTCAAATTCATCAGGCACGCTCCATCTTTCATTGCGCGCATCTCATCTTCGCCAAACAAATTCTGATTCTGCGGCTTGCCATCGACGTGCAGCGTGATCACATCCGAAATTTCCAGCAACTCGCGGAAGCTCACCGCGCGGGCGTTTCCGCGCGCCAGCACGTGCGCGACATCATGAAACACCACGCGCATGCCCAGCGCCTCCGCCAGATCCGATACCTGCGATCCAATCTTCCCGTAGCCTACAATCCCCAGCGTCAGTCCCCGCACTTCGTGCGATCCCGCCGACGACTTATTCCACACCCCGCCATGCAGTCGCGTGCTCGCCTCAAACGTCCGCCGCATCAGCAGGATGATCTCCCCCATCGCCAACTCGGCCACCGACCGGCTGTTCGAATGCGGGTCGTTAAACACCGCGATCCCGCGCTCGCTCGAGGCCGCGCGGTCGATCTTGTCCACACCAATGCAGAACGCCCCCACCGACACCAGTTCCGGCACCGCATCCAAAACCGCAGCCGTGATGCGCGTCTTCGAACGAACTCCCAGAATCGAAGTGCCGCGCACCTTCTCGATCAGCTCGCGCTCGTCGAGCGCCCGCTTCAGCGACTCCACCACGAACCCCGCTTCCTCAAACTGCGAGGCTGCCACCCCGCTAATATTCTCCAGCAATAAAACCTTCAAAGACCCTCCGAATTCCACCACAATTGATGA
>CABECO010000387.1_pt1 | contig 14236 bp, 10 predicted proteins | sample 3422431 | NCBI WGS metagenome assembly CABECO01 (sample SAMEA5534327, study PRJEB31848) | metagenome | biome: tundra; feature: field; material: soil | place: USA | collected 2013-05 | depth 0.15 m
TCAAATCTGCTTCCGTCATAGGCAAGGCACTCATTGGTAATTGGCAATCAGGAACTCTCGGGACCAGCACCTTGGTCGCCGGGGTTCAAATTACCAAATTACGCCATTTCAAAATTACAAAATCTACTTCACCTCCACCCGTTCCATATACTCCGCCACCTGCACATTCCACCTGAGTTCTTGCTTCATCCGGTCGCGAAGTTGCGACGCAGCGGCGGGCTCGCCGTGGACAAGATAGGTTGCGCCCGGTTTGTTCTTGAAGGTCCGCAGCCACTCCAACATCTCGGGCGGATCGGCGTGATCGCTGAACTGTTCGAGGGCCGCCACCTGCGCGCGGATCGGCACGAATTCGCCGAAGATCTTTACCTCGGGCGCCCCGCTCTTGATGATGGCGCCGCGCGTGCCCGGAGCCTGGAAGCCGATGAAAATCACCAGGTTCTTCGGATCGGGCAGCCGCTGCGCCATATGATGCAAGATCCGGCCGCCAGTAACCATCCCGCTCGACGAAACGATGATCGACGGATAGCGGCTCTCGTTAATCTTCTTCGACTGCTCGGCGGTCAATGCAAACGTGAAGCCCGGCCACTCGATCGGCGAGCCGTATGTCTTGATCAACTCGGCGGCTCGCTCCGTGTATTCTTCCGTGTGTTTCAGGAAAATCTCGACCGCCCTGATCGCCATCGGGCTGTCGCAATACACCGGCAGGCGCGGAATTTGTCCCGTCTCCATTAGTCTTTTCAAAATGAAAAGAAATTTTTGCGTCCGCTCCACGGCGAATGCCGGGACGATCACGCTGCCGCCGCGTTGCGCGGTCTCGCGAATCAGGCCGGCGAGTTCCGGGCGAGGATCAGTATCGGGATGCTGCCGGTTGCCGTAAGTGGACTCCATGACCAGAACATCGGCAGTCTCGTTTTCCTGCGGTCCGGAGTGCACCACCTTGCCGGGCGCAATTAAGCTATCGCGCACCCGGCCCATGTCGCCGGTGAAAAGCAGCCGGCGGTTGCGGCCGTTTGTTTGCAGCGTGATTTCCACCATGCAGGAACCCAGAATGTGCGCGGCACGCACGAAGCGAAACGCCAGATCGGGGCTCAATGGCGTGGTTTGCCCGACCGCAACCGGTTTGAAGAACCGCTGGCAATCTTGCGCTTCCTTGAGCGTGTACAAGGGCAGCGCCGGATCATGCTTCGACACTTTTCTCTTGTTGTAGAACGCCGCGTCTTCTTCCTGCAGGTGTCCGGAGTCCGGCAACACGACCGAGCACAGATCGATGGTCGGCTGCGTGGCGTAGATCGGCCCGCGAAAGCCTTCTTTCACCAGACGCGGAATCCAGCCGCAGTGATCGAGATGCGCATGGGTAAGAACAACCGCATCAATTTCACGCGCCGGGACCGGAGTGTCCTGCCAGTTGCGCTCGCGCCATTCTTTCTGTCCCTGGAAAAGTCCGCAGTCGATCAGAACCTGAAATCCCTGCTTGCTGCTCGAATCGTAAGTAGTGTTGATCAGGTGCTTCGAGCCAGTTACGCACCCGGCTGCGCCGAGAAATTGGATGTAGGGCAAACTGTCCTCCTCCAAAATTGCAGATTGCAGAGGTCAGATTGCAGAAGTGAACCGGCAAAGTTCGATTTTACCTCTGCAATCTGACCTCTGACCTCTGCAATTCCGGCTCACTTCTGAGCACCGATCTTGAACACATTATTGGCCAGGTCGCTTTCCGGAACACTGCCGTCGTTGACCACGATCTCGCTCGCCGTGCCCGGCAAATCAACGCGCGTGGTAGCCGTGCCTTTGGCGCGCACCTCAATCCGTTTCGTGATCGCGCCGCCTTCACAAATTATCGTGAACGGAACTTCTGCCCCCGCATTGCCAAGGTTTTCCAGCGTTACAGTAATAATCTGCACTCCTTTTTCCGTCTTCCACGGATGCACCGACTGCACATGGAAATCCGGCAGGCCGCGATCCTGATACACCCAATCGTCGAAGAACCAGCCCAAGTCGCGCTTGGCGGCGGCTTCGACTAACCGCTCCACATACTTTGGGTCTTTATCTTTGTTCTTGTCGTCCTCGGCCCGATATTTGCCAATGGCCTGTTTCAGCGCGTCGTCGCCGACCATGTCGCGTAACATCCACCACACATACGCCGATTTGCTCCGATAGTAAGTTTCATCGAACGTGCCGGCCAGCGGTTGGCCAACGCTCTCCTCCCCCGCGCTTATCTGACCGGCGTTTTTCCGCAGCGCGGCCGATACTTCTTTTTCCGAATCAAGAAACGCCGCCCGGTGCAGCCCAAGAAGGTCGAGCGCGGCCTGACGGCCACCTTGCTGCTGGCGATACATGGCCTCGGCAAAATGAGCCAACCCCTCGTACACCCAGGGTCTCGACGACGGCAAGGCCGAGTGAACCAGTTCGTGGACCACATTGATCCCCGCAAGCTTCGAATCCTGCGCGGCCATCGACGCCATCAATAGCGTGCCGCTCTCAAACGGAGCAGAATTCGGATCGGCAAAATCGGCGATGGCAACGGGTGATCTCGGCGGCCCAAACCATTCGCTTACAAACTTCGCCGCCGGCTCGAGCGCATTGGAATATGTGGCCGCTCCTGCCTCGTGGCCGGGAAAACTGAACAAATAGAAAGGAGGCTTTGACCGGTCCTGATAGTTGGCCATCGCAAATGTCGGCGTCGCCAAACCAAAACGCTCGTATTCACACCTCGCGTAGTGATCGTGCGTACTGCCCTCGCGGGCATCAATATTATTATTATTACCAATGCTATTGCACAGGAGCAGCAGGTTTCGGTCGTAGGTCCCCGTATCGGTACTAAGCGAAAGCTTCATGCTGGCGTCCTGCTCCCTCTTCTTCCACCGATTCGTTACCTCGAACAGACTGTTCCCCTCCGAGAAATCTGCCGACTCAGTCGTAATCGGATACCACGCCACATATCCTGCGCCCCGCACCGCCGTGAAAGATGGACTGATCTGGTCCCAGCTTGAATGTTTGGCGATCTCTTCCGGCACTCCGATCCGTGTCAGCCGCGTCGCATCCAGTGGAATCACGCCCTCGTAGCCAATTTCGAGCTCGACGGAATCTTTCGGCTTGATTTCGACGGGCAGCGTAACGATGGCTTCGGAAAGCGCGCCCGTGTGGTCAATATCCGAAATGTAGGGTTGCGAAACGTATTGAACGCCCTTGCCGTCCACCCGAATCGAACGCCAATTGAGAGAAGATGAAATCTGCAGCGCCACGATCTTCTGCGGCTGAGCGGAATCGTTGCGCAGCGTGATCTTGCCGCGCGCGCCAAGCCTTTGCTGCGCGGGCTCAAGGCGCACTTCCAGGTCGTACTTGGCGATGGCGAAAGCTTCCCGGTTAAGCGCCGTTGCGGGAACAATCAGACTAGCCGTCAGACCAAAAAGCAGACCAAGCCAACCAAGCAGTCTCATGATTACCAGCTTCATGATTTCTTGGATGCACCCAGCCGTCTCTGCCGCACAACTTCATACAGCACCACACCCGCCGCCACCGATACATTCAACGATGGTACTTTTCCCAGCATCGGAATCGACACCAGGAAGTCGCAGTGTTTGCGCACCAGATCGTGCAGTCCCTTGCCTTCGGCGCCGAGCACGATGGCACAGTGCATCTTGTAGTCCACCGCATCGTAAGTCTGCTCGCCGCGCTCGTCTAATCCAACGATCCAAAGATCCTTCTCTTTCAATTCCTCGAGCGCGCGCGAGATGTTCGTGACTTTGGCGACCGGAAGGTGTTCGCTCGCTCCCGCCGAAACCTTCGCCACCGCACCCGTGACCGCGGCGGACCGGCGTTCGGGAATCACCACGCCATCCGCTCCCGCCGCGTCGGCGGTACGCAGGATCGCCCCCAGGTTGTGCGGATCTTCGACTCCATCCAGCACGACGATCAGCGAGCGCTCGCCGCGACGCGATGCCACAATGTCATCGAGATCGCTATATTGTTTCGCCGAAGTCGCGGCCACCAGTCCCTGATGCGCGGCGTTGCCGGCAATTTCGTCGAGTTCCACACGCGACAAAACACGGACTGGAACGCCGATCTTGCGGCACTCGTCAATCACCCGCCTCAGGCGAATATCTTTCCGCTCCTTGGCAACACCCACCCACTCGAAGTTGCGGCCGCGCGCCTTGAGCGCCTCCGTAACCGTATTGATTCCGTAAAGAATATTCACGCCGATTAGTTTACCGCGTGCGATTGCTGAACTTCTTAACCACAGGGGACACAGAGGAACACAGGGGACTCGGGAGACCCCATTGAACAATGGTGAGCGCTCTTTGTAAATGTACTTCGACTGGCGGCATCCCTGCCGCCCTAGCTATACTCAACATTAAGGATATGGCGATCGCCGCCGTAAATGCCGGTTTCATAAGTTCGGCTCGGAACTCTATGCCCCTCTCCGCGGTCATCGTCGACGACGAACAACTGGCGCGCGACGAGCTTGCCTACCTGCTCAAGAACCTGGACGACGTCAACGTGGTCGCGCAGGGCAAGAACGGCCTGGAAGCCATCAGCCTGATCCGCGAACACAATCCCGACCTCGTTTTTCTCGACGTACAGATGCCCGGATTGGACGGTTTCGGCGTCCTCAAGAAGCTGCTCGACCGCAAGGTTCCTCTCCCCAAAATTGTCTTCGCGACCGCCTTCGATCAATACGCGGTGAAGGCGTTCGAGGTGAATGCGGTGGACTACATCCTGAAGCCGTTCGACAAAAAGCGAGTGGCCCAGTCCATCGAGAAAGCACGGGCGAAGATAGAAGCGGGCACTGGGCCGGAGGAAAAATTCGAAACCTTGGTGCGGATGCTGGAATCGCAGAAGCCGCAAACGGCGAAGATTCTGATCAAAGCGGCGGGAAGGCTATTCCTGACCGATCCGAAGGATATCTGCTACGCGACCATCGAAGATGGAGTGATCACGGTAGCCACCAGCGGCCACGCGGGCATGGAAGGCCAGTCGAACTGCCGGACGCTGGAAGAACTTTTCGAAAACCTCGATCCCAATCTGTTCTGGCGGGCGCACCGGTCGTTTCTGGTCAACATCAATCACATCCGCGAGGTCGTGCCCTGGTTCAAAAGCTCGTACCAGTTGCGCATGGACGACAAAAAACAGACGGAGATCCCGGTCAGCCGCGCACAGACCCGTCGCCTGCGCGAACTGTTCAGGCTGTAAGGGGTAAAAAAGGGCGGACGTAAGCGTTGCCGATCGTCCGCCCGGGGAGGGATCTCTGACAAGTTGCAATGGCTTGTAGGGCGATCCGGTTAGGAATCACCAGCGTCGCGCCCTCAAGCCGAATCAAGTCTTTCCGTTTCATATCGCTCAACAAGCGGGTTACCGTTTCTCGCGATGACCCGATCATTTGGGCGATTTCTTCATGGGTGAATTCCGTGGGCACGCGGAGTTCCCGGTTGCGAGGCTCACCCGAGACCCAGGAAAGCAGCAGGCGGGCGAGCTTCTCCGTCGAACTGCGGGCGAGCAGCAGGTCGTGCACATCGTCGAACGAGGTCGTGATCTCGCGGGCTAGCATGGTGGCGCAGGCGAGCGCGGCGTGGCTGTCGTGTTCGATCAGACGCAGGAAGCTGTCGCGTTCGACGAACTTGATCTGGCATAGCTCAAGCGTGGTGACCGTAATCGGACAAGTCCCCCCGGAGACGACCGCGCTCAGCCCCAGCACCTGGCGGTTCCCCGCAATTTTCAGGATGATGGTCTTGCCATCGCGCGCCTCGACCGAGAGCTTGGAGCGGCCCGAGCAGGCGATGTAGACGCCGCGCGGAATTTGACCTTCCCTCAGCAAGGTGGCATTGGCGGGATACAGGGTCAAGTGCCCCATCGCGTTGAACTCACTCATCAGAGGCTGCGGCAAATTGCAGAAGTCACCCTTCTGTTTCAGGCCACAGCTCAGACAGTCGTTCGGTATCGCAAAGCGCCGTGGCACGTACAAAGCAAACTCCTGCTGGTCGACGAAACTTGGCTGGCGGAATCACTTCGCCGGGGAAGCGGGAATCCGCCTCCCCAAACATCTAATGCACACCAGTTGCCACTTACTCGGCATGGACTAAGTGGCTGTACCTTCAATGCCCAGGATGATTTGACCGAGCCGGGCGCGTGAAAAGAAATGCCGCAGCGCTGGCCCAGCTGCCGATAGTCCGGCAGATATCACCCGCGTAGCCCGTCTCGAGTGATATCTAATGCAGATAATCCATTGCAGAAAATCCATGCGTGAGATTCCCGGCCGCTGCATCTTGTACTGCAGGTTGGCGCGTTTGATGTGCGCTTGAGTCCAAGCCGGACCGCTGCGCCTGCCGGACCCGACAGCGCGCCGGGTCACTTCGAGGTAAGATTCCTCAAATGGCACGCGGCTGGGAGAGTAAGTCCGTAGAACAACAACAAGCGGAAATGTCAGAGCAGCGGAAGACCGTCCGCGCACCGATCTCGCCCGACGAGCAGCAACGCAACCGGAAACGCGAAAGCCTGCTTCTTTCCCGGAAACGTCTCGCTCAGCAACTACAAGCCGCCGGCAACCCTCGTCACCGCCAGATGCTGGAGCAGGCCATCGCGGAGTTGGATCGTCAACTGTCATCTTTTGAATAGGCTACGGATAAATAGGCTACGAACTCGACGTCACAAAAGTGAACGGCCCGGACGTATACCCCTTATAACGAAAACCACGGTCCCGTTCGCCGCTGCCTGACGTATAATCGAAAGGTTGATGAAAGCCTACGTCTACGTGTCATTGAAGAAGAGCGTTCTGGATCCGCAGGGTAAGACCATCCACGGCGCGCTTACGAAAATCGGCTACAAGGGTTTGCACGATGTGCGGCAAGGAAAGTATTTCGAAATTACTCTCAACGGCGGCATCTCAAAGGATGAAGCGCAAGCGGAAGTAGAGCGGATCGCGCGCGAAGTTCTTACGAACCCGGTCATTGAAGAGTTTCGTTTCTCCCTCGAAGACTAGCGGACGTGGAATAGCGTCAGGCCATCGCTGTAGAGACGGGGCTTGCCCCGTCTAAGGAGACGCGGTAAACCGCGTCTCTACGTGAACATTCGCCGGTCTCCCTCCGAACCGTTCGCCAAGGAGCCAATTAACCAATGTGCGGCATTGTCGGATATGTGGGTAAGAAGCAGGTCGTCCCCGTAATCATTGAAGGCCTCAGAAAGCTGGAGTATCGCGGCTACGACTCGGCGGGCATCGCGGTGGTCGGAAACGGCGCCGGCCTGCAGGTTCGCCGAGCGGAAGGTAAGCTGCGCAATCTGGAAGAAGCGATCCGCCTCAAACCACTCGACGGCACCTATGGCATTGGACACACGCGTTGGGCCACACACGGCCGCCCCACCGAAGAAAACGCCCATCCGCATCGCGACTGCACCGGCAGAATCGTAGTGGTGCACAACGGCATTGTCGAAAACTATCTGTCGCTCAAGAAGAAGTTGATTGCCGAAGGACACAAGTTCACCACCGAAACCGACACGGAAATCATCGCCCACCTGATTGAGAAGTACTACCTGCCGACGGGCAACGGTCAGCCTGGCAACGGTTATGCTGGCAACGGTCATGCTCGCAACGCTCAACGACCGGCTTTGAAATTGGAAGAAGCCGTGTGTAAAGCGGTGAAAGAACTCACCGGCGTCTTCGCGCTGGTGGTGATCGCGGTCGACGAGCCGAACAAGATCGTCGCCGCGCGTAATGGACCACCCGTTGTCATCGGCCTCGGCAAGGACGAATATTTCGTCGCCTCCGACGTGCCCGCGCTCCTCGATCACACCCGCGACCTTTTCTTTCTGGCCGATGGCGATCTAGCCGTGATCACCCAGGAAGGCGTGCGCGTCACCGATTTCGACGGCAATCCGCTGGAGCGCAAAGCGCAGCGCATCACCTGGGATCCGATCATGGCGGAGAAGGGTGGCTTCAAGCACTTCATGCTCAAAGAAATTTATGAGCAGCCCCGCACCGTCCGCGACACCACCCTCGGCCGCGTCTCGCAGGACACCGGCGCCATCTTCCTCGACGAGATGCAGGTCGGCGAAGCCGAGTTCAAAGCGCTGAAGAAAATCGATATCGCCGCCTGCGGCACCAGTTGGCATGCCGCACTGGCGGGCAAGTTCATGATCGAGAATCTGGCCCGCGTGCCGGTCGAAGTCGACTACGCCAGCGAATGGCGCTATCGCGATCCCATTCTCGGGCCGGACACGATGACGCTTCTGATTTCGCAATCTGGCGAAACAGCGGATACCATCGCCGCCCAGCGTGAAGCCAAGGCCAAGGGCTCGAAGACGCTGGCCATCTGCAACGTGGTCGGCTCCATGATCACGCGCGAGGCCGTGGGAACCATCTACACTCACGCCGGCCCGGAAATTGGCGTGGCCTCAACCAAGGCGTTCACCGGACAACTTACCGCTCTTTATTTATTCGCCTTGTATCTGGCGCAGGTACGCGGCGCCATGACACCCGAACAAGCCAAGGCCGCCGTGCAGGAACTCACCAAGATCCCCGGCAAGCTGGAACAGATTCTCACCCACGATGAGGCTTGCGACGAGCTGGCGAAAACGTATGTCCGCGCGCAGGACTTCCTGTTTCTCGGACGCGGCATTCACTATCCCATCGCCCTTGAAGGCGCGCTCAAGCTCAAGGAAATTTCCTACATTCACGCCGAGGGTTATCCGGCGGGCGAGATGAAGCACGGCCCGAATGCGCTGATTGACGAAAATCTGCCCGTGGTCATTATCGCCACGCGCGATGTAACGAGCCCGCAGTCGATGACCCGTTACGAGAAAACGATGTCGAACCTGAAAGAAGTAAAAGCGCGCTCCGGCATAGTAATAGCGCTCGCCACCGAAGGCGACAAAGAGATCACCGAGGAGGCGGATCACGTGCTCTTCGTTCCGCCCGCGCCGGATGAATTGTCGGCGATTCTGGAGATCGTCCCGCTGCAACTGCTCGCCTACCACATCGCCGTGCGCCGCGGCTGCGATGTAGATCAACCGAGAAATCTGGCCAAGTCGGTGACGGTGGAGTAGGAGCTGCCAGATAGCAGCTCTCCGCCGCCAGGTCTCACCTATCAACTGCCAGCTCTCAGTCGCAGCTCTCAGCCGTCATCTCAGCCGTCGGCGACCAGCCTGTTAGCTGTCGGCGATCAGCGACCAGCGCCGGAAGATTCCAGCCCCGGCAGGGGCGAACCAGCTTAACCCAGCGCTTCACAACTTGCGGAAAAACTCGGACTCGGACGGGTTTTGGGAAGGGCACGACTTCAGTCGTGCGGTTAAGTCGTTGAAATGTGTCCGCGCTTTAGCGCCTGAGGTGTGCTTCTTGCGCCCTCGACGACTTTTTCCGCAAGTTGTTCAGCGCTGGGTAGGCAGCCAGATTTGAGACCGAGTCCCGGAGGGACGACCCCGTCCTCATGCAGGATTTTTAGGAAGGGCGCGGCCGAAGTCGGTAAACTCGCATCCGCGGTAATACCGCTTACCGGGATACCCTTCCGCATATTTATTAGGGAACACGGAACCGGCAGCCCCAAGCACAGCTCCTGTCGCACCAACCAGGCAGGGCGAGATATCATTCAACAGAACGGATAGAAGACAGGAGAAAAGTGATCAAAATGGACTCCGTCAGATATTGGCACGCTATCGCAATTTTGCTGCTGGCTGCGCTCCTCGGCTGCAATCAGCAGCCCAGCCCGCAACAAATCAAAGAAAAAACCGCAGAAGTGACGGCAGATGCGAAGAAAGATGCCAAGGCCGTGGCGGAAGGGCTGCGCGAGGGCTGGAACCGCAACAAGCCCCTCGATTTGAACACGGCCACCAAAGATCAGTTGCGGAGCCTGCCGGGGATGACTGCGGAAGAGGCAGACCGGGTGATTGCGGGACGCCCCTACAACGAACCCGTCGAACTAGTGACCCGCCACATCATGCCAAAGACCGAGTACGACAAAATTGCGGACCAGGTCACGGCCAGGAAATAGCGCAAATCGGGCAGCAGCGACCACCGCTGCCATGGGTCCATTTTAAGTAGATAGTTAGGTAGGCAATTTGGCTGCGCCGCGGCCATTTTGCGGGCGCGGGACACTAACCGTCCGCGAAAGGCTGCGAACTCTCCGGACCGAAGGATTTCCCAGTCGGGCGGCCGGGTAATATTTTCAATACCGCGCTACTGATATGCGACTGGGCGATCGATCTTGCTCGCGGCCAAGCAAGGTAAGGAGTACGAAATCATGCGTCTATCCTTTGCAATCAAGGTACGGTTGTTTTTGGCGTTCGCAATGGTTTTCGGAATGCTGCAAGCTGGATTCGCAAGAGAGAGAGGCCCCCGCGTCGAAGTGGTTTGCCCGTCGCCGCCGATCCCGGTCAAGTTGGCAGAACGGCCAGTGTTGGCGTACGAGTTACACATCACGAACTTTGACGTAGTGCCTTTGACGTTGAAGCGACTGGAGGTCTTCGCGGACGCGGACAAAAGTCAGCCGCTTAAGACTATTTCAGGCGACGCCTTGTCGGCGACGATGCTTGAAGTGGGTTCAAGCAGCGGAGCCAAGGACTCGCAGATCATCGGTCCGGGGAGACGCGCTGTGGTCTTTCTCTGGATTGAGCTTGGATTAGATACACGACGATTAGATACACGACCGCCCAGTACCTTGAGCCATCGATTGGTCTTTGCGGCGGGCGCGCCTGGAGAGGGAGTTGGCAGCGCCACGAAGGAATCTACGCTCGAAGATTTTCAGGTTCTGGTGCGTCAGGACGCGGTACCAGTGATCAGCTCTCCTTTCGACGGCGGCATATGGGTCGCAGGGGACGGACCCGCGAACGATTCGAGCCACCGTCGCTCTATCTCGGCGATCGACGGCCAGATTCACATAGCGCAGAGGTTCGCGGCCGATTGGGTCAAAGTCGGGCCCAACGGGGATTCTCATCATGACGGAACCACTCGCAATGAAAACTGGTGGGGCTACGGCGAGCCGATTCACGCTGTAGCGGACGGCGAAGTCACTCAAGTGCTCGACGGAATACCGGAGAACACGCCGCGCGTTCTCCCCAAGCAAGTTACTCTTGATAACATTGTCGGCAACTACGTCATTCTTCGCATCGCTCTCAACCGCTACGTCACATATGCTCATTTACAAACGGGAAGCATCAAAGTTGCCGTGCACGATCACGTCGCCCGTGGAACGGTCATAGCTCACCTAGGAAACACTGGCCAGGCTACGGCTCCGCATCTTCATTTCCAGGTGACTGATGGGGACGCAGTCCTGCAATCGGAAGGGGTTCCCTTCATCTTGGCCAACTTCACAGACCTCGGGCCCGGGTCTGATTACGAGGCTGATAAACATCCGTCGATTCCCCGGACGGACTCAATTCCGGGAAAAGACGAAGTAGTCGACTTTCCGCTCATGAAGCAGCACTGAGCCGGCAAGATCCACGTGCTGGCTACAGGGCCACCAACTACTCGAACGCCGTCCTTAGAAAACTCGCCAGCTGCCAGCCATCCATGTATTTGTACGGAGTTTCCCCCATGGTGTAATGCCCGCAGGGCAGCACGACGACTTTGTGATCCAGTTTGTGCTTCTCGAATTCCTCGACCACCTGCTCGGAAAACTCCGGCAGGAACGTCATGTCGTACTTGGCATAGATAATGAGCGAGCGGCGCGGCCAGCGCGCAAACTTGTCGAAGTACACCATCGGACTGACGGCGCGCCACACCTGCCGCAGATTCTCCAAATCGATTCCCGTTTCCAGCCCCTCGCGGATGTGGCGCGTGGACTGCCCGTGCCACACCACGTCGGCAAAGTAAGTCGAGGCGTGATTGAACGCGGCCACCTGAATCCGCGGATCGTGCGCGGTGGCGATAAACGCATAGCACGATCCCAGGCTCGTCCCGACGATACCGAGCCGGTTGTAACCTTGCGCTTCCAGCCAGTCGAGACAACAGCGGACATCAATCACACCCTGGCGAACCGAATCTAAGGTGCGGCCAATGTTGGCGGAAACGGCATAGTCGGCGCGGTCGATCTCCGCCGGCTGGCGAATGTCGTGATACGGCATGGACAGCCGCAGCACCGCAATCCCCAGCAAGTTGAGCACGCGGCAGAGGCTGTTGTAGGAAAGCGCATCGGAATTCCAGTGGGGCAAGAGAACCACGGCGCGGCGTCCGCGTGCCGGAAACCAGCGCGCGTTCGCCAGATTGTTCTCGGGGAAAGGCGTCGCCACCGGCGAGGTGAAGCGCAGAAACTCGGCATGCGTGCCGCGGACTTTTTCTTCGAGGCGCGGGTCGGGCGCTTCGCGCGTGCTGAACACCTTAACCTCGCGGCGCTCCAAGCGGAAATCCGACGGCTTTTGGTAAGAGTAAAAGTCGTCGCTTGCCCGAACGATGCGATCGTTGAAGCGCGAGAAAAATTCCAGCTGTCCCGAGTCCTGTCCCGATCCCAGCCTGGAATGACCGCCGTTGCGGCCAGGCCAGTTCCGCGTCCAATCCAGCCCCCAGTCGAGCGGACGCACCACGCGGTTGTTGTCCACCGACGTGAGCCGGGTCTCCCAGTCGTACATCCATTGCGCGTAGCGCGAGGGCATGTTCTTTCTGGACTATAGCAAACGCTGGGTCACGAGCATCGCAGACAACAGCGAGTGGAGGAAGGCTGCATCCAGCAGTTCCGTGGGCAAACTAAAGTCATCGAGGCTGCTTTCTGTTCTGACGAAAGACCTCTTTACGAGTAGCTACATTTGGAGTTACACTGTTTGTGCTGCGATGCCACGAACAGGGCATACTCCAAGCTGACGCCGGTAGTAGGATAACGGGCGGCCGCAAGGCCATGACTTCGCGCGGACCGGACACCGCGAACCCTTTGCAGGGAGAAACCGGGGGAGCGAGCGAAGCAAACACGGCAAAGCCCAAGCCGTCCGAACCCGGAAGAACGGAGGGCTTGCAAGCTCACTTTGGAAGGTGTGCTTAGCTATGCCCCTGGAAATCAATGAACAACCTCCGGCCTATCGGTTCGAATGGGATGAAAACAAGAACCGGCAGAACATTAGAAAACATGGTTTCAACTTGGCGGATGCGGAAGAGATGTTTGGCGGCATCCTTCTCTTCTCGCCCGATGTGCGAAAAGACTACGGAGAAAGCCGCTGGGTTGGAATCGGCACGATTCGCGGCCGCACTGCCGTCGTGGTCTTTACGGAACGTGGACCAGAGACCATTCGTATCATCTCGCTTAGAAAGGCAACCCATCGTGAACGCAAACAATACGAAAAAGCGGTCGAGGACCAACTGGAAACGGGTTGATGCGCTCCGGGATTCGGAGATTGATTTCTCGGAGAGCCCGGAACTCGGTCCCGATTTTTTCAAGCGCGCCATTCGCTGGCCGGGAAAGAAGAAGCAGATCACGCTGCGTCTCGATCCCGATGTACTTGTTTTTTTTCGCCGCCATGGCAAGGGATATCAAACTGCCATCAACGCCGTGCTTCGGCACTACATGCATTCCCTACAAGGCAACGGCCCAAGACGGTCCGGCTAACCGCGTCTCGGCCGGCTGCTCCATGACTCCTGACCGACGGTCAGAGGTAAACTCTCGGCACTCTCTGCGACAGCCCGCACAAAATTTCGTAAGGCACGCTTTCGCACAGACGCGCCAGTTCTACCGCGTCCACGCTTTTACCGCCGCCTTTGTCAGCGTCTTTGCCGACGCTCTTCCCGATTAAGATGACTTCATCTCCTACCGCGACCTCGCGAATGTGGCTAACGTCCACGATCGTCAGGTCCATCGAGACGCGTCCCACAACCGGAGCGTATTCCCCGCGCACGATCACGCGCGCGCGATTCGAAAGCAGCCGCGGATAACCGTCCGCGTAACCGACGGGCAGCACCGCGATTCGGCTCCGCGCCTTGGTCACGTAGGTGCCCATGTAGCCGACCGCTTGTCCGGCTGCGGCTTCCTTCACCGTCAGCACTCGCGTCTTCCACGAAAGCACGGGACGCAGCGGCAGTTCCGGCACCGCGGCAGGCTCGCCGGCGCGTGTGAAGGCCAGCGAATATCCGTAGAGCGCGATTCCCGGACGCACCATGGTCTTCCACGTCTCCGGCCGCGCGCTCATGGCGGCGGAATTTCCCATGTGAACCAGCGGAGGCCGAAGCCCGTAATTCCGCAAGACCGCAAGTCCCTCTTCAAAGCACTTCATCTGGCGCACAGCGTTTTCGTCGTCGAGCACTTCCGCCGACGCGAGATGCGTGCTTATTCCTTCCAGG
>CABECO010000412.1_pt1 | contig 13906 bp, 8 predicted proteins | sample 3422431 | NCBI WGS metagenome assembly CABECO01 (sample SAMEA5534327, study PRJEB31848) | metagenome | biome: tundra; feature: field; material: soil | place: USA | collected 2013-05 | depth 0.15 m
CTGCACGCATGATCCAAACCCTGGAATGGACTGAATCCGGCGTAGTCTTCATCGATCAAACGAAGTTGCCTACCGAAGAAGTGTACGTAACTTGCACCACGCACCAGCAGGTTGCCGATGTGATCCGCAACATGGTTGTGCGGGGAGCGCCCGCCATTGGCGTGGCCGCTGCCATGGGCATCGCGCTGGGCGTAAAAAATTCCACAACGGAGAACACCGCCGATCTCAAAAAAGATTTCGACCAGATCAGCGAAATTATCCGGCAGACGCGCCCCACCGCCGTCAACCTGTTTTGGGCGATCCGTCGCATGAGGGAGAAATTTGAATCGCTCCGCTCACGCCCCATCGCGCAGATCCAGCAAGCGCTGATCGAAGAAGCCCAGCGCATGCACGCCGAAGATATCGCCGCCAACCAGGCCATGGGACGCCACGGCGCCGCCCTCATGCCGTCGAGCGGCGGCGTGCTCACCCACTGCAATGCCGGAGCGCTCGCCACCGCCGGCTACGGCACCGCGCTCGGCGTCATCCGCGCGGCTGTCGAGCAAGGGAAGAAAATTCACGTCTACGCCGACGAGACGCGTCCCTTTCTGCAGGGCTCGCGCCTCACCGCGTGGGAACTGATGAAAGACGGCATCCCCACCACCGTCATCTCCGACAACATGGCGGGAGCTATGATGCAGCAAGGCAAAATCGGAGCCATCGTCGTCGGCGCCGACCGCATCGCCGCTAACGGAGACGTGGCCAATAAAATCGGCACCTACACCGTCGCCGTCCTCGCCAAAGAGCACGGCATTCCGTTCTACGTTGCGGCGCCGATTTCCACCGTCGATCTCGACACGCCCGATGGGAGCAAGATTCCCATCGAGCAGCGCGACGCGAGAGAAGTCACGCACATCGCCGGCAAGCAGATGGTGCCTGACGGAGTCCTGATCGAGAACCCAGCCTTCGACGTGACTCCGGCAAGATACATAACCGCCATCATCACCGAACGCGGCATCGCCCGCGCGCCCTACGAGGAGTCACTAAGCCAGTTGGCGCGACAGGTCCAGGAAACTCGCTGAACTCGAGGCTTTGCGGCAGGGCATCGCTATTCGCGAGGCCGCCGTGCGACACTCTTTGCAGGGCATTCCGGGAGCGCCTTCAGGTACCAAATTTCATGCGCATTGTTATCGCGGGCGGCGGGACAGGCGGGCACGTTATTCCGGCGCTGGCCATCGCTCAACAGCTTAAGAAGCAATTCGGCGCTGAGGTGCTTTTTATTGGGACGGCTCGCGGGATTGAGACGCGGCTGGTGCCTCAGGCGGGGTTTCGTCTGGAGCTGATTCAGGTCGGCGCGCTGAAAAATGTCAGCCTTATGACGCGGGCGAAGACGATGTTTGATTTGCCGCGTGCGATTGCGGCTTCTTCCCGGATGCTCTCGGAGTTCGATCCCGAGGTGGTGATTGGGGTCGGAGGATACGCCTCCGGACCGGCGATGGTGGCTGCGATTCGCCGGCGTCTTCCGACGCTTGCTTTCGAACCGAACGTCGTGCCGGGATTTGCAAATCGAATGATCGCGCGCTGGGTTTCCGCCGCCGCGGTGCACTTTGAAGAAACTTGCCGGTATTTTCCTAACTGCCGGGTGACGGGTGTGCCGGTGCGCGAAGCGTTCTTTGCGATTCCACCGAAATCTATTTCTTCGGAAGTCGCGGGCACGCCCACGCTGCTGGTTTTTGGAGGTAGTCAGGGGGCGCGCGCCATCAATCAGGCGATGATCGAGTCGCTGGCCGGCTTGCGCGAAAAAATTCCCGGGATCCACATCATTCATCAGACTGGGCAGCGCGATTATGACCGTGTGCTGGCCGCTTATCAGCAGTCGGGAATCTCGGGCGAAGTTCACAAGTTCATCGACGATATGCCGGGAACTTTCGGGCGCGCCGATTTGCTCGTCTGCCGTTCCGGCGCAAGCACGGTTGGCGAGATTACAGCGGCAGGCAAGCCGGCCATTTTTGTGCCGTTTCCGGCCGCCGCCGATGACCATCAAAATGTGAACGCGCGGGCGCTGGAACGCGCGGGCGCGGCGGTTGTGGTCGAAGAAAGCAATTTGGGCGCGGCTTACCTGGTCGATACGATTGCTGCCCTGATCGGTGATGCGAGACGGCTGCAGGGCATGTCCGCGGCGGCAAAGTCTTTGGCGCATCCTAAGGCAGTCGAGGAGATTGCCGAGATGGTGGTGCGGCTGGCTGCGGCAGAACATTGAACGCTGAGTTCGCTGAGAAAAGCTTAACCGCAGAGGTCACAGAGAAACACAGGGGAAGGCCTAGTTCGCCTGGCATTCTCTACGTCTCGGCGGTTCAATGGTCTATTATCAGCGTTTGTCCGGGGATTAGGTTTTCATGTTCGCCAAGATTCAGCGCATTCATTTCGTGGGGATTGGTGGCATCGGCATGAGCGGGATTGCCGAGGTGCTGCTGAATCTCGGCTACCAGATTTCCGGCTCCGACCTGAAAACTTCGGCGGTCACACAGCGACTTGGCGCTTTGGGCGCGGCGATTTTTGAGGGACACGCCGGCAGAAACATTGCCGGCTCGGACGTTGTGGTTACGAGTTCCGCAATCCCGGTCGAAAATCCCGAAGTTGCCGAAGCTCGGCGGTTGCATGTTCCGGTGATTCAGCGGGCGGAGATGCTGGCCGAGTTGATGCGGTTGAAGTACGGCATCGCGATTGCCGGCATGCATGGGAAGACCACTACGACTTCAATGGTCGCAGCCGTGCTGGCCGCTGGTGGCCTCGATCCCACGGTCGTAGTTGGAGGGCGCGTGGATGCAATGGGCTCGAATGCGCGGCTCGGCAAGTCGCAATACCTGGTTGCCGAGGCGGACGAAAGCGACCGGTCGTTCCTGAAGCTTTCGCCTATTCTCTCGGTGGTCACGAACATCGACCGCGAGCACATGGACTGCTACCGCGACATGCGCGACGTTCGCCGTACGTTTCTCGAATTCATGGAGCGCGTTCCGTTTTATGGTCTGGTCGTCGGCTGTAATGACGACGCGATATTACAGCGCTTGTTGCCGCGAGTGCATCGCCGTGTGACAACGTACGGAACAAGTAAGGGGTCGGATTTCCTGATCCGCACGGTGTCGTCGGTTGGCGCCGGAGAGCACAGCCCGCTGATCCGCTTCCAGGTGACTTACAAAGAGAAAAATCTCGGGGAGTTCACGCTGCATGTGCCGGGCGCGCACAACGTGCTGAACGCGACGGCGGCGATTGCGGTGGGCACCGCGCTCGACATTCCCGCGGAGACGATCCGTTCCGCGCTTGACGGTTTTCGCGGCGTGGACCGGCGCTTCCATTTCAAAGGTGCAGCCGCGGGTGTCAGCGTGATTGACGATTATGGGCACCATCCGACGGAAATCCGGGCGACGCTGGCTGCCGCTCGCCAGTGCGGATTTCGCCGCGTGCATGTGATCTTCCAGCCGCACCGGTTTACTCGCACTCGCGATCTGATGGATGAATTCACGACCGCCTTTGGCGACGCCGACACGCTTTGCTTACTCGACATCTATCCGGCGAGCGAGAAGCCCATCGAAGGCATTACGGCGGAAGTGCTTGCCAGCCGCATTGCCGGGGCAGGGAAGCGGAGCGTTGAGTACGCTTCCTCTTTTTCCGGCGCCGTCGCCACGGTTGCCGCGCTTGCCCAGCCTGGCGACATGGTGCTGACGCTGGGCGCGGGGAGCGTCTCGCAGTTGGGAGGGATGATTTTGGAGAGGCTGGCGGCGAACTCGAGTCGAAAGTAGCGGGTAGAGACGCGGCCGCAGAGGGAGACGGGGCAAGCCCCGTCTCTACGGAAGAATTCCCCCCACAGGCAGCGGTCGAGCTGCGCTCGGCTTGGACGGGCGAGGGCGCCCGTCCCCACACGAGCATTTCCACATGAGCATTCTCGCGCTCGCGTCCGAACCAACTTGGCACTGTCTCAATTCGCGAAAAGCGGTTATAGTAATTTTGCTCAGCGGTTTTCTGTCGACAACTGACTCGACGAGTGGCGCGGAAATCAAGTTCTACCGCGGTACAGGAAGATTTGTATCCGCTTCCCGGCAAAGTTTCTCAGCACCAGGCTCCCGAGCGCGAGCCCTTCGACGACGCACGGCTCGTCGATTTGGAAGCGGAGCAGGAATCCCCGTTTCTGCGCGGGCAAAAGCGCGTCTCCGTCCGCCGCGGGTCACTCCCCCAAAAGACTGCCAATCGGCTGATGTGGGTGGCGGCGGCACTCGTCGTTCTTGCGATTCTGGGAGCTGCCGGCTTGGACCTCTACCGCTACGGGAAGCATTCTTGGCGGTTTCGTATCGATTCCAGCGACCAGATTGAAGTCACCGGCGCCGAGCACGTCGCGCACGCGCAAATCATGGAGGTGATGGGCGGAGATATTGGCCGCAACATTTTTTTCGTTCCGCTCGCGCAGCGCAAGCAGCAACTGGAGCAGATTCCGTGGGTGGAATCGGCGAGCGTGATGCGCTTTGTGCCGAATCGGTTGCGCATCGAGATTCATGAACGCACGCCGGTTGCCTTTGCCCGTATCGGCGCGCACATTTCGCTGATCGACGCCGGGGGCACGCTGATGGAACTTGCTCCAGGCGGCAAGCATAAGTATTCGTTTGCGGTGATTGCGGGCATGAATGGTGGCGAGCCGCTCTCCGCCCGCGCCGGGCGGATGAAGAATTACAACGAACTGGTTCGCGCGCTCGATTCCAGCGGCGGCCATTATTCCCAGGAACTGAGCGAAGTGGATGTCAGCGATTCCGAGGACGTGAAGGTGCTGGCCGCCGATTCGAACGGCGAAGTGCTCGTGCATCTCGGCGCGGGGAATTACCTCCAGCGCTACAAAACTTATGTAACGCATGTGCAGCAGTGGCGGCAGCAGTTCGACAAGCTCGAATCGGTGGACTTGCGCTACGACGGCCAGATCATCGTGAATCCCGACCTCGAGGGGATGGCTCGGCAGCCGGCGTTAACACCAGCAGCGGCCAAAATGGCGATGGCAGCGGGAGTGAAAACCGCGGCGATCGTGAACTACGAGAAATATGTGACGCAGCCCGTGCCGGCGGCTCCGGCGAAGAAGGAAGCGAAGTCCAAGGCAAAAGTCCGGACGAAAGTCGCTGTTCACTATGCTCTTAAACAGGCTCAGGCTAAGCAGGCTCCGGCTAAACATGCTTCGGCTAAACCTTTTCCGGCCAAACCAGCGCCGGTTAGACAGGCGCCAGTTAATCAAGCGCCAACCATTCATGCCGCGCTGAAGCCGAAGGAGAAAAGGGCGACGGTCGCGGTCGCCAAGAATAGGGCGGCGCCGCATCCGGTTGCGTCCACGTCGTCCGCCAGACAAAAGAAACCGAGCGCTGGAATTCCGAAGGAGAGTCCGCAGAACTAGCGGGCATCATCTTTACCTTTATGCCGAGCGTTATTTTATGCTGAATCATGAGCCCAATTTCATCACCGCCGTTGACGTAGGCAGCGCCAAGACTTCAGTTCTGGTAGCCGAGCTGAGCGAGAACGGATTGCGTTATCGCGGGCACGGGATCAGCGAATCGAGAGGCCTGCGCAAGGGTGTCATTACCGATCTCGACAAGGCCGTCAGCAGCATTCAGAAAGCGGTGGAGCATGCGGAAGATGTGGCCGGCATTCCGATCGAGCATGCGCTGGTGGGCATTGCGGGCGCGCACATCCGCGGAATGAACAGCCACGGCGGCGTTACTTTCGGCGCGCGGGCGCGGGAGATTGGCCGGGACGAAATCCGTCAGGCCGTAGACAAGGCTCGCACCGTGCCCTTGCCCGCCGATCGCGAAATCCTCCATTTGCTGCCGCAGGAGTTCATTCTCGACGATCAGCCGGGCGTGCAGGATCCGACGGGCATGATGGCCACGCGGCTCGAAGTGCGGGTGCACATTGTGACGGCTTCTTCGAGCGCTACGCAGAATCTGGTGACTGCGGTGAACCGGGCTGGTGTTCATGTGGACGACACCATCTTTGAGCCGCTCGCTTGCGCGGACTCCGTGTTGCGGTCGGACGAACGCGAACTGGGCGTCTGCCTCGTCGATCTTGGTGCTGGGTCGTGCGATCTGATCGTTTTTCAGCAGGGCGCGGTGGCGCACACGGCCGTCATCCCGGTCGGGGGCGACCACTTTACCAGCGACCTCTCCGTCGGCATGTGTACGGGGCTGGCGGACGCGGAGACGCTCAAGAAAAATTTTGGCAACGCGGTGCCGACGCTTATCCCCGAGGGCAATGAAGTGGAGGTGCCGTCGGTGGGAGACCGGCCCTCGCGCATGATGCCGCAGCGCATGGCCGGCGAGATTCTTGGGCCTCGCGCTCGCGAACTTTTCGAGTTGCTGCGCGACAACCTGCGCCACGCCGGTGTTCTGGAGCACTGTATTGCCGGATTCGTGCTGAGCGGCGGAGCCTCGCGGCTTCCCGGCATTCTCGACGTGGCGGAATCCGTGCTGCGGAAAGCCGCGCGTCTTGCCTGGCCGACGCCCATGGCGCGAATGCCGTCGTTTCTGGCCGAGCCTGAGTTCGCGACGGTGCTGGGCATGGCGTATTACGGCCACCGGGCGCGGCTTGCGCGCGGCTTGCAGGAGCCCGGATTTGGTTCGCGCATGAAAGCGCTGTTTGCGAGGAAGGGCGCGTAGGGATTGTGGTGGCCGGGCGGGGGCGCCCGGCTCTCCACGGGCAACTGAGAACTGATTTACGAGGTGAAATATGAACGAAGACAACGGACTCCGCATTTGCTTTCACGAAGAAGCCCGCAACGACGCTCGCATCAAGGTCATCGGCGTTGGCGGCGGCGGCAACAACGCGGTCAATCGCATGATTGACTCGGGCATGGAACACATCGAATTCATTGTGGCCAACACCGACTTGCAGGCTCTGCGGATGTCGCACGCCGCTACCAAGATTCAACTCGGAGTAAAGCTGACCAACGGACTTGGCGCCGGCGCGAATCCCGAGATTGGCCGCAAAGCCGCGCTCGAAGATTCGGACAAACTCATCGAGGCAATGGAAGGCGCCGACATGGTTTTCGTCACCGCCGGACTCGGCGGCGGTACCGGCACCGGCGCGGCGCCGATCATCGCCTCGCTGGCCAGCGAAATGGGTGCGCTCACGGTCGCGGTGGTTACCAAGCCTTTTGCCTTTGAAGGCAAACGCCGCATGCAGCAGGCGGAGCGCGGTATTTCCGAACTCATGGAGTCGGTCGATACCACCATCGTGATCCCGAACGAAAAATTGCTTGCCGTGGCCGAGAACGCTGGCTTCTTCGAGTCCTTCCGCGTTGCCGACGACATTCTTCGTCAAGGGGTGCAGGGCATTTCCGACATCATCACCATTCCGGGCATCATCAACCGCGACTTTGCCGACGTGAAGGCCATCATGGCGGGCATGGGCTATGCGGTGATGGGCACGGCTACCGCGGCCGGCGAGCATCGCACGGTGGAAGCCGCGCAGCGCGCCATCTCCTCGCCGCTGCTTGAAGCGGGCGCGATCGACGGAGCCCGCGGCATTCTCATCAACATCACGGGCTCGCATTCGCTGAAGCTGGCAGAGGTGCAGCAGGCTTGCACCATCATCCAGGGCGCCGCTCACGAAGATGCCAACATCATTTTCGGCGCCGTTCTCGACGAGAAGATGAAAGATTCGGTCAAGATCACGGTGATTGCAACCGGCTTTAAAGAGGCCGATATGCGCCGTCCGCGCAACCACGAGAACTACGATCCGGTCATATTATCGAGAGAAGTTTCGAGAGAAGTTTCAAATCAAGTTTCGCGCCCGCGGGATCACTTCCGCGAGCCCGAACCGGTGGCCGATCCCGAGCCGGCATTTGTGCCCGAACCGAGCTTTGAGCCAGATCCCGCGCCCGTGGCTTTTCAGGAATCGGATCCGGTTGGTGCGCCGCATGCAGCAGAGGTGATTACGCTCGATGCGATGCGGTCCGCCGCTCCCAGCTACCAGGCGGAGGATCTCGACATTCCGGCCTTCCTGCGGAAACGCAGCGATGTGATGTAGGGGAAGGGCACTCCCGGCCAGCGCGCTGCGGAGGAGGTCGAGGGTCGCGATTCTTTCCGACTGTAGAGACGGAGCTTGCCCCGTCTCGGCAGCCGCGGCACGCCGATGGACAGCCCCTGAAGGGGCGTCCGATTCCAGTAGAGGCGCAGGCTCTCAACCTTTCGCCTGATTTGGCCGATGTAATCTCTGACAAATCATCAGGGAGACCGTATGCACCGGCGAAGCTTCGGATTGGTCCTTGTCTGTTTCTGCGTAGGCCAACTCACGTTACAGGCGCAAGACTTCAATCTTTTCGACCGCAAGGTGCAAATACATGGATTCGCATCACAGGGCTTCGTCTACACGAACACAAACAATTGGCTGACGATGAACAGCAATCAAGGCAGCGGCGCCTTTACGGACTTCGGGTTCAACGTGTCGACCAGCGTAACCGATAAGCTTCGGGTGGGAGCGCAGCTCTACGACCGCAACCTTGGCCAACTCGGACAGTACCATCCCTCCCTGGACTGGGCCGTCGCGGATTATCGCTTCAAGAGTTGGTTTGGCGTTCGTGGCGGCAAAGTTAAAACTACCCTGGGCCTGTTTACTGACACGCAAGACCTGGAAGTTCTCCGCACTTTTGCGCTGCTTCCGCAGAGTGTTTATCCGACGGATCTTCGCGACGCTACGATTGCTCACCTGGGCGGCGATGTTTACGGCACTTTGCCGCTCCGACACGGTCTCGGCGATCTAGCCTATACAGCCTATGCCGGGCACCGCAGTGACAGCATCTATAGCGGCGCGGCGTACCTCGCTTCTGAGTACAAGGTCTACTTCACGCGCTATGGTGGGCTACAGTATGGCGCCGATCTCCGATGGAACGCTCCGCTGAAGGGCCTGTTGATCGGAGTATCCCGAATGAATGAAGATCTCACCGACGAGGCAAAATTCATAAACCCCCTCAACCCAGGCGCCGGGCTCGTTCCTTACTCTGCGGTTTCGAAGGCGGACTGGACCAACCAATTCTACGGAGAGTACACCGTGGGGAAACTGCGGATCGATTCGGAGTATCGCCGCTTCGTGCACGATGAAGTTGTGAACCGCGTCCTCCTCGAGACCATAACCGATGCACGCGGCTGGTACGTCTCGGGAACTTACCGAGTTATGAAACGGCTTGCACTTGGCTCCTATTACTCCCGCTACTCGATAACCAGCGTATCAGGAGGCCCTGAAGCTCCTTTTATCCCAGACCAAACTGACACCAGCCTTCCGGCCAATCACATCTACGACAAAGTCATCACGGCACGTGTCGATCTGAAAAGATTCTGGAACGTGAAAGTGGAAGGTCACTTCATGAACGGCTATGGGGCCAGTACATACCCGGACGGGTTTTACCCCCAAGTGAACCGCCAGGGCTTCATGCGCAACACGAACGCTTTGGTGGTTAAGACCGGAGTTAATTTCTAGGCCCGGAGAGGCGAAGGAGCAGGTAAATGAAATGTCGAAGAATACTCCTCGTTGCTGCCGGATTGACGGTCTTCGCCTCGGTGAATGCTCTGGCGGGCGACGTCAAGGTGATTGCCAATTCGAGTGTGAAAGTAGACACGATCTCCGCGGCTGAGCTGAAACGGGTGTTTCTGGAGGAGAAGATCTCGCTCGGGGACGGTACGCATGTCGAACCCGTACTGGAGAAGGACGGCCCGGTCCACGAAGCCTTCCTGCAAGAGTACCTCGGCATAAGCGAAGACGATCTGCATATGCACTACCGCGCACTGGTATTCACGGGCAGAGGCTTCACGCCGAAGGTACTTGGGTCCGATGCCGAGGTCGTGGCTTATGTAGCCCGGACGCGGGGTGCGATTGGGTATGTAAGCAGTGCCGCCAGCGCGGAGGGAGTGAAGACAATTACCATCGGGGTTGCCAGCGGGGCCTCCGAAAGAAAGCTGATCACGCGGGTCGAGCCGGATTATCCGGAGACGCTGAAGCGGCTTAACATTGGCGGAACTGTACGCTTGCGGGTATCCATTTCGGCGAACGGGAACGTGGAGAATGTCCAGTTGCTGGGAGGCAACCCGATTCTCGGCGAGTCGGCCGCAGCGGCGGTGAAAAAATGGGTCTATACCGCTGGCAGATCGCGAACCGTGACGGAGGTTAGCATCCTGTTTGATGGGCAGCGATGAGACTTGAAGAAGGTTCCGAGGCCGATCCGCATCTAGACAAACATCAGATTGGCGACTCGGTCTCTGCTGTGTGCGTATCGCTATTTGAACCAGAGTGTGCGACCTGTCATCTCAACGCAGGGAATGACTCGAAAGGTAATCGCGGGCTACTCCGTGGTACTGGTGGGGGCCAAACGAAACTTGGCAAAGACAAGCCGCTGCCCGGAGCCCCACAGTTGCTGCGGCCAATTGCGGCGCATGCAGGGCTTTTCTATGGCGACAAAGTAAGCGCCACAGATCACTACAATCGCGGCGCCGACAAGCACGAGTTGCACGGATAGGTAGACCCAATAAGGAGCGGTCTCGCCCAGGCGCCTGGTGAGTCGCCCGACGGCGGAGATCACTTCATAATGAAGGAGGTAAATGGAGTAACACATCCCTCCGATGGCGATGATCCAGCGATTCGAGAAGAAACGATTGACGAGACGACCGCGAAAAGCAGCAACGTAGAGGAGAAGGATCCAAGCGGGGAAAAGCCAGTGGGCGAGGACCGGCGAATGGAGGATGACAAAGAGCAGGGGCCATCCCGCCAGCGCAACGAAATCCCACGCGAGGTTTCGCCGCGGAACTTCGCCCCAGCTGGCTAGAAAAACGTCGGCGAGCAGGAAGCCGACCAGGAAAAATTGCACGTAGGCGAGAATGGAGAGCGATGCCCGAGGAGTATGGTGCATGAAGAGAGCCTGGCCCGACAGCGCTGCCAGTATCAGAATGGCAATCGAAGAGCGGCGTAACTTTCGACTTCTGATGGTGAAGAGAAGGGTCAGCAGCGGGACCAATACGTAAAACTGCACTTCGATCTCGAGCGACCAAGCCACTCCCATGGCCGGGCTGAAGGTTCCGTAAATGAGGCTGTGCAAATAAAAGAGGCTGGCTGCTAAATGCGGATAAAAACTGGCAGGCGGCGCCCCCCCGATACCCGCAGCCAGAATGAACAGGAGAAGCAGCGCGACAATGTAAGGGGGTTCCAGACGAGTTAACCGGCGGAGATAGTACTTGCGCAGATTCACCGGAGCGGACCCCTTAAGGTAATGCGCAGCAAAGGGAAGCCCTAGGATAAAACCACTGATCACGAAGAAAAGCTCGACGCCGCGGAACCCTACTAGGGCCGCCTGGGCAAGCCAGTCGGAATGTGGGGGAGCAGCACTATAGAGCGGCGATTTCGCCGTCAGGTATCCGTTCAGGTGAAACAGGATGACCATGCCGATGGCCGCGAAGCGCAGGCCGTCCATCTCAGGGATAAACCGGCCCGAACTGGTTTCACGGGAAATATGAGACAGGAATCTGCCGGCGATAGAATTGCGTCTGGAAACAGAGAGCGGGGCTGTACATTTCTCGAGGCCATTCGGATTGGACTCACCTGTACCCATATCCAAAACAGCGACTTACAGCCGCGATCAAACATATTACGCTATCGAAGCAGCGCGTAGTAGCTAGAACCGCTTAAGAGGCCAGTTCTAGAACCAGGTAACGGTCTCGCGGAAGGCAGGGACGATTTGACACCTGACGGATCACTTCTGGGCCGCGATCCAGGCGTTGATCTTTGTTTCCAGCAGGTCGAGCGGCAGCGGGCCCTGATCGAGTATCGCACTCGCCGGGTAGGAATTCAGAAATTTGTGGGGGGTGCCCCCCTACCCAAAAATGAGTTAAGTCGATGATAGCAAAATAGTTAGAGGCAAAGTATTCAAAAGATAGGACTTAGCGTTTAATTTTGCTGTTTGGCGTGCACTTGGGCGTGTGTTGACTGGGGCCATTTGTCGGACATTTGTTGTCAAAGACCACATGAAAAGTTTGCGGCCGGAAATGCGTTCGTCTCTCGAGACTGGCGCAGTTCTCGATGGTGCACTGTCGAGGTATCTTCGCACCGATTGGGGAGCAAGTCTGTGATGGCTCGTACATCGCGTTTGTGATGAAAAAGGTCAACGGCCCCGCCCAAGCGGAGCTTGGACGGGGCTCCCTCGTGAGTTCAAACGACTACAATTCCATAGGGCTCGTGGAGACGTGAGCAGCGGGGACGCTGCGGGGACTAAGCTTGGAACATCTGCGGGTAACACCCCGAGAAGGCTTAGTTGCCGCTTCCGCAGGTACAAATGCCCGCGCCGCTGCCCAGTTGCTTCAAGTAACTGCACTCATTTTGCAGAACTGTCCCTTCACCGCCCAGCGGCACCTGGGTAAAGCTTCTTTCCGTTACTTGGAAGGTACCGTCGCCGTCGGGTTGAGCGTTCGTCTCCCATCCAACGATTATGCCAGTCGGGGCTAAGGAGCCGGGGTCACATTGCGGATTCTGTGTGGGATCCGACGACACGACCTCGATCATTCCCGCTTGAGGTAGTTTCCCGCTCAGAGTATTTGCCGTGAGATCGTTGAGCAAGGACAATGTCAGTAACCCGCTGTCCGACACCTGGCATCCACAACACTCGTTCAATACCTGATGCTGGTCGAACACGTAGACCATTGCGCACAGGTTTCCGGACGTGAGACCGGTGTTAGTAAGCCGAATGGTGCCTTCAATACCCGATGTCTGGGCATAGGCGGCATCAAAGTAATTTACGAGAAGGAGTGGCGTTACGGTGACACTAGTCGATCCAGTAACACCGCTGACTTCTGCGAGGATCGTCGTCGAGCCCACTTGGTTGGCAGTGGCCAGCCCGCCGCTGTTCACGCTCGCTATCCCCGGCTGCGCCGAACTCCACGCTACGGTTCCCGTTCCCGTCATGTTCTCGGTTGTTCCATCGCTCAGCGTTGCAGTCGCCTGGAGCTGACTGCTACTCCCCAAGACCATAGATAATGGTGAGGGGACAAGGTTCAAGGCGATAGGTGGCTCTACGGTAAGACTAACCGACCCAGTAACGCCATTGCCCCCTGCGAAAATCGTCGTCGAGCCCACCTGCTGAGCAGTCACCAGTCCGCCGCTGCTCACGCTAGCAATGCCCGGCTGCGTCGAACTCCACGCTATGATTGCGGTCAGGTCTTGCATTCTTCCATCGCTCAAGGTTGCGATCGCTCGGAGCTGGCTGCTGGTCCCCGGGGCCAGCGTTAGTGTTGCAGGGACGATGTTCAAACCGCTGACCGGCACTACGGAGAGACTCGCCGACGCAGTGAAGCCACTGGTCTGTGCGACGATCGTCGCCGCGCCAACCTGGTCGGCAGTCACCACTCCGGCGCCGTTCACGGTAGCAATGCCTGCCCCTTGCAAACTCCATGCTACGTTTGCGTTCATCTCCCGCGTCGATCCATTGCTCAAGGTTGCGATCGCTTGGAGCTGGAGGCTACTCCCCACGGACATGAATAGTGTTGCCGGGGTAATGTTCAAGCCGACTACCGCAGCGGGAGTCACTGTCAGGTTTGCGGTTCCGGTCACGGATCCGGAGGTCGCGCTGATGCTCGTGGTTCCCATTGCCCAACCTGTCGCCATACCTCCCGCTGCGATCATCGCCACATACGGATCCGATGAACTCCACGTCACCGATGCAGTCAGATTTTTCTTGCTTTTATCGCTGTATGTCCCCGTGGCATGAAAAAGCAGCGACTCGCCGGCTGGAACCGTCCCGTTTGCCGGAGTGACCGCGATGGATACCAGCGCGGGCGGCCCAACGGTCACCGTTGTCGAGCCGCACACTGAGCCCGCACACGCACTCACCGTTGCCGTGCCGCCCTTGCCCAGGGCATAGGCCGCACCC
>CABECO010000415.1_pt1 | contig 13896 bp, 10 predicted proteins | sample 3422431 | NCBI WGS metagenome assembly CABECO01 (sample SAMEA5534327, study PRJEB31848) | metagenome | biome: tundra; feature: field; material: soil | place: USA | collected 2013-05 | depth 0.15 m
CCGCTGGTACGTCGCGTTGAAAGTGAATGTCGTTCCATCGGTCAGACTATGCGACGCCCTTACCACCTCTGGTTTGACTTTGTCTTTCAAACTTCCTAGATCGAGCGCGTGCAACCGGTAGGCTGGACCACTCGGGTCCTGCGTATAAACCATCACGTACAACGTCTTGCTATCCGGGTCAATCACCGGCGTCGAGTTGATGCCTACATTCGGCCCGTTGTTGTTGCATCCCAACGGCATCGGCACCGGCGTTCCAAACCTCGGACTCAGCAGCACCGTCCCGCTGTGAACGTCGATGGCATATACCGTGTTTCCTTCCGTGGCCACATAAACCACATCGTGCGAGCCCTGGTACTTTCCGGCCGTGATCTGCACGCCCGGCACCACCAGCGGCTGCGCGTCCACCTGATCGTCGAGGGCCACCGTCTGCAGCAGACCGAACGAGCGGTTTCCCACGTTGGCAGGCGTAAGCACCGTCTCGCTCTGATTCCAGCCAGTGCGGTAATTATCGTAGTGATACGTCGTGACCGACGTTTGGCCAGCAGCCAGCAGCACGCCCGCGCTGATAAAAAGAAAAACAGTGAATACAGTCGTGCCGCCAATGCGGCAATGACCTTTACGATGTCCTCGCATGTTCTGATCCCCCAATTCTTGCTTCTTGGCGGTTACTTCAGGCGGCTTTCAATCCGACGCTGCGGCTCCGCTTCGGGTGCACGGAACTCGCGCCAGGAACTTTACTATGGGGGAGAAGGGCGAAGCCTGACCTAATGCAGCAACCTGTTAATAGCGATTCCGTTTCTCTGCGAAACGCCGGAAACATTCACTCAATCGGAATCGCTCTTTTCCAAAATACCGAAATCGACTATACACCTACTTCCACTCATCGCGATAGTGTGAAACAACTTGCATACTTGAAGCGCCGGGCAGAAAGTAACTGTAAAGGATTGTTCTTGGATATGGTTACTGTTCCGCGTCTGCGGAGATATCACAGCTTGAAACCGGTAGTTATGCTGCAGATTCAGGCAGAAACAGGGAGTAGACAGGTGGCGACAATTGGCCCCAGCCAGCCCGCTCTGTCTCCTATCCCAGATGCATCTTGACAACCCGGAGCGATTCATTAATTCTAGATACCTCCCCTGTCGCGGCTTCCGTTGCACGCTCAGGCCCCGTCTTTTATTCTGCGATGCGTCCACAGGATTGAATGAAGAAGAGGAGCAAGACCGAACGGCTGAGGAGCACACCGCCGCGCCAGAGTTGGCGCGAGCGATTGCACCAGTCCCGAGTTCCGCTGGTTGTTTGCGGTTTAGCGCTGGCCATTTACTTGCGCTCGTTGTTTTGCGGCTTCATTCGCGACGACCTTCCGCAGATCGTCAACAACCCGCAGGTTCAGTCGTGGCAATACTTCCCCCGACTTCTAGGCTCGCATTTGTGGAGTCAGTTTGGACCGCATTGGAGCGTGCTCTTTTATCGTCCGTTGTTCTCCGTCTGGATGTTGCTCGTGCACACGGTCGGCGGCCTCTCGCCTTGGGTTTGGCATCTCTCGAGTGTTCTGTTGCATGTCGCCGCCACATATCTGGTGTTCCGGCTGTGCCGGAGGCTGACGGGGAGTGACATCGGCGCAGGCGTGGCGGCAGCGGTCTTTGCCGTACACCCAATTCACGTTGATGCGGTCACCTGGGTTTCCGCCAGTTGTGAGTTGCTGTTTACGCTTTTCACGCTGGGCTCCATTCTGGTGCTGCTGGGCGACAACACAGCTGCGGAGCGACCACAGGTGTGGGCCAGTGCAGCCTTGTACGGCGCGGGATTGTTTGCCAAGGAAACCGGAATCGCTTTCGTGCTGATCCTGATTGTCATTGCCTGGGTGCGATTACGGGGCCAAGTCAACGGCGGACTGGCCCGGCGGCTTTGGTTGGCTGGCAGTCCGTACGTTGCGGCGACCGGGATCTATGTGCTCGCACGGTGGTTCGCAATGCACCAAGTGGGAACGGAGGCGGGCGAACACAGCTGGGCGGAGGTCATCTTCAGCGGTCCGTCCGTCATGCTCTTTTATTTGAAAAAATTGATCATACCGTTGGGATTGAGCGGTAGCTACATGAACCCGCTGACGGCGTCGCCAACGGCAAGTTTCTCGCTGGAGTTGGTGGCTATCGCGGCAGGGGTGGCCATTGTAAGCTGGTTTGCATTCCGGTACAGCCCGGTTCTCGGGTTGGCTGCAGCCCTGCTGCTGGCACCGATCCTCCCCGCGCTCGCCGTGGTACGGATCTACCCCCAGGGGGACATGACGCACGACCGCTACCTCTATTTGGCGTCAGTCGGGCTTTGCCTCATGGTGGGCATGCTGGTCGCAAAACTATGGTCGATGCCCAAGCCTGCCAAGCTGGCCGTAGTGGCTGCTATGGGCGTCGTACTGGCGGCGCTGTCAGCCGTAACGTTTGCGCAGCAAAAGTTTTATCATGACAACTTTACGTTTTATCGGCGGCTAATCGAAATCAACCCGTCCGACGGGCTGGCGTACGGACTACTGGGAAACGAATACATGGATCAAGGAAATACTGATTTGGCACTTGATCTCTTCCGCAAGGCGCATCAGATCTCTCCGGAGAATCCCAAGGTCTCCTTCTTTTTGGCACGCGGATTGGTCGCCGAGAAACAATACCTAGAGTCGGAGGCAGTCCTCAATCAGATGCTGCAAAACCCAGGATTGGACACCAGGAAGAAGAATGGTGCACTTGTGTCCCTAGCGAACGTTGAAATCAGCTTGGGAAAGTTGGAATCTGGGCAACAACTCCTGCAGCGCGTGCAAGAGAGTGACCCCCGATTCCCGGAGCTGCATTGGGCCCTGGGAGTGTTGTTCCAGCGAGAAGGATTGCTTGCGCAAGCGCAGGCGGAGTACGAGAAAGAATTCGAAATCACGGGAGATGAGCTGGCTGAAAAGCAATCGTTGACCGTGGCGAAAATGCGAATGCGCAGTCTTCGTTCAAGTCTATTGGAGCATCCCTCCGAAACGCGATCCATCAAATGAAGGAGAAAGGCCAAGCAGTCCGCCCAAAGAAGCCTTGACCAGCCGACACCTTCACAGAGGACCCCCACCCAAGGGTTTACCGATTGACGCCCCAGTCCGACCGGCAGGGTCTGCGTCGGTGGAGCGCGTGGCGAAGGGCGGCAATCGCTCCACGCCGGTTGACTCACTCCCATAAATATGGGAGCATAACTTTCATGAAGACTACGCTGGAAATTCCCGACGCTATCTTTCGTCGCGCCAAGACAGCGGCAGCCGAACGCGGAATTCCCTTTCGAGCGCTGGTCTCGGAGGCGCTGGCGGACCAACTGCGCGCCCAAAGCAATAGAGACAACAAGCCCTGGATGAAGACGTTCGGCAAACTCCGTCACCTGCACAAGGAAACCGCGAGAATTAACCGGATCATTGAAGAAGAGTTCGACCAGATCGAGACCGAGGATCGTGAGTAATCGGCCAACAGTGATCCTGGATACCAATGGACTCTCAGCCGTCGCAGATGGCGATGCGGCACTGGAGCCGATCCTGCGCAAGGCATCTGAGATCGCTGTTCCGGTGATTGTTTTGGGCGAATACCGCTATGGAATTCAGCAATCACGCCATCGCCAACGCTACGAACAATGGCTGACAGAATCGATTCGCAACTACCGCGTACTCGACCTGGATGAAGAGACGGCCCTCTCCTACGCAACTCTTCGATCCGAACTCAAGCGAGCCGGAACTCCAATTCCTTCCAACGACGTTTGGATTGCCGCGCTTTGCCGGCAGCATTCTCTCTCCCTTTTAAGCCGAGACCGCCATTTCGATCTTGTTGGCGGAATCAAGCGGATCGATTGGTAACATCGAGACACTGGCAACTAGCGGTCTTGCACGCGGTGCGGGAGCGGAACCGGCCATCCGGGTTCTCCCGGCAGTTTCCCTGATTGACGCCCCAGTCCGATCGGGGGTATAGTTTTCCGGATTAGAGCGGTACAAGTTGGACGCCGTCGTTTGCGTCCGCAACATTCACCTTCGTAACTTTCTGGAGAGTGCAACACGGGGGCCAACAAGATGGAGTTCTCTCGCAGGACTTTTCTCAAAGGCACCGTCCTCGGCGGAGCCGGTTTCTCCGCCCTCGGCTTTGATCTGACTCCGGTTTACGCTCAGACTCAATCCCTCAAGATTTCCCGAGCCAGCGAGACGCGCAGCACCTGTCCTTATTGTGCCGTCAGTTGTGGCGTGATCATCTACACCTTGGGCGACAAGGCCAAGAACGCGATTTCCCAGGTCGTCCACGTCGAGGGCGATCCCGACCATCCCATCAACCGCGGCACGCTCTGCCCCAAGGGATCGTCGCTCGAACAGGACATCCTCAACGACCGGCGCCTGCTGAAGCCGCAAGTGCGGCGTCCCGGAGCCACCGACTGGGAAGATATTTCCTGGGATCAAGCCTACACCGAGATTGCGCAGCGCGTGAAAAAAACGCGCGACGACACCTTCCTCGAAACCGATGCGCAGGGCCGCACCGTGAACCGCTGCGAAGGCATGGCCTTCACCGGCGGCTGCACCGATACCAACGAATTCAATTACCTCGCCGTAAAAAGTATGCGCAGCCTGGGGGTCTGCTACCTGGAAAACCAGGCCCGCGTTTGACACGGCCCCACGGTCTCCAGTTTGGGGCCCACCTTCGGACGCGGCGCAATGACCAACGGTTGGATCGACATCAAGAATACCGACATGATGTTGATCATGGGCGGCAATCCCGCCGAGAACCACCCTTGCGGCTTCAAGTGGGCGATCGAAGCCAAGATTCACCGTAACGCGAAAACCATCGTCGTCGATCCGCGCCTGACCCGCACCGCCGCCAACGCGGATATGTACGTACAGATCCGCGCTGGCGCAGACATCGCCTTCCTCGGCGGTCTGATCAATTACGCCATCGCCAACAATCGCATCGCCAAGGACTATCTCGTCAATTACACGAACGCTTCCTTCATCATCAAGGAAGGGTTTGAGCTCCCCGACGACGGGCTGTTCTCCGGTTTCGATCCGCAGAAAAAGGTGTACGACAAATCCACCTGGAATTATGAAGAAGGCGGAGATCTTACCGGCAAGCCTGTAGTCGGTGGTGCGGTGATGCACTCTGCGTCGGCAACACAGTCGTCGACTGCGGGTGCGGCGCCTGGCGGGACGGGGCAGAGCCCCGTCGCCACACAAGCTTCCACCACACAAGCAGCCGCAAATTCGGGTAGTCCGCACATTTCGGGGAGCGGATCTGGTCCGCAACAAAAAACCAGCGACACTGGGCTTGGGCTGGGACATCAGGCCGGTGGGCCAGTTGGAGCGGCTGCTGGCGCAGGCGCTCCTGCCTTGCTTCCGGCCAAGATCGCGTTCGACCTCTCTCTGCAGCATCCACGCTGTGTTTTTCAATTGCTAAAGAAGCAATACGAACGTTACACGCCTGAGATGGTGGAGCGCATCACGGGTATTCCGCAAGATCAGTTTCTTAAGGCCGCGGACCTATTCACTTCGGTTCGCAAAGACGGCGACATGAAGAAAGTCGCCACCATTATTTACGCAGTGGGATGGACGCAGCATAGCTTCGGCACACAGATCATTCGCACCGCCTGCGTCATTCAATTATTACTGGGTAACATCGGCCGCGCTGGCGGAGGAGTCAACGCCCTCCGCGGCCACTCCAACATTCAGGGCGCGACCGATATGGCGGGAATTTTCGATATTCTTCCCGGCTACCTGAAGATGCCCAATCCCGCCGACGTCGACCTCGCCACTTATCTGAAGCGAAGCACGCCGCTCGTCTCGAAGCCCGATCCGTGGGATTCATTTAATTACTGGTCCAACACATCGAAGTTTGCTGTCTCGTTATTGAAGGCGCTCTACGGACCGGCTGCCACGAAAGAAAACGATTTTGCGTTCAACTATCTGCCGAAGATCGACCGTAACTATTCCTGGGTGAATATCTGGAACGACATGTACGAGGGCAAGATCAAAGGCATCTTCGCCTTCGGTATGAACGGCGTCATGATCGGCCCGAATTCGAATAAGAATATCGACGCCCTGAAAAAGGCCGACTGGCTGGTGGTTTGCGAGATCTATCCCGACGAGACCAGCGAATTCTGGCGCGCCCCCGGCATTTCCGCGGACGACATGAAGAAGATCAACACCACGGTGTATCGGTTGCCGGGCGCAGGCTTTGCGGAAAAAGACGGCACCTTCGTGAACTCCGCGCGCTGGCTGCAATGGAAGAACGTCGCAGTGCCGCCGCCGGGACAGGCGCGGCTCGACCAGGAAATCATCGCGACGATCTTTTTGAAAGTTCGCGAGCTCTATAAGAAAGAAGGCGGCAAGTTCCCCGATCCCGTTCTGAACGCGTCGTTCGCCTACACAAATCCCTACAACCCGTCGCTCGCCGAGGTCGCGAAAGAACTCAATGGGAAAGCGCTCGCCGACATCACCGACCCGAAAACGAACACGACCATCAAGGCCGGACAGCAACTGCCAGGATTTGCCTGGCTCAAAGACGACGGCACGACACTCTCGGGAAACTGGCTCTACTGCGGATCATGGACCGAAGCCGGCGCCATGATGCAGCGCCGCGGAACCGAAGATCCGTCCGGCCTCGGCATTTATCCCAATTGGGGATGGTCCTGGCCGGCGAATCGCCGCGTTATGTACAATCGCGCATCCTGTGATCTCGAGGGCAAGCCCTGGGATCCTTCGCGTCGCCAGGTTTGGTGGGACGAAGCCAAGCAAAGCTGGGTGGGCGTCGACGTTCCCGATTTCAAGGCAGATTCCCCGCCCAAAGATCATATGGGACCGTTCATCATGAATCCCGAAGGCATCGGTCGTTTATTCGTGCCACTGGCAGGAATGGCGGATGGCCCGTTCCCGGAACATTACGAGCCATTCGAAAGTCCGCTCCTCAATCCGCTCCATCCCAATCAGTCCAGTAATCCGATTGCGCGGTCTTATAAGACCGACATGGACAAGTACGGGACGGTGGATCAGGGATTCAACGTTATCTGCACCACCTACCGCCTGACCGAGCACTACCACTACTGGACAAAAAATAATCCAATGAACGTGCAACTCGTGCCGGAACCATTCGTCGAAGTTCCGGCGGAACTGGCCGACCGCATGGGCATTCGCGGCGGCGAAAAAGTGAAAGTCACCAGTGCGCGCAGCCACTACATCGCGAAGGCTATGGTCACGCGCCGCATCCGGCCCATGAAGATCGATGGCAAAGAAACGTTCCAGATCGGCATCCCCATTCACTGGGGCTTCCGCGGAATTGTGGAAGATGAAGACAAGACAGCGAAGACCCTGGCGAATCAGCTGACGCCGACGGTCATCGATCCGAACGCATTTACGCCGGAGTTTAAAGGCTTTTTAGTAAAGATCGAAAAAGTTTAACCGGTGGAGCGACGGGCGCCTCGCCCGTCCCCGAGCGACGTTAAGGTCCGGGCGGGACGCCCGGCGCTCCACAAGCAAGCGAGGACGGGAGATGGCAGACCGCAAGGCACTACAAGCCGAAATGATCTCGGGCCATTCCGGTGCGTCGCCCGGCCTCGGCATGCAGCGCGACCTCGAAGTCTGCAAACTGGTCGACACCACCACCTGCATCGGCTGCAAAGCGTGCGAAGTAGCCTGCGCCGAGTGGAACGACTTGCCGTTCTCCTTGACCACCTTCGACAATACTTACCAGACGATGCCCGAGACGCGCTGGAATTTCTGGAACCTCATCAAGTTCAACGAGCACCAGAATCCGGACGGCACGATCCAGTGGCTGATGCGCAAGGATCAGTGCATGCACTGCGCCGACCCCGGCTGCCTCGCGGCTTGTCCCGCCGACGGCGCCATCGTGAAGTACGCCAACGGCATCGTCGACTTTAACCAGGAAAACTGCATCGGCTGCGAATTCTGCGTTTCCGGTTGCCCCTTCAATATTCCGCGCTTCAATCCCGCGACGAAGCGGGTGTACAAGTGCACGCTCTGCTCCGACCGCGTCGGCGAGGGTCTCGAACCCGCATGCATCAAGGCATGTCCCACCGGTTGTCTCAAGTTCGGCACAAAAGACGACATGAAATTCATCGCCGGGGAGCGCGCGAAGCAACTGAAGGAAAATTTCGGCTGGAAGAACGCCGGCGTCTACGATCCGCAATCCGTCGGCGGAACCCATGTGATCTACGTACTCCACGATGCCACCGATCCCGAGCGCTACGGCAACCTGCCCAGCAATCCGCAGATCCCGTGGAGCTACACCGTGTGGAAGTGGCTCTTTAAACCCGTGTTCGGAACCTTCGCTTTGTTCGGTTTTCTCGGCGTCATCCTGCACTACGTAACCTCCGGCCCGCGCCGGACCCAACCGGAACCGCCAGCAAAGGATGCCGCCAATGTCAACATCTAGCGGTGCGATCGGACGTTTCGACGACAAGGCTCGCGAGAGTTTCGAACACGTCGGCCAAACCACCGTCTATCGCGGAGAGTTGCTGCGCCATCCGGTCTACACGCGCGTGCTCCACTGGATGGTCGCGCTCTTTTTCTTCCTCGCGCTCTTCACCGGCTTCGCCATCTATCTCCCGTGGCTGTTTCGCTGGTTCACTCCCTTCTTCGGCGGCGGACCACTCAGCCGCGTCATGCACCCCTGGTTCGGCGTAGGCTTCGTCTTCTTCTTCGGATTGCAAGCCCTGAACTGGCTCCAGCCCATGATCTGGACCGCAGCCGATTCCCGCTGGATACGGAACATGGGAAAGATCGTCAGCGGCAAAGAGAAAATGGATCCGCCCGACACCGGCTTCTTCAACGCCGGACAGAAATTCCAGTTCTGGGAGATCGTCGGCGGCAGCGTCGCGTATCTCATCACCGGCATCATCATGTGGGCGGGCGCGGGAACTTTCGGAAGAATCGCCGTCGCCATCAGCTACGTCGTGCACGACATCTCCGCACTCATTATGCTCGGCGGAATCTTCATACACATTTATGAGAGCACATTCGGCCAGCCCGGTACCTTCCAGGCAATAGTTCGCGGCGCGGTAAGCGAAGCCTGGGCCTGGACCTTCCATCCCGCTTGGTACAAGCAAGTCACCGGACGCGACCCGCAGCAGGCCTGCGAAGAAGCCCGCCGCCAAATGACCACCGCCAGCAAACCATAACAGGCCGCCGAACCGACAAATCGTGCATACTTCCCATGCTCTTACATACAGGAGGCCCTTGCCGGCCATGCGTTCTAGCATCATGCCCGCGGATAACCAATCAAGTAAGTAATTGGCGCCTCCGCAGTCGCTCTTGAATGCTCACCGCTCTCCCACTGGTATTCGGGTGCGGTCAGCTTTTCGACAATCTCACGCAGTTCTTGCGGCCGATATGTCCGTAGGCAAGAGACCACTCCATCGAACAGCAGAACCAAGGGAATTATTGGAACCAAATACGTCCAGAGCAATCGTGACCAGCGGAACGGACGGATCCATGGAGTGCAGACGAACAGCATGAGAACCCAGGCAAACACAAGGCCGATGGTTGATGGAGCATGCCTCGTCACTTCAAATATGCCGATACTTTCCCTGGCATCGACGGCATTTTGGAGAATCGCGTGAGCCTCTTCCGGCGAAAAATGATGAAACGACGTGAACATCGTTCGAAGCCCCTTCAGTTCATGCGGAACTTTCATCGCGTCCACCGGCCCCGGATAAAAAGCAATGTGATTCTCAGAAACCGTTCTGACATTTTCGAACGCCCTGAGGTTTGGGTATTTATCTGTGAGCCAAATCTGCGGGACCGGCGGATCTCCTTCGAGCTTTCGCGATTGGAGCTTTCGAGAAAGGCCTAACCAGGGCCCGCCCCCGCCTGAGCACAAGTCAACAATCGATCGGCTCCGTGTAGAGTCAAGTGCGCTTTGCAGCAGCGGGGCGATGGGTGCGTAGACCTTGAAGAGATTGAACCCAAACTGCAGCGCATCCGTAACGTAATCTCGAAGAGATGACGGGAACCACGGTTGATCATGGAATTCGATGAAATGTACGCGACGCATGGCAACTCAGCCTGCTGAGTAGTATCGTCCGTGTGAACATTCTCGTCCATTTGCCCGAATCTGCTGGTTCGACGTTAAACTAATCACGTACCACCATCCGTAGAGACGGGGGCTGGCCCCGTCTCACTCTGTGCGACGAACGGCGAACGACCAACGACGCGATGATCAAATCTCCCCGAGGAACCCGCGACCTTCTCCCGCCCGACACGGCGCTCTGGAACTTCGTCGAAGCCGCCGTCCGCGACGTCTTCCGCGCGTACAACTTCCACGAAATCCGCACGCCGATCTTTGAGTCCACCGAACTGTTCGCGCGGGGCGTAGGCGAAGAAACCGACATTGTCTCGAAGGAAATGTTCACCTGGGAAGATCGCGGCCGCGCCGAAAGCGATAAAGGACAATCGCTCACCCTCCGCCCCGAAAACACCGCGGGCGTAGTCCGCGCCTACATCGAGCACAAACTCTGGGACCGCGGCCTCAACAAGCTCTTCTATATCGGACCGCAATTCCGCCGCGAGCGTCCGCAAAAAGGCCGCTACCGCCAGTTCTATCAAATCGGAGCCGAAGTCATCGGCCCCGCCGCCGCCGGCAGCCAGTCTCCCGCCAGAGACGCGGAAATCCTCGAACTCCTCGCCACGCTGCTCGACCGCGTGGGCATCGCCAACTGGACGCTCGAACTGAACTCCGTAGGCTGCCCCGCCGACCGAGCAAAATTCAACGAAGCTCTTCGCCAAGCGCTCGCACCCGTAGTAGAAAAAATGTGCACTGACTGCCAGCGCCGCTATGTCACCAATCCGCTGCGCATCTTCGACTGCAAGGTTCCCGAAGACCAACCGATCATCAAAACTCTCCCCACCATCAACCAGTTCCTCGACGAAGATTGCCGCACCCACTACGAAGAAGTAAAGAATATTTTGCGCGCCGTCCCAATTCCCTACGTCGAAAACCCGCGCCTGGTGCGGGGTCTCGATTACTATCAGAAAACTGCGTTTGAATTTACGCATGCGGCGTTAGGGGCGCAGAATGCGATTCTCGGCGGCGGAAGATACGACGGCCTATCCGAAGCGCTCGGCGGCCCGGCGGCTCCGGGGATTGGCTTTGCTATCGGAGAAGATCGGCTGGTGCTTTCACTATCAGCGACCGCGTCGGCGGAGTCGGTCGTGCGCAAGCCCGACGTCTACATCGCTCCGCTCGGCGGCGGAATGAATCGCGAAGCCGCCCGCGTGGCTCGCGAACTGCGCCGGCACGATCTGGTGGTCGATCTCGGCGACGAGTCGTTTCGCTTAAAAAAATCGTTCGAGACGGCAGTCAAGATCGGGGCGCGATACATCCTCATCGTCGGCGGGAACGAAGTGGCGGCCGATGCATTCGCGCTCAAGCATCTAGCCTCCGGCGAACAAGTCACGGTTCCGCGCGCGGACCTGGCGGAGCGGATTCTGCGGAAGTAGTTCTTGGCGGTCCAAACGCCACCGGCCGCCCGGGGTTCTGGCTTTTCAGCCTTGGATCCGGGCGGCCGGTGTTTCTGCGGTCCTCTTTCGACGAGCGGCGAGGCTGCTTAGCCTCGCTACGCGTTTCGACTTATGACAGGAAGAACTCCTTCGCCAGTGGCAGCCACTCCTGGTCGGGGATCTGGAGTGAGAGATCGTCCACGGCCACTCCTCCATCCTGGGCCAAGGCACCCAGCGCCATCGGCATCCGGCGCTGCAAGCGGCTCGCCGACTCTTCCGTCCACCAGCGGGCGAGCGGGCCACCCAGCAAGTTCTTGAAGCTTGTCTTGGCGTCGGGCGCCTGCGCGGTCACCAGCCAGCCTTCGCCATAAGGATCGCTGAGCGCCAGCTTAGGATTCTTAATGACCGCTTCGTTGATGTCTGACACGCTGCCCTCGATCGGCGAAACCATGTCGACGGCGCAGTCGTCGCGATAAAGTGTGCACATCTTCTGGCCTTGGCGAATCCACTGGCCGCGTTGCGGCAGCGTAATGCGCTCCACTGTGCCGGTCAGTTTAGCGGCAAAATCGTCCATGCCGACCCGCACGAAGTTGGGGCTCTCGCTCAGTGCCCAGGTGTGACCGGGGTGGTAGCGCAGGTTGTCTGGGACCTCGAAGCCACCGACCACGGCTGGCCGCAAGCGCGGCACATCGGCATGCTTCGCTGGGGCTACCTGCAACGCCGGTTGCACAATGGAGTGGCGAGTGCGGAAGTAGTCAATCAGCAAGAAGGTTGCGAAGAAGAAGAGAACCAGTAGGACTGTCATAAGTCACCCCGTTGGAGCGCCGTCTAGCGAGCCACTCAGCACCTTTCTAAAGGCAATCGGCGTGCCAAGACGAGGCGAATTGCGAGCAAGTGCGCTGCGGGCAACGATCTCCTGTGAAATAAAGGGGATAGGCGAAGGGAAAATCCATGGCGCGGGCTATTGCGATGAAATTGTCAACAACGCTTTGATGGAAAACGCAACAGGTCAAAGCTCGCGCTTTCAGTGTTTGGAGGTGGACGACGAGATTGGCTTTTGCAATCAGTGGGTTGCGGGTTAGCAACCCACTGATGAATCTCACAACAGCAAAAGTTGAAGAATACAACGGTGAAGACTTACTCCCTTGAGTACTCCGTCTCCATATCGACGTCGGCGGAGGTCGGAGTGGTGGTTAGAGCAGTGATTCCGTACTCCAACCCTTTTTCAAAGGCCTTCAGGTTCAGCTCTCGCGAGCTGGGCGGAACAGAATCGGCAACCGCTTTACGCACGGCATCGGTGTCCAGCAGTTTTGTGACTGCGGTGAAGAAACCCACCATCACCGAATTCAACACCATGCGCTTTCCGAGTTCTTCGGCGATACGGGTCGCTGGGACGCTGTAGACCTGGATTCCCTTGCTGAGATCTGAAACTCGCACCAGATCCTGCTCGACGATCATGATGCCGCCTTCTTTCAACTCGGAGCCGAAGCGCACATAGGCTTCTTGCGACATGACGACCATGATGTCCGGGTGGGTGACGTAGGGGTACAAGATCGGCGAATCGGAGAGCACGAGCTGCGCACTACAGGCGCCGCCCCGCGCTTCCGGGCCAAAGTTCTGCGTCATGGTGGCAAAAGCTCCCTGGTAAATCGAGGCCGCCTTGCCGAGGACGATGGCCGAGAGGATTACTCCCTGGCCGCCAAAGCCTGCGATACGAATTTCAGTTAGCTGCAGTCGCATACCATCTCCGGTTCTTCGACGTATCTCTCTCCCAGCGATTCGGTGTATTGGGCGCGCATCATGGTTTGGTAGTCGGGGCGCTCGCGGTCTACGAACTTGCCGACGACGATCTCGCCGGTCATGGTCATGCCAACTTCACTGGTGGGCGCACCGTGCCGGACTTTGCTCTTCTCTTTGTAGTACTTCATGGCGTCAAGACCGTCGCCCAGCTTGTTGCGGCGCTGATAAAGCGTGGGACAGGGCGAGATAATTTCGATAAAAGAAAAGCCTTTCTTCTGAAACGCCTCGGTCATGGAACGGGTAATTTGCCGTACGTGGAACGTGGTCCAGCGCGCGACGTAAACCGCGCCCGCCGCTTCCACCAGGTGCGGCAAATTGAACGACGGCTCGAACACACCGTAAGGATTCGTCGAAGTCGTCGAGTGATCGGGCGTGGTGGGCGCGGTCTGGCCGCCCGTCATGGCGTAGAGCAAGTTGTTCACGCAGATGACCTTCAGATCGATGTTGCGACGCGCGGCGTGGATCAGATGATTGCCGCCAATGGCGGAAAGATCGCCGTCGCCGGAATAGACGACGACGTTCAGCTTGGGGTTTGCCAGTTTCAACCCGGTGGCGAACGGGATGGCGCGGCCGTGAGTGGTGTGGAAAGAATCCAGTTTCACGTAGCC
>CABECO010000432.1_pt1 | contig 13489 bp, 7 predicted proteins | sample 3422431 | NCBI WGS metagenome assembly CABECO01 (sample SAMEA5534327, study PRJEB31848) | metagenome | biome: tundra; feature: field; material: soil | place: USA | collected 2013-05 | depth 0.15 m
GGGTGCAACGAACCCCAGCTTCGACCTGGATTTCCTGATTTTGGAACAGAAAAGCCCGCACGGTTACTGGGCAGGTTCCTCAGAATGAATCCAGACAGACATCACCGGTCGCACCAAGGGGGTAGGTCTAGCAAGCGTCTGTTCGGTTTTCGTAACACTGCCTTGCGTATGACCCGGAGATAGCGTAAGAATTGCTTTCCGGGAAGGCACCAATCCTGGAAAACGGTGACGCAGAACCTGGCTCCCCGACCGGGGAAAGGGAGATTGGTTCCCAAGTAAAGGAACCGACGACTGCGTCTAACCGCGATGTTGAACTGTAGTCCCGCAGTTTGGCAAGCTGCGATGATCCCCAGTTCCTGCTCAAAGCAAGCTGTCCGACATATCCCACACGGCAGGTGCCGGAGGTCTGCATGTCTGAAAGCGGAGTCGCGCTCGGCAAAGATGCCTCGCCGGAGCGCAATCGGTATCGCGGGTTACTCGAGATCACGGACCTGGTAGTGCGAGCCAAGAGCCTGCCCGACGCATTCAAGGAACTCGCCCCCCCGGTGCTGGCCCTGACGGCGGGCGAATTGTTGAATGTTTCCCTGCATGACCCGCGCCGGGATTGCATGCTGACGCACTACTGGAAAAGGAACCAGGAAAGCGGAGAGTTCGATGTTTTGCCCGTGGACGAAGCCGCGACCGGGTGGGTGTGGAAACATCAGGAACTGATCGCCATTCCCGATACCGAGCGCGAGCAGCGCTTTCCCGGCTTCGTGCCGGTGCTGCTCAATCACGGCGTCCGATCCTACATCGCCCTTCCCGTGAGCACGCCTGCGCACCGTTTTGGGGCACTTGGCCTAGGCAAGAAAGTCCCCGGGGCCGTGAACGGCGATGACGTCGAATTACTCTCGCGCGTCGCGCTGATGGGAGCGTTGGTGCTGGAGAAGGATAGAGCCTACAGCGCCTTTGAGGAACAGCAGAGCCTGGTCGCAATCAGCCGTGAACTGAGTTCCAGTCTGGAGTTGGAAAAGCTGTTGCCGGTCATTCTTTCCAGTCTTCGGAACATCGCGCGCTACGACCGGGCCGTTCTGGGCCTGCTGGACGACGATGGCAAGAACATGCACCTATTTGGGGATGCTAAGGAGTGGGAGCCTTTCGTCAACAGCGACACTAAGGTTCCGATTGAGCAAGGACTCTCGGGGCGGGCGATCCGGACGCGAAACGTTGCACTTTTCACGGCGGACGATTTGCGCGAGATGAAAGCGCCCATGGCGACAGCCATGTACGAACTCGGGATTCGGTCCGTTTGCAGTGTGCCCTTGATCGCGGGCAATCGGATCTGGGGAGCGCTGAATCCGAGTAGCACGATGGAGAATGCTTTCGGCCCGTCGGAGGTTGAATATCTGCAGCAAGTGGCCAACCAGATCGCGGCTGCGCTCCAGAATGCGCATGCCTATCGCGAGATCGCACAACTGAAGGAACGCCTGGCCCAGGAAAAGCGCTATTTGGAGTCCGAAATCCGGAGCGCGAACCAGTCCGACGATATCATCGGCAACAGCCCGGCTTTGAAACGTGTGCTGGACTACGCAGGCATCGTCGCCGACACCGATTCCACCGTCCTCATCACCGGCGAAACCGGGACCGGCAAAGAACGCATCGCCCGAATCATTCACAGCATGAGCCGGCGCAAGGACCGCAACTTCATCAAGGTGAACTGCGCCGCCATTCCCACGGGTCTGCTGGAAAGCGAGTTGTTCGGCCACGAAAAGGGAGCGTTCACCGGAGCGATAAGCCAGAAGCTCGGCCGCTTGGAATTGGCGGATAAAGGCACTTTGCTGCTCGACGAGGTTGGAGAAATTCCTCTGGAGTTGCAACCCAAGTTGCTGCGCGTTCTGCAGGACCAGGAGTTCGAGCGCCTGGGAGGAACGAAGACGATCCGGGTGGACGTGCGGCTGATCGCCGCCACCAATCGCGATCTGGTTCGTGCGGTGGAAGAGAAGGAATTCCGCGGGGACTTGTTCTACCGCTTGCACGTGTTTCCGCTACACCTGCCGGCGTTGCGCGACCGGCGCGAGGACATCCCTATGCTGATTCGCCATTTCGTAGAAAAATGCGCGGCCCGGCTGCACAAGCGAATCGACGTTGTCCCCGATGAGGTCGTCCAAGCCATGATGCGCTGGAGATGGCCCGGAAACATCCGCGAGCTGGAGAATTTTGTCGAGCGCTCGGTGATCCTGTCGGAAGGCAACCGCTTGAGCCCGCCTCTCGACGAGTTGCGCGGCGAAATCTCACGACAGCCTTCCGAGTCCGAGGGTACGTTGCGCGACAAAGAACGCGAACACATCATCGAAATTCTCCGCCAGACCCGGGGCGCGCTGTCGGGCCCGGCAGGCGCGGCGGCCCGGCTTGGACTCAAGCGCACCACCCTGCAGTACAAGATGCAGCGGTTGGGAATCAATCGCCTGGACTACTTGAGCTAGCCTCTGCTGCTCTTCACCAGGCCCGGGGCAATTGGGAAAAGATCTACAACAACGTGCGCCCTCATCAGGCCCTCTGCTGCTTAACCTCGCAGCAATTCCTGTAGCAGTACTCATCTCCAACGGAAGGAATCAAAGGTGTCACCCTCTACAGCTTCGTTGTTGCAAAAATCGAGGAACCCCCCTATAGTTTCTCTCTTATAATTTCCTTTATAAGTTCCCTTATGCGATGGGATGCAGAGCGGGGTAACCATGGGACCCGAAGGCACAAGGCAAGCGAGAATGACAGTTTTGAGTCAAGAGCTTGACTCCATCCATCACGCCAATAGACTATTTTGGGAACAGGGGACGGCCCACGGCCGCAACGCCAAAGTCGAATATTATTGCAGACAAGATCGGTTGGAAGAAATCCGGAGCGAACTTGCTGAACTGAGCGACATAGGGGAATGGAGTTGACCCACTTCAGCCTCGATCCGGCTTTGCGTTGCTAACGGCTCAAGCTTTGGAATCGCCGCGCCGCCGATGAAGCAGAATGCCGACGAGTGCCCCCACGCACGGAATTAGAGCAAACGATGCCAAAAGGCTGCTAGCTGAGCGGGCAGTTTTTTGGGCCACCGATATGCGACCGGGTCGCAACTAGGAAACTAACCGAAATCGCGAGCCTGTTAGACGCAAAGTTCTTTTACTAAATCTCTATGCGGTGACGTTAAGGCCGCCCGAGACTCCATATACGCTATCTAACAAAGCAGTGGTCGGATCAGAAGCGCTGGAAGAAGTTTCGCTGGGATTCAATGAGCTGAGCAAACCTTGGACCAACTTCTCGGATTGGGATGCCAGGCTTGTCTCCAGCGTCTGCGATGGCGATGTCGCGCTTTTCAAGTTGCCCTGAACTGTCGTAAAGGCAGACTGGGCGGTTGCTAGATCGCCTGAGGTCAGCGCGCTCCCGAGCGCCGCCAGATCGGTAGAGAGTGGAGAACTGTTCGAAGCACTGCTTCCGCTGGCAGTGGTCAGGTTTTGGTTCAGTCGTTGCAAGGAATGGAACGCCGACTGGGCGCCAGTCAGATCTCCCAATGCAAGACTATTTTGCAAGGTCTGCAATGTCTGCTGCAGTTGGGTGGAATTGCTTGACGCCAAAACGTACTGACTTAGGCTAGCTGCCGAAATGGGACCGACTGACATTTGTCTTCCTTCCTGGGGGCAGATTGCCGACTGCCACTTGTCTACCTTCTTATCGGCACCTTCGCCCCTGGACTTTAGTGAGCGCTGCCGCGAGTGCACCTGAGAATTCCCAAGTCCTATTATGGCGGCGTCTTTCTCTAGCCTACCCACAGTTATGGAGAATCGAGGCCGGCGCGGGCGCGCGCAATCTCGCGGACCTTAATATGGATAGGCTTTACACCCGTCGACGACAAGAATCGTGCAAATTCCAGCACAAGCGGACAAGCAATCACATAACGGAAATCGCAGCAATCAGCGCTCTTTTGTACCCCGCTACTTATTTTCTTTATCTTTATCCGTGGACTGCTCCGCGGGTTCCAGTGCTCCGGGCATCACCTTGAGCGGAGCCGAGCGCTGCTCTTCGAGTTCGGGATGCGGCAGAGGCTTCCGCGGCAGCATCTGGTCGCGCATGACAGCGTTGTACACGAAGATCGCTTCTACGGTTGCCGCCTGCGCCAGGTCGGCGGGTTGCAAGCGCTCGTACGTGTCCATGTTGGAGTGATGCGTGCGCGAGTCGTAGTCGAGGCGGTCTTGAATGAACTGGAAGCCGGGGATCCCGACCGCATCGAACGATTGGTGGTCGGTGCCGCCGGTGTTGCGCGCGGTGATGGTGGTAACGCCGAGATCTTTCAGCGGTTCCATCCATTGCGAAAAGATGGGCGCGATCGCGGCGTTTCCCTGCAGATAAATGCCGAGGATTTTTCCCGTACCGTTGTCCACGTTGAAGTAGCCGGAAACTTCCGGCTGCTCAGGTTTGATTACGAGCGGACCGGCAGGTTTACGCATCGATTCTGGCTTCTCCAGTTGATCGGGAGCGGTCGAGCGTGGCACGTATCCGAAATGCTGCTTCACGTAGCCGCGGGAACCAAAAAGTCCCTGCTCTTCTCCCGTCCAGAGACCAATGCGGATGGTGCGCCGCGGCTTGACTTGCAGCGTGTTGAAAATCCGCATGACTTCCATCGCAACCACGGTGCCGGCGCCATTGTCGGTTGCGCCTGTCGCCGCCGCCCACGAGTCGAGATGGCCACCCACCATGACCACCTGATCTTTCAGCTTGGGATCAGTGCCGGGAATTTCGGCGATGGTATCGAAGCCATGCTCATGGTCATCGAAGTACTTAACATCCACATTCATTTCAATGCTAACCGGCACATTGGCTTTGAGCAGCCGATAAACGCGTCCGTAGTTTTCTATCGCGGTCACCACAACGGGAAGGGGATTGGCGTGCTCGCGCTTGTAGCTGGACCTTCCCAGACCGCCGTCGTCGAAGATGGTGCCACCGGAGCCGCCACTGTCGCGGCCGTCGCGGCTGGGAAGAATAATCGCCAGCGCATGCTCCGAGGCCAGAAACTTTCCGGCTTTATCGAGCAGGGCCGCCCGCTTTATATATTCCTGCATCCTGTCTGAGTAAGCCTTCTGCTTTTCCAGGGGGAAATCGGCGATCTTGGCGAGATCCTTGTCGTCCATGCGTGTGAACAGCGGCTTATCCGCCGGATTCACCTCGCGCATGTCTCCCAGCAGAACGATTTTGCCGGCCAGCTTGCCTTTGTACTTGTCGAAATCTTTCTCGTCCTTGATATCAACCCAAATGGCTTGGCCATTGACTGCGCCGTTGGTGGAAGGCGACCAGGGCGCGGCTTGGGCAATGAAAACAGCCGTGTCCGGCGAGGTCATCCGTACCCAGGTGTTGAGCTGCTGCCAGCCCATGCCAAACTCACCCCAGTCTTCGAGATGGGCGTTGCTGCAACCCATCGCAGCCAATTGATCGCGCGTCCACTCGTTGGCCCGGCGCAGGTTGGGTGAACCGGTAAGGCGCGGGCCAATGCCATCCATCAGAGCGGATGCGAAGTCCATCACGTGCGAATGGGTCAGGCCTTCTTCACGAATGCGCTGGTACATGGTGTAATCGAGATTCTCTTTTGCAGGCTGGAGCAGTTCGTACGATGGCTGGTCAGCTTCGGCCGCCGCTGCCTTCGCTTTTTTCTTGTCGGCGGCCGAGATGGACAGTGGCAAAACAAAGCAGAGAAATAAAGCAAATCGAACTCTGAAAAAGTTATGGAATCGCATGGACAGGTTTCCCTCGGAAAAAGTTCCAAAGCAGAGTAGCAGAAGTGGGCTGAACTAAATAGCTACCACGAACCGCTGGGGAACATGCGATGGAGGCGCCAACCAGAGACATTCGACCCCAGCTACGGTGCTCCGCGACCGGAGCTAGCGCAAAACGAATTTTCCTCATTCCTTGCGGCCGAGGTTCCTTATAATTAGGCGGGTAGTCGTTGGAAAAGGTTGCATGCCGTCGGCGAGTGTACTCAGTTCCCACTCCCGGACTCTTGGTCGTTGGTCCAAGCCGCGGTCAGCACAGCGGACCGCAACGAAAGCTAACGTTTTCCGGTTGAATGTTTCTTAGCGGAGATGACACCATGCCTTTCGAATTTGTGATTAACGGACGCCCCACCCGCGTGGATGTGCCTGCCAACATGCCTCTGTTGTGGGTGATCCGCGATGTTCTGAATCTGCGCGGCACGAAGTATGGGTGCGGCGTGGCGCTCTGCGGGGCGTGCACAGTGCACGTTGACGGAGAGGCAACGCGGTCGTGCATCACGCCGGTTTCAGAAGTCGCCGGGAAGAAGGTGACCACGATCGAGGGACTCTCGGCCGATCTGAGCCATCCAGTGCAGAAGGCGTGGATCGAAGTGGACGTGCCGCAGTGCGGCTACTGCCAGTCCGGGCAAATCATGTCTGCGGCGGCGCTGCTGGCGAAAAAGCCGCGGCCCACCGATGCGGAGGTTGACGACGCAATGAGCGGGAACATCTGCCGGTGCGGTACTTATCAAAGAATTCGCGAAGCGATTCACCGCGCGGCGGAGATGCATGCGGCGCCCGCACGGCCGAAAGCGTCGCCCGTGAAGAAGGCGAACAAGCCGGGAGAGACGGCAGCGATGACGCCGCATGAGCTGGCTGCACAAACAACAGCCGCTGTGGGCGCGGCTACGGGAGGTGCGGAATGAGCAGCGCGACGATGAAGGTGGATCGCCGGGAATTTTTGCAGAGCGCAGCGGCGGGAGCGACCGGGTTGGTGATCGGATTCTATCTGCCGAATCGGCTTGAGGCGCGTGCGGCGACGGCTGAGGCGGTGACATTTGCGCCAAACGCGTGGATCCGGATCGGAACCGACGATGCGGTCACGCTGGTGATTGACAAATCGGAGATGGGGCAAGGAGTGCTGACGTCGCTTTCGATGCTGATCGCCGAAGATCTGGAGTGCGACTGGAAGAAGATTCGCACTGTGTTTGCGCCAGCGGCGAAAGAATATGCGAACCCCGTCTTTGGAATGCAGGGAACGGGCGGGAGCACGAGCGTGAGAGGCATGTGGATGCCGCTGCGGACGGCCGGAGCGCAGGCGCGGGAGATGTTGATCGCAGCGGCCGCGGAAAAGTGGGCCGTGGATAAGGCGGTGTGCCGCGCGGAAAACAGCCAGGTGATCCACACGCAGACCAAGGAGCGCCTGAGTTACGGAAGCCTTGCGGAAGTGGCGGGAAAACTGCCGGTGCCGAGCGAGGTAAAGCTCAAGGACCCGAAGCAATTCCGCATCGTGGGTAAGGCGATGAAGCGGCTGGATGCGGCGGACAAAACTTGCGGGCGCGCGGAGTTTGGCATTGACGTGCGCCGGCCGGGAATGCTGCACGCGGTGGTGGCGCGGTGTCCGGTGATTGGAGGGAAAGTGGCGAGCTTCAATGCCGACAAGGCGAAGGCGATGCGCGGCGTGAAGCTCGCAGTGCAGATTTCGAGCGGAGTGGCCGTCGTGGCGGACAACACTTGGTCGGCGATGCAGGGGCGGGACGCGCTCGAAATCAAGTGGGAGGAAGGGCCGAACGCTTTGCTGACCAGCACGGTAATCCGCAAGACGCTCGAGGAGGGAGCGAGCAAGCCGGGCGGAGCCGTGGCGCGGAAGGAAGGCAACGTGACGGCGGGATTTGCAAGCGCGGCGAAGAAAATCGAAGCGGTGTACCAGGCGCCGTTCCTGGCGCACGCGACGATGGAGCCGATGAACTGCGCGGCGCACGTGCGCGCGGACGGGTGCGATGTCTGGGCGCCGACACAATTTCAAACCGTCAACCAGATGACGGCGGCGAAGATCGCCGGGCTGAAGCCCGAGCAGGTGAATATTCACACGACGTATCTCGGCGGAGGATTCGGACGGAGAGCGGAGCAGGATTTTGTGATCGAGGCGGTGGAGATTTCGCGAGCCGCGGGCGCGCCGGTGCAGGTGACGTGGTCGCGCGAGGACGACATGCAGCATGATTTCTACCGGCCAGCGTCGCACAGCCGGTTCGCGGCCGGGCTGGATGCTGAAGGTTGGCCGGTGGCGTGGTCGAACCGGATCGCCTGCCCTTCGATCATGTCGCGGTTCTTTCCGGGCTCGGTGAAGGACGGGCTGGATGGATCGAGCGTGGAGGGAGCGGCGGAATTGCCGTATACAATTCCGAATATTCTCGTGGACTACCAACTGACGGAGACCGGGATTCCGGTGGGGTTCTGGCGGTCGGTGGGAAATTCGCAAAACGCGTTTTTCAGCGAGTGCTTCCTGGATGAGCTGGCGGCGGCAAGCGGAAAAGATCCGTACGAGTTCCGGCGGCGGCTGCTTCAGAAAGCGCCGCGGCATCTGGCCGTGCTCGAACTGGCGGCGACGAAAGCGGGCTGGGGCGAAGCGTTGCCGGCCGGACGCTACCGTGGGATCGCAGTCCTGAGTTCGTTTGGGAGTTACGTGGCGCAAGTCGCCGAAGTGTCGGTGGACAAGAAAAGCGGCAAGGTGCAGGTGCATCACGTGGTTTGCGCGGTGGATTGCGGGAGGACGGTGAATCCGCTGACGATTGAGGCGCAGATGCAGAGCGCAGTCGTTTTCGGGCTGACGGCCGCGCTCAAAGGCGAAATCACAATCAACAAGGGGCGCGTGGAGCAAGGGAATTTCGACGATTACCAGATGCTCCGCATGAATGAGATGCCGAAGGTCGAGGTGCACATCGTGCCGAGCGATCAGCCTTCGGGCGGGATCGGAGAGCCCGGAACGCCGCTGATTGCACCGGCGGTGTGCAACGCGATTTTTGCAGCGACCAGCAAGCGCATCCGGCGGCTGCCGATCCGACCGGAAGATCTTGTGTGAGGGGTGCGACCTATTAGGAGTGGTATCTTCTGGTGAGATTTCTGGGGGACTAAGTACCAAAAATGCTAAGCTCCCCAGCCAGGGATACAGAGCGTGCCTCCGCAAGCCATGGCTAGCCCCGGTACACGAAGAGACGAACAGGAGATGCGCGACGCGCGCTTCGCCATGCGTCTTTCCCTGATTGTTGGATTGGCAATGCTGGTCGGCAAGACCACAGTCTATTTCATGACGCATTCGGCGGCCATTTTTTCCGACGCGGCTGAATCGGTAGTTCACGTGATCGCCGTGGGGTTTGCCAGTTTTAGTCTTCGGCTCAGCACCAGATCAGCTTCTCCTCAATTCCTCTACGGTTACGAACGGATCACGTTTTTCTCCGCTGGATTTGAAGGCGCAATGATCGTTGTGGCTGCGATCGCAATTCTTTATGAATCCATCCGGAAGTGGATCGCGGGGCTGCAGCTGGAGCACCTGGGAGCTGGCACATTGCTGATCCTCATGGCTGGAATCCTCAATGCGGGTCTCGGTTACTATCTCCTGCGGACCGGCCGGCGGACCAATTCACTCATTCTCGAAGCCGATGGCAAACACGTCCTGACCGATAGTTGGACCAGCTTTGGCGTTGTGGGCGGACTAGGACTGGTGCTGCTGACGCACTGGAAACCGTTCGATCCGCTGGTGGCCATCGCTGTCGCCGCAAATATTCTTTGGTCGGGAGGGCACTTAGCCTGGCGTTCGGCAGTCGGCCTGATGGATTATTCCGATCCGAAAGCCGGCCGGAAAATTCGCGACAAGTTGGACGCAATCTGCTCGGAACTGGCCATCCAATACCATGGCGTACGCTTCCGAACGACCGGATACCGCCAAATCATCGAAGTACACTTGCTGTTCCCGCGCTTGACAGCGGTCAGCGAAGCTCACCGCCTGGCGACAATTCTGGAAGAACGCCTGCCGGCCGAACTGGGGACGCCCGCCGAAGTCATAACTCACCTGGAGTCCTTGGAAGACCACGCCGATGTCCACCGCGAGCAACACTACACCGGCAAACCGGAGTGAGCTCTGCGCCGTGCGCGGGAGTTCGCCTCGGGCGATTCGCGATTCTCAGCGACCGACTTACAGTCCTGAAGTCTGGTAGCGCAGGACTGACAAGGCCAGCCGGTATTGATATCCGGCCTGCGCGTTTTCGATCTCGGCCTGGGTCTGCTGCAGTTGTGCCTGGCTGAGTTCTACGATCGAACTGAGGCCTAGCTTGTATCGTGTCTGGGCCAGATCAAGCGCCAGGTTTGCCTGGGCCAGCAACTGTTCGCTTACATTCACGCGGTCGAATGCCGTGCTTGCAGCCAGCCAGCTTGTACGTACATCGCGCGAGATCCGATTTCGAAGATCGATCAGACGTTGCCGTGTGGCTTGGGCGCGCAAGTCGGCTTCGCGCGACTGCGCGGCGTAGAGGAATCCATTGAAGACCGGGATCTCCATATTCACCCCCGCGGCCGCGTAAGGCCCATAGATGATATCGTTACGCACCGGAGAATCTCCAAAAGCTCCGAGGGCACTGATGGTCGGATAGAACTGGTCATGCTCGGCTTGGTGCCGCTTCTCCGCGGACTCCGACTGAAATTCCAGCCCAAGAATCTCGGGACGCTTGGCAAAAGCCTCGGCGATCAACGGGTCCACATCGGCTGGGGGTGGCGCGAGCGGTTCGGTGTCGTTCACCAGGTCGAACGCTACGAGAGTGGGATATCCCAGAATCGCCGAAAGGGACGCCGCGGAAGCCTTGTCGTTGTTTACCGCGTCCAGGTAGAGAAGCTTGGCCTGCGCTAGATTCACATTGGCGAAGCTCAAGTCCAGGTCCGACTTTAATTTGCTCCTGGTGAGAGCGGAAACCTGGTCAGATAACAGCTGCCGCGAGGCAACGGTCTGCTCGGCCACTTGCAGCACAGCATGAGTCTGCAGTGCATTGTAAAAGGCCTGGTCCACGGCCAGTAGGATTTCCTGTTTAGTTGCTACCGCGTTCTGTTCGTCGGCTCTTGCCTGGAGGCGGGCGCTGGCGACCAGGTTCGTGGTGTGCCCAAAGTCGGTGATGAGTTGGGTCACCGTTACGCCTCCGGCGGCTCGGGTGTAGACGGTTGGATTGTTCAATCCCCCAGCAGTGATACGGCTGTTGTTTTCAGCATCGACCGCCGTCAGGTTGGCATAGGTTTGTGGCCAGAGATTCGAGCTCACTTCCCGCGTCACTTGCTTCGAAGCCAAGGCACTGAGCCGCGCTACAGAAATCGCTGGATTGTTTTTCAGCGCGAGCGCCTCTGCATCTTTCACGGTGAGCCGTACGGCGCTCGGGGACGTCGGGCTCTGCGATCCGGGGACCGATTGCGCCAGACATTGAGTTGAGAGCCATTGGGTTGAGAGCGCGAGGGTTCCCAGTAGAAGTGCTAGCGCGTTTCTCGTTATGGTGTGTAGTGCGTTACCCCCAGCGGCTGAAGCCGAAACCCGTTGCAGCCCTTGGCGGCACGGCTGAACAGTCTGCGGAAAAACTCCTAGCGGGCGCAAAGAGCACACCTCGGGCGCTGAAGCGCAAGCCATTTTCAACGACTTAGCGGCACGACTGAAGTCGTGCCCTTCCCAAAACCCGCTCGAATCAGGGTTTTTCCGCAGCCACTGAAGCCGTGCCCTGCCCGTTCCGGCCGTCCCTGTACAGCAAATCGAGAATTGCGCTAGTCTCCACGTCATGCCGGCTGTTCCTCCTGTTTCTCATTCTTCCTATCTTCCTCTTTGCCGTGGACCATCAGATAGACCGCAGGTACGAGAAAAACTGTGACGACTACCGAAACCGCGAGGCCTCCGATCACGGCGCGCGCCAGAGGAGCGTATTGCTCGCTGCCGGTCTCCACGCCCAAGGCCATCGGAAGCATGCCCAACAAAGTGGCGAGCGAGGTCATGAGAATGGGGCGCAGCCTGATCTTGCATGCCCGGACCAGGGCCTCCTGGAGCGAGAAGTCCTCCTTGCGCAGCTGGCGCGCAAACTCGACGATCAAGATGCTGTTGGAAACGACGATTCCAGTCATCATAATCACGCCCATGAGAGACATGATGTTGAAGGTGCTGTGCGTGAGCCAAAGAATCAGCACTACTCCCGCCAAGCCTGGAGGGATCGCCACCAGGATGATCAGCGGGTCGATGAAAGAAGTGAACTGCGCCATCAGAATCAGATAGACGAGCACGATGGACAACACAAGACCGATGGAAAAGCGTTTGAACGATTCCTGCATGCCGACCACGGACCCGAGCACATTGACCCGTACATTTTCCGGCAAGGACAGGTGTCCGACGATGTCGTTGACCCCGCGATTGATTGCACCTAATGCCTCACCCGAAGGCATCACATAGATGTCGATGACGCGCTGAAGCTGATAATGATCGACTTCTGTCGGAGTATTCATCGGCGTGATGTCAGCCACGGATTGCAGCGGCGTGTAACTTTTGGTACCCGGAGCACGCAAAGGGATCTGTTTGAAATCCTCCATGCTCATGTTCTGGATCTGCTTATCGAAGTACTGCACGGTAAGCATGTAGTTGTTGCCAGTCTTGGGATCGATCCAGTAACTCGGCTCGATCATGCCGTTGGAGGTCAGAGCAGTGATCACATTGTCCACCACCTGTTTAGGTGAGAGTCCAATCAAGCTGGCGCGTTCGCGATCGATATTCAGCTGCAATCCCGGATAAAGAAGATTTTGGGGAATCAGCACGCTGCTCACGCCCTTGCGGCTTCGGATCTGCTTGGCGATATTCGTCGCCACTTTGTAAGCGCCGTCGAGATCGTTGCCCCGGACTTGGACATCGATGGGCGCGGGTAATCCCAGGTTGATCACGGCATCGACCAATCCGCCCGCCTGAGAATATGTATCGAGCTCCGGCAAGTCTTCGGACAGTTTGCGGCGAACGCGCCCCATGTATTCATAGCTGCCGAGCTTGTGGTCTTCTTTCAAGCTCACCAGGACAAATGCGGTATCCATGGACGAGTTGCTGGTGTACATGGCGGAGAGGTCGGGAGTTATCCCGATATTGGAGACGATCATTCCCAGGTCGTGGGGGCCAATTACCTGGCGAATATCGTTCTCGACGCGCGCGATGTATTGGTTGGTGACTTCAATCCGGGAACCGCTGGGCGCCTTGACGTTGATGACGAACTGGCCCGGATCGGTGCGTGGAAAGTACGCTGTGCCCACGAATGGAAAAATAACCGCCAGGACCAAGACGATGCCCCCGGCAATCCACGCCACGGTTCTCCCCGGCCGGACTAGAGCGCGAGTCACATAACGCTCATAACGATCCAGGAGTTTCTCGAACAGCTCATTGAACCGGCCAAGGAACCTCATGTAGAGGGATCGCGAAGCGGACTTATTCTCTGACTTGCGTTCAATCTCCTCCTCCACGTCCGGGAGGTGGATGAAGTTCGCGCAATAAAGCGGCACAACCGTCATGGCGAAGATGTAGGAGGCAAAGATAGACAGCACCACGCCCAGAGCGAGATCGGTGAAAAGATAGCGGCTGACGCCGAAGAAAAACGTTACGGGGAAAAACACGATCGAGGTGGTAGAGGTGGCCGCCAGAACTGCCAGCGAGACCTCCATGCCTCCCTTTTCCGCTGCTATTCTCG
>CABECO010000435.1_pt1 | contig 13317 bp, 9 predicted proteins | sample 3422431 | NCBI WGS metagenome assembly CABECO01 (sample SAMEA5534327, study PRJEB31848) | metagenome | biome: tundra; feature: field; material: soil | place: USA | collected 2013-05 | depth 0.15 m
ATCAGGATCAGCAGCTCATCGTTCTCTTCCTGCTTGGTGCTCTGTGAGGTGAGGAGGCCGAAGCCCGGGATTTTCGAAAACGCGGGCAGACCGCTCAGGCTCCTCTGCTCGGACGCAGTGACCATTCCCGCTACGACCGCCGGTTGGCCTTCCTTGAGCATGATCCCGCCCTTGTACTCACGATTGGAAATTATCGGAACGCCATTTGAGCTTGTAGCGCCCAAAGTGCGGAATTGCAGCTCCAGCTCGAGCGCTATGTCTGAATTGTTGTGCACCAGCGGCTTCGCCTTGAGGGTGAGCCCGATGTCCTCATAACTGACGGAAGGAAAGGCCGCAGTGAACGAGTTATTCCCGACGACCTGCGCGATGGCGGCACTGTTATAAATCGGCGCAAAACTGGCGTTGAGGATGGGATAGCGCTCTCCCAGCTTAAAAGTGGCGTCCTTTTCCTGGGAGGCCCGCAGGTGGACGTGCTCGAGCTCCTGGACGGAACTGGCATTCATGGTAAGCGCGGCGGACAGATTATCTAGGCTGAGTCCCATCAGCGTGAGCCCGCCGCCAAAGGTCGCGAGCGGCTGGCTAAAGATGGAATTCTGCTGGCTTTGCAATTGCGCGAGCAGGGCGGAAATGGTCTGATTGCCGGCTTGGTTGATACCGCCAGAGGCAATCAGTTGGTTGATCAGGCTCTGAATGTTTTGTCCGCCAAGAGCCGCGAGTGCGGCCACCGGAATATTGAAAAGATTGAAAGTATCCGGGACGTGCAGCCCGATCGTACGCATGTAGGTGTGGCTCACCTGGAAGACTTGCAGATCGAGCATTACTTCCGGACGCGGACTATCGAACTCTTCGAGAAACTGGGTGGCGGCTTCCAGTGCCGCCTTCGGCCCGCGCACCGTAATCGTGCTCGACGCGGCGTTGAGGTTCACGAACTTGAACTCAAAGAGCGTCCGCAGCGTGCTCATCAACTCGTTCAAATCCTTGGCAGGATCGCCGCCCGCGATGTAAAACGAGCGCATGCCCATGCGATCGTAGGAGCGGTGGTTTTCAGGGGTGTCAGCGCTGGCAAAAAGAATAGTGTCTTCCAGAGCCACGCTGAAGCTCTTGGTGGCCGCGGAGGCCGCCTGCAGGGCGGTTGCGAAATCGGCATTCTCAATATCGAAGCGCACGCGGCGGCTGGCGAAGGTATCGTCGAAGATCACCGTCAGCCCATAGCTGGCAGCGACTGCGGTGAGCAGACCGCGCGAATCGCCGCGGTAGTGGAAGTCGTGGCGTCCGTCGATCGGTTTAGCGGCGATCGCCTCGGCGCTGGCGACCACTTGCGGCGGGCTTGCAACGCGCACCGGCGCGGGCCCCAGGGCGTCGCTTATTCGTTGCTGAGCGAATTCGTTCTGCGGATCGAGATTGAGCGCCGTTCGGAACTCCGCCAGCGCCTCCACTTGCCGGCCATCGAGCAGGTCGCTGTTTCCGCGTTGCAGATGCATTCCGGCCAGATGTTGCCGCGTCATCTCCCGCGCGGTCAGGTACTCCACGTTTTGCGGGACCAGGCGAGACGCTTCCTCAAATTCGTAAAAGGCTTGGTCCAGATTTTTCGATTTCTCGAGTTTCAGCCCGCGCGCGAATGCTTGACGAGCGGCCTTCAGGTCTTTGACAGGACCCTGGCAGGCGGGCGCGCCCTTGGAATTGGAGCAGAGCGATGGCGCAGCGACCGGGGGAGTGTCTGTGGCCAGACACATTCCGGCAAGCAACAAAACAATGCCTGCTGGCAACCATCGCATATTACTTACTATAGAATGCCCGGCGGCTGCTGTCTTGCAAGAGAAATCCTGGGTTGGGAACTACGGTCGTAACGGGCGGAGTCGGAACCTGAGGGAAGAAAGGCTCACCGCAGCATCAGCCGTTCCATCCGCGTGGCGCGCCCGGTCTGGGCATCGCACTCGACCAGCACAGCGCACAGCCGGACGTCTCCGTTGGCCGCTTCGAAGCGCGCTGGCATCCCGCTGAGAAACTTCTCAATCACTAATTCTTTCTTGACCCCAATGACGCTGTCGTACGGGCCGGTCATGCCGACGTCCGTGATGTAGGCGGTGCCCTTGGGTAAGACGGTCTCATCCGCGGTGGGAATGTGCGTGTGCGTGCCCACCACGGCGGTGACGCGCCCGTCGACGTACCAGCCGAAGGCGATTTTTTCGGATGTGGCCTCGGCATGGAAATCCACCAACACGACCTTCGACTTTATCTGTTCCAGAAGTCGATCGGCGTAGCGAAAGGGATCGTCGCTCGACCCCATGAAGACACGTCCCTGAAGGTCCACGACGGCATAACCGACGCCGTTTTTTTGGCCTTCGTACACTCCCCAACCGGGCAGGTTCTGCGGAAAATTTGCCGGCCGCAGCAGCCGGCGCGCCGGACTGTGTGGGTTGCCGTCCGCCATGTGGAAGTATTCGATGATTTCGCGTTTGTCCCAGATGTGATTTCCAGTGGTCATCACGTCGATACCCAGATCGAAAAGCTCTTCAGCCAGCGGAGGTGTGATTCCGAAGCCAGCCGCGGCATTTTCACAGTTGGCGATGACCAGATCCACGGCGTGCTGCTGGCGCAGTTCAGGCAGGCTATCTCTTACGATCGTCCGCCCCGGGCGCCCAAAAATGTCACCGATAAAAAGAATTTTCAAGAGACGATGGTAACACGCTGAAAATTGCGGATGCTTCGCGTACTGGTAACTGGCAACCGGCTACTGGCTACCGATCTCAGCCGTCTTCAGAAAGTCGTAATTGCCCGACGGATTCAGGGTCACGTTTCGCACGCGCCGCGTGTGCACGAGCACGTTATCGAAGTACCACAGGTCGATATACGGAACATCCTGCGCCAGCACTTCTTGAACTTCCGCGTACAGCCGCTTGCGGACACTCTCATCGGTCTGGCGGCGGGCCTCATCGATCACACTATCGATCCGGGGATTGGAATAGAAACCGCGGTTGGCGCCTTTGGGCGGAAATCGGTTGGAGTGGAAGCATAACTCAAATATATCCGGGTCCTGGTTACCGCCGATCCAGCGCAACGAATAAACTTGAAACGCGCCGCTGGTGACGTCGGCAAAAAATGTGGCGAACTCGAAGGTGCGGATGTCGAGCGCAATGCCCACATCTCGCAACTGCTGCTGCAACACCGCAGCCAGCAACCGCGTGGACTCCTCCGTCGACGTCTTCATGGTCAGGTGAAAGCGAACGCCGTCGCGAGCCCCGTAGCCAGCGGCATCGAGCATCTGGCGAGCTTTCTCTGGATTGTGTGGGTAGGCCGCCACGTCCGCGTCATACGCCCAGCTTTGCGGCGGGAGCACACTCCGAGCCGGTTGCGCGAAGCCGCGCCAGATGTATTCGAGAAGAGGACCGCGGTCGATGGCATACGCGATCGCCTGGCGAACCCGCACATCCTGCAAGGTCCGGTCGCGCAGGTTAAACGCGAGATAGGAAAGCACCGTGCCCGGAGCGCGCTCAACCTGTAAATTCGACTGGCGCTCCAGCGCCACAATGGTGTCGGAAGTAAGAGCATTGATCGCGGCATCGGCGCTGCCCTTGCGCAATTCAAGCGCCCGCGTTGTCGCGTCGGGCACAACGGTGAAGCGTACCCTGGCCAGGCGCGCCTTTGCACCCCAGTAGTTGTCGTTGCGCTCGACAACGATCTCCTTGTCTTGCTCGGCACTCACAAACTTGAACGGCCCCGAGCCCATCGGATTCCGCGTGATCTCCTCGAGCGTTCCGTAGGGCACGATGCCGATCGCCCCCTCCGAGAGATTCCACAGCAAGGTTGCATTCGGCTCCTTCAGATGAAATACCACGGTGAACTCGTCGGGCGCATCGACGCGATCCACAAAACGGTATGCCGCCGACTTCGTACTGCGAATCTTCCCCTCGAGCAGCGAGTCGAAAGTCCACTTGACGTCGCGCGAAGTAAGCGGCCGCCCATCGTGAAACGTTACGCCGCGATGCAGGTGGAAAATGTAGGTCAAGGGATCCGGAATCTCCCAATGCTCCGCCAGGCCGGGCTGAACATTAAGGTGCTCGTCGCGCGTCAGCAGAGCGTCAAAGAGGAGTTCGCCGATGCGCTCCGACTGCGCGTCGATCCCGACTCGGGGATCGAGATTGGTGGGGCTGCTTTCAATAATCATCACCAGCGTATTGGGATCGGGAGCTTGCGAGCAGGAGAGGAGAGGCAGCACCACTCCGGCGGTGACTAGCAACAGAATTTTCATCGTGATGGAAGTGTGTCGGGAGCGTGCAGAAAGCAGGTCCTTCGCTTCGCTCAGGATGACAATTCTTTCTTGCGCTGATCTTTCTTGCGCTGCCGCCTCACGCATACGAGATCTTTCCCAGGATCGCCGCCCGCTTCGCTCCCGTAGCCGACGGCACATTGCTTGGCCTTCGATGCCACGTCTCATGCGCGAGCAGGGCAAAAGCCACTGCCTCCTTGGCTTCCGCCGGAAGGCCGAACTCGTCCGAGAAATGCAGTCCGATCCCCAAGGGCGCGATTTCATGGCGCAACATGGCCATCAGCGTTGGATTCTTCGCGCCTCCGCCCGAGACGATCATTTGGTGATCACGGCGCCGCGCCCCGAATCGCGGCACCACGAAGCGCTGCACTGCATCCGCAATCGATCGCGCCGTCAAAGCCGTTGCCGTCGCCACCACGTCAGCCTTGGTGGCGCCGCGGCAGATCTGAAGAAATCGGCCCACGTATTCCCGGCCGAATTCCTCGCGACCCGCCGTCCGCGGAGGCTTCTGCCGGAAAAAGTGCGCGCGCAACAACTGTACGATCACGCCATCCAGTACGCGTCCCGAGGCCGCGACTTTGCCATCGCGATCATAGCGCCGTGCGAATAGCTCCTCCATCGCAGCATCAATCAACATGTTGCCGGGGCCGGTGTCAAAAGCAACCACCTGGCGCAGCGACGCTCCCGCAGGAATCGCCGTCAGATTCGCAATTCCGCCAATGTTCTGCGCAATACGGTTCTGCGCACTGCGTCCCACTCGCGCATCGCGATAAAGAAGGAAGTCGAGAAACGGCACCAGCGGTGCGCCTTTCCCCCCGGCCGCGATATCCGCGGGACGAAAATCGGAAACCACCGGCACGCCCAGCCGCGCCGCGATCACCGCGCCTTCACCCGTTTGCCAAGTCACCGCCAATCGTCGCCCGAAAAATCGCTCTGGCGTTCCCTGGTGATACAGCGTCTGTCCATGGCAGCCAACCAGGTCAAGCTTCACGCGATGCTGGCGCGCTGTCTTCGCCACCGCCTCCGCGTACAGTTCGCCGAGAAGAAAGTTCAGCCGGGCCAGATCCGCAACGTGGGCCAATTCCGCGTTCATCATCTCCAAGATCGCGCGTCGAATCGGGGCAGGGAAGGGATACTGCGCGTGAGCAAGAAGTGTGAAGTCTGAGTGGTGATTCTTGTGTGGGGACGGGCGCCTCGCCCGTCCGGTGTGGGCTGAGAACCGCACCAGCGCCACGTTAATTCCGTCCGCCGAGGTGCCGCTCATCACGCCGGCAATAATCATGCTCATGCGCGTTCCTCGCGAGCAAGCGTAGCCAGCCGAGTCTCTTCCCCGAACTCCCAAAGCTGCCGCGTCAGCTTCTCGACTCGTGCGGAAGTGGGAACGAGAGTGCGGCGCCGCGCCGCTGCTCTCTTATCAAACGCCTTCTCTTTGAACGCCAGCACGCGCCCCGCTGATTCCCGCACGCGGCGGGCAAATTTGCCGTCGCGCTCCGCCTCGCGGATCATGGCCTCGTGTGCCAGCAGAATGAAATCTTCCCGATGGCAGATGAGGCCAAGATCGCCCCCGGCGCGGATGTGCCCGATCATCACATGTTCGATCGCGGCCTGTTCGATCGGGGCGGCCGCCATTACGCCGCCCATCTCCAGATCGTCGGAACAGACCAGGCCGCGGTAGCCAATCTTCTTGCGCAGAATGCCGGTGATCCATTTCTTCGAGAGCGATGCCGGAGTCCGATCCTTTGTGACCGCCGGAAACGCCGCGTGCGAAACCATGACGAACGGCAATTCGTGCCGCAACGATAACGACCGATAGGGAACCAGATCCTCGTCCCACAATTTGCGCAGCGATTTTTCCACGCTGGGAAGTTCATGATGCGTATCGAGAGTGGCCTCGCCCAGTCCGGGGAAGTGCTTGCCGCAGCCGAGCACGCCGGCCTCGCCCAACCCACGAAGAAACTCACGGGCGTAGATGACCACCTGCTTCGGATCGTCCGAAACCGCTCGCGAGCTCATCACCGAACGCGAAGCCTCGTAGGCCAAGTCGAGCACCGGGGCAAAATCCACGTTGAAACCAACCGCTGCGCAGTTTTCGCCGATCACGCGCCCATGCTTGCGAAAGAGCGCCCGGCTGCCCGTGGCAAACACCTCCGCCGGAGAAGGCGCCGAACCGATCACATTGCGGAATCGGTCCACCGTACCGCCTTCAAGGTCCACGCAAGTGAAAAGCGGCGTGGCCACGCACTTCTGGCATTCGCGCAGAAGAGCGTGCGTCTGCGCGGCTCCGGTGATGTTGCGGGCAAATAGGATCACTCCCGCCGGCTGAATCTTCGTGAGCAGGGAAGCGAGGCGCGGCGACATCTCGGTCCCGTCGAAGCCGATGATTAGGAGTTGGCCGATATCCAGCGTCGAGTTACGCATTTTCTTGTTTCTTACTGAGCACGGTGCAAGGCCCTGGTCCGCCTGGCTTTCTCGGCGTACACCGCGTCTCGGCGGTTAGATTTCTTTCTTCAACTCCGCCAGCAAGTTTAGCGCCTCCAGCGGCGTCAGGCGGTTCAAATCCACTTCGCGCAGCTTTTCCAGCACGGGCTGCGAGAGCGGCGTGAAGATGGTTAACTGCGTCGGACGCTCCGGCTCTGTGGATGAGCCCGGCGTCAGATGCCCCGAAAGCCGGTGCTCGGACGATTCGTGCTCGGCTAGCACCTCCCGCGCACGCACCACTACTTCGTTCGGCAATCCCGCCAGCTTTGCGACTTCGATTCCGTAGCTGCGGTCGGCCGCGCCTGGTTCGACTCGGCGCAGAAAAACTACGCTTCCGCCGGTCTCTTTGACGGACACATGATAGTTCTTCACTCCACTCAATTGCTCGGCCAATTCGGTTAGCTCGAAATAGTGCGTGGCGAACAGTGTCTTGGCTCGCACCCGCGCGTGCAGATACTCGATGGCGGCCCAGGCGATCGCGAGGCCGTCATAGGTCGAGGTGCCGCGCCCGACTTCATCCAGCAGGATCAGCGACCGCGCCGTTGCCGTGTGCAGAATCGCGGCTGTCTCCGTCATCTCGACCATAAACGTCGACCGCCCTCGGGCCACGTTGTCGCTGGCGCCAATGCGGGTGAACACGCGGTCCACAATGCCCAGCCGCACGGCGCGCGCGGGAACAAACGAGCCCATCTGCGCCATGATCACGATCAGCGCCGCCTGCCGCAGATACGTGCTCTTGCCGCCCATGTTCGGGCCAGTCAGCACCACGATGTTGTGAGTGGAGGAATCCAGAAACAGATCGTTCGGCACGAAGCGATCGCTTCCTGCCGCCAGTTCTTGCAGTTCGATCACCGGATGACGGCCTTCGACAATTTCCAGATCGCCAACGTCCTCGGTCTTTTCAGCTTCGTCGAGATTTGGCTCAAACTTTTGCTCGAACTTTGGCCGGCAGTAATTCCGCAGCGCCGCAATGTGGGCCAGGCAGCCGAGTACATCCACTTCCGCCAGTGCCAGCGCTGTCTGCCGGATGCGCTTGGCCTCGGCGGCAATGGCGGAACGCAATTCGGCAAACAGCCGCCGCTCGATTTCTACAATCTTCTCCTGCGCGTCGAGAATCTTCGATTCATACTCTTTCAGTTCCGGAGTCGTGAAGCGCTCGGCATTCACCAGCGTCTGCTTGCGCTCGTAGTCGGCGGGCGAAAGATGCAGGTTCGCCTTTGAAATCTCGATGTAGTAGCCAAAAATGGAATTGAACTTTACCTTGAGCGATCCAATCCCCGTCCTTTCCCGTTCGCGCGTCTCCACTTGCGCCAGGTATTGTTTCGAGTTGCGGCTCAGGTCGCGCAGTTCATCCAGATCTTTGTCGACGCCCGCGGCGATCACCCCGCCATCGCCCAGCGTGAGCGGAGGCTCTGGAACCAGCGTGCCGTCGATCTTCTGGCGCAGATCGCCGAGTTCGTCGATTACTCCATGCAGCACACCCAGCCGCGACGCAGAGAGCCCGCCGAGCACGGCCCGCACCTTGGGAATCCGACTAAGCGATGCCGCCAGGGCCAGTACATCCCGCGGATTCGCTGTTTCCAGCGTGACCCTACTGAGCAGACGCTCCAGGTCGAGAATTCCGTCCAGCGACCGGCGCAATTCTTCGCGCCGCACCGTGTCTTTCAGCTGCACTTCAACGGAATCCAGCCTGCCTTCAATCTCGGCGCGATCCAGGGACGGACGCAGCATCCATGTGCGCAGCAAGCGCTTTCCCATCGGCGTCACGGTCGCATCCAGGCAGCGGAACAGGGTCACTCCGGCATCCGTCCCCGCAAATAGCGGTTCGATCAGCTCCAGGTTGCGCACCGTCACCGCATCGAGCACCAGGCAATTCTGCCGCTCGTAGAAGCCGATGCGGTCCACATGATCGAGCGTGCCGCGCTGCGTTGACCGGATGTAATACAGAATCGCTCCCGCCGCCGAAGCCGCCGCCCGTTTCCCCGCCAGCCCGAAGCCTTCCAGCGAGAGCACGCCGAAGTGGTTCTCCAGGAGCGGAATGGCGTGGTCGGGAGCGAAGATCCAGTCGTCCAAGGGAGTTTCCGCCAGGCCGCTCGTTGATCGAGTGGGCGCGGTGGGGGTGGTCGTCGTTGAGTGTTCGGCTGCGGGACGGGCGAGGACGCCCGCCGCTCCACTGCTTCGCTTTTCGAAGAGTGGCGCCGAAGATCCATAGAGTATTTCCCTTGGCCGCAATTGTTCAAGTTCTTCTTGAATGCGGCGTCCGGCCGGCTCGCCTCCGAACTCCGTCGCCCGAAACTCGCCGGTCGAAAGATCCAGCGCCGCAAACCCAACGCGATCCCCGACCGTTGCCACCGCCGCCAGAAAGTTGTTCTCCTCGGCGTTCAGCGAAGAATCCGCTGCCGTTCCCGGCGTGACCACGCGCGTCACCTCGCGCCGCACCAACGTCTTTGCCAGGCGCGGGTCTTCTACCTGTTCGCAGACCGCGACCTTGAACCCGCGCCGGATCAGTTTTGAGATGTAGCCCTCGGCGGCGTGGTAAGGCACGCCACACATGGGGATGGCCACACCCTTTTCTTTATTGCGCGAAGTCAGCGTGATCTGCAACTCGCGCGCGGCCAGCACCGCGTCGTCGAAGAAAAGCTCGTAGAAATCACCCAACCGGAAGAACAGCAGAGCGTTGGGATGCTCTTTCTTGATGGCGGAATATTGCCGCATCAGCGGCGTCGAGGGCTCAGACATGGGGCAATTTGTGATTGGTGATTTGTAATTTGTAATTTCGTATTTTGCAATTCTATGCTGGAACGGCTTCCGGTGTCGGCAAGTTGCATCGCGGAAGGTTTCAAATTACAAATCACCAATTGCAAATTACAAATTCTTTTGTTCTCCTTACCTCATGGAACTCCGAAAAGATCCCATCACCCGTTCGTGGGTGATCACCGGTGACGATGTCATCGAGCCCGCTCCACGCTCCGAAGCCTGCCGGTTTTGCGGTGCCTCCGCCCAGCCCGCGCAAGTCATTGCCAACTTGCCCGGAGCGGATGGCAGCGCATGGTCGGCACGCTCCGTCGTCCATCCCAATGCGCTCTACCATATCGAAGGCGAGGCGACCCGCCGCGGCGACGGTCTCTACGACCGCATGCGATCGGTCGGCGCGCACGAAGTTTTACTCGAAAATCCCCGCCACGACGGCCATCTCTGGAATGCGAGCGACGTGGAGATCTCACAGTTCCTGCGTCTGGCCGCGCAGCGAATTCAGGATTTGAAGCGCGACAGCCGGCTCAAGTACATCAGCATTTTCAAGGATCACGGCGAGGGCGCCGGACAGGAATTCGAGCACCCCGCTTCCCAGCTCACCGCAACCACCTTCGTGCCGCGCCGCGTCCTCTACGAACTCCGCGCCGGACGCGACTATTTCGAAGCCAAAGAGCGCTGCGTCTTCTGCGACATTCTGGCGCAGGAGGAACGCCAGAACTTGCGCATCGTAGAAATTCGCGGAGACTACGTGGCCTTCTGCCCCTACGCTCCGCGCGTCCCCTACGAAACCTGGATTATGCCCCGCAATCATGAATCTTCCTTTGAACGCTCCGGTTCATCGCGCGTGGGCAGCGTGGCCGATCTCGCCGCGCTCCTGCGGAACACCCTGCAGCGTATCCGCACCGTTACGGAAGCCTTCCACCTCGTGCTCCACACCTCGCCCAACAGCCAACATCCGTCGGCAACACTGGGATATTGGAAAACCCTCGATGACGACTACCACTGGCACATCGAAATTTTGCCCGTTCTTGAGGCCAAGGCAAGGTCATACACTTTCAAGGAGATTTATTATTCTCCGGTCACGTCGGAGACCGCCGTGAAGCGCCTGCGGGAGGCGAAAATCCAGCGAGAAGAAGTCGTTCGTCGTTAGTCGTTAGTCGTTCGGGAAGGCTCTCAGCTTTCAGTTAAGGCGCTTTTCTACTGGCAACTGAGAGCTGAGAACTGGCAGCTTTTGCATCACGCTAACGACTGACGACCAACGACCGACGACTGCCTTATGACCATCCGTCGCCTCAAAACCTACACCGGATCGCAAGGCTACGTTTACCAGTACTACTTCGTCGGCAAGCGTCTCGCCGCGACCTCCAACGCCCATGAGTCTGACGCCAATGAGTACATCTTCGATGTCACCTCCGACCGCAAAGTGACCTACGCGGTCAGTGTTTTCCTGCCGCACCAGGTCGTCGCCGCCTGGGCCGAATCCCACGGACGCGCCCTCTCCGATTCCGAGCAGTACGCCGCCGTGAAGATACGTCTGTTCCGCGCCTTCGACGAACTGGAAGAAATGCAAGCGCACGGGCGCCAACTGCAGATCGACTTGTACTCTCTGGAAGAATCACTGGCGTCGTTGGGTGTGGAGTAGATTTGGAAGGTGCTGCACTGCTGCCTCGGTCTGTGGAGCAAGCCAGCACTCTGCAATTGAATGCCTAGGCATCCACTCCGTCGCGGAATCGCTGTTTATCGTGGTTTGGCGCCGCAAAGGACAAATTGCAGAGCGATAGTGCGTGTTATTATGATCGACGGAATCAACCCAGGAGATAGGCATGCTCCGCCGCAAGTCTCTGGTTTCTGCCGTTTTCGTGCCCCTGCTAATCGGATTGATCGGCCTGATGAATCTTATGCATCAGCCTCGATTCGCGAGCTTCCGCAACGTGGATGTGCTCCAGCTCATTGCTTCGGGTATGTGCTTCGGATTGGCACTCTTTGCCCTGCTTTTACTGATGCGGGGTCCTCGCACTTCTGAGCCGGAGCGAGACTAAGCCAACATCTTTGCATACGATTGTTTTTCGTCGGCGTGCCAGCCCGAATTTGTGAGCCCGGGTAGTTGCCGAAATCATTCGTCGCACACGGCCTATTTCGCCTCTGTGACCCACGTCACACACCCCTGTGACAGCACGCGTTTCCTCCCGCACCAGCCTCCCGGCAAACTATAATCACCCAGGCGGGGTGGGAGCTATCAAACCGGCCTGCGGAAGCACCCGGCAAAAAAGAACAAAGAATGATGACCCTGATTTGGCTGCGCGTCGCGCTCGTCTGCTACGCTGCGGGATTGCTCTATGCGCTGGTGGCGCTGACCCGGACTTCGGAAATCCTCGGTAAGATTGCGCTCCATTCTTCCTACCTCGGCATGGTGTTTCATCTCGTTTCGCTGACCGAAGCCGTCGTGCAGACCGGCCAGTTCGCTTCGGCCTCGGTTCACAACTCGGAATCGCTGCTGGCTTTCCTGGTCATGGTCGTCTTCATGATTGCCTACATGGTGTATAAGACGACCACCCCGGGCATCGTGATTTTTCCCCTGGTTTTTCTGCTGACTTTCGTGGCCGCCACCGGTCAGCAACCGCTCGTCTTCGCCTCGGTTGCCGTGAAACACGGTTGGCTCTTGGTGCATATCCTGACGATCTTTACCGGATACGCGGCGCTGTTCCTCAGCTTTGGCGCCAGCATCCTGTACCTCATGCAAGAACGCGCCCTGAAATCCAAGGGCGCGAGTGGGATGTTCTCGCGGCTGCCCGCTCTCCAGATAATTGACGACATCGGCTACCGCTCCCTTATGATCGGATTTCCCTTCATGACTCTGGGCCTGATCGCGGGCTCCGTGGTCGCCGAATCCACTTACGGCCGCATTAATTTCTTCGATCCCAAGATTCTGCTTTCCGTCCTGATGTGGGCCGTGTACCTACTGATGGTCTTCACGCGCCTGAACGCCGGCTGGCGCGGACGCCGCGCCGCTTTGCTCGCCAGCGTCGCCTTTGTCGCCGCCATCGTCGCCTGGATCTCCAACTACTTCAGCGGAATGCACAGGTTTATCGCCTCATGAGATTCCAGCTCATCGGCGTCAATCACAAGACCGCGCCGGTCGAGGTGCGCGAGCGCCTGGCCATTCCTGAATCGCGTTTACCCGAGGCCTGCAAGCGACTGGCCGAGCATCCCGCCGTTGCCGAGGGCATGATTGTCTCCACCTGCAACCGCGTCGAATTCATCGCTAACATGAAGAACGGCGCCGGCGACCTGCGCGAATTCCTGCGCGAGTATTTCGAAACGGATCTCAATTCGTTTGAAAGTCATCTCTACGAATTCCGCGAGGATGAAGCCGTCCGCCACATCTTTCGCGTTGCCGCCAGCCTCGACTCCATGGTCGTCGGTGAGCCCCAGATCCTGGGACAGGTCAAAGAAGCCTACGCCACCGCCCGCGCCGTTGGAGCCGTGCGCGCGCAACTGGATCAGTTGCTCACCCGGGCGTTTGCCGTGGCCAAGCGCGTCCGTACCGAAACCGCCGTGGGATCTTCGTCGGTTTCGATTGCTTCGGTGGCTGTCGAACTGGCGGAGAAAATCTTCGGAAGCCTGAACGGCAAGAGCGTCTACCTGGTGGGTGCGGGCAAGATGAGCGAGTTAGCGGCCCGGCATCTGCTGGCGCACGGCGCCGCCTCTCTCTTTGTCGCCAACCGCACCTACGACCGCGCCATCCGGCTGGCGCAAAAATTTGACGGACAGGCAATCGAGTTCAACCGGCTGTATGACACCTGCGATCGCGCCGACAT